>JABNAD010000558.1_pt1 | contig 20544 bp, 17 predicted proteins | sample 7240381 | NCBI WGS metagenome assembly JABNAD01 (sample SAMN11332834, study PRJNA596920) | anaerobic digester metagenome | biome: digested sludge; isolation source: digested sewage sludge-derived enrichment culture grown on H2/CO2 | place: Germany: Goettingen
GATCTAGGGCTATCGCGAGAAATATGGCATGGAGTACCGCCGTGCATATTGGGATGAAAGGCCCAACCAGCATCTGGTGGATGAACATTATCGAAGAATCTTTCCGCTTTTGCGAAAGCGGTATCTATTCAGCGGTGTCGATTACTTCCAGCTCTTCGACCTCTATCGGGATGGATCGGTACAACAGTCGGCCTTCTGCTATGTAAACGGCACCGAGCGGGAACGCGCCTTGGTGCTCTACAACAACCAGTATGAGTGCGTGGAAGGCTGGATCAAGACCAGCTCCCCCAAATTGCTGAAGGTCGGTGAGGATAAACGAAGCGAAACCACAAGCCTCGCCGAGGCTCTCGGTTTGACTGTGGGCGGAAGAAGGTACCTCCTTTATGATTCGTTCAACGAAGGCCTTACCTATATGAAACCTTCGCTGAAGGTATATGACGAAGGGTTTGCCGTCCAGCTTAAGGGTTTTGAGACAAAGGTGTTCTTGAACATCCGCGAGGTTGAGGATGTCGACGGCACCTACTCCGAGCTGTATGAGCAGATCGGGGATGGAGGAATACCCAATCTTGAACAGGAAATCCTTGCACTCCGCCTCAAGCCTGTGTACAAGGCGATGGAGAGCTTCCATTCGGAGAGCTTTTTCAAGCAGATCAGGCTCATCCTTGGAGGAGAAGCCACCAGCAAGAGCGAACGAAAACTCATTCTCACCTTGGCTGAGGCCTACGCCCATCTAGTGGCTGCCGTGGAGAACCTGCATCCCGCTGCCAAAAAATCACTGCCATCCCTGCCGCAGGATGTCAATCCCGCCCAGATGCTCTCACAAGTCCAGCGGTACAGCACCCTCTTCAAACAAGAGGAAACCCGGGTCTTTCTGCACGGCTCGCGCATCCTTGACGAAATGGAGGCGGTGGTCGCAGCCTCCTTCTTCCTCAAACCGTTCCTCAGCAATGAGGCAACCATCGGCGAGGCGATGCGGGCGAGCGACACCCTGCTGCTCTCGCGATTCTTCTCCAAGGAGCTGGGTGAAGCGGGATTCACCCAGGAAGCCGCCAGAAGAGCCTGTCACAGCGCTGCCATTCTTGCAAGCGCAGCCTTCATGGTGGACGACAGCATGGAAGATCCCAAGCAGATACTGAGGCAATTGCTTTCCGACCCCAGTCTTGCCAAGTATGCACAGGTCAACGAGTATCAGGGAGTAACGTGGTATGCAAAGGAGGCAATGCAAGAGATCATCTATTTTTCAGCACTCTCTCTTGCCGTAATCAAGGGAATGGGAAATATCAGCTCCTTCATAAAGGACCTGATGGAAGCTGAGATGCAGTCTGGATATAAGCTTGAGCAACTATTGGGCTGAAAAGCGACGTTTGATTGACTTGCTGCATCTGATAAGATACTCTTGGATGGTATGAAAACCTGGATAAGCTATCTGGCTGCAACGGCCTTGGGCTTGGCTGCAACCCTGTTATTTGGAGAGTCGGGAATATTCCAACAAGTGATGTATACCATCACCGCTCTTTTTGTGCAGCTCGGCGGTTTCGTATTGATTCCACTGGTCTTTTTCGGCTTTTCGAGCGGAATAGCATCCCTGCGAAAAGACAGCAAGGGAGGGGTGTTTGCACGAACCACCCTGCTCTGGAGTGTGTTTTCAACCCTGCTGTTGGTGCTCTCTTCCGCTCTTGTCTTCAGGTTCTTCCCTTCCTATTTCCCTGCCAGCACCAGTGCAGGCAGTGATGCTTCCACGCTTTCCATAATCGCACCCCAATCGCTTTCCACCCTGTTTGAGTCGATGCTTCCGGTCAACCCATTCTATACCTTGGCCAATGCTGAAAGCTTTTTGCTTCCTGTTTTGGTGACAGCCTTGGTCTTCGGGTATTTCCTGAAACCAAATGTGGAGGTCATCAGACCGGCCTACGTGACCATGAACTCCCTCAGCGAGACCATGTTCCGTCTCGCGAGGGCCTACAGCACCACGGGTCACTTCTTTCTGTTCTTTGCATCCTCCTACTGGTTCAGCCACCTGCAGATGGAGGGGACCATTTTTGTTGCCGGCAGATTTTTGCTTATGCTGATCACAGCAACCCTTTCGGTCATCCTGGTTGTGCTGCCGCTTCTCTTTGGTCTGGTCACCCGTTTCCGTGTCAATCCCTATGTAGTCATCTACCGCATGCTCGCTCCGGCTGCAGCAGGGCTCTTCAGCGGCAGCATCTTCTTTTCCAGCCCGATCACCATCTCACTTTCCAGGCACAACCTTGGTTGCCAGAAACGCGTAAGTGCCACCGCCATTCCCCTGTACACCCTCATCGGCAGGGGAGGTTCGGCAATGATTGCCACCTTGAGCATTCTCAGCCTGCTCTATGCAGCCACGCAATCCATGCCTGCCGACAAGGTCATCCTTTTCGTCGCCCTGGCCAGCGCTCTCTTTGCTTACGCAAGTCCGCTTTACCTCGGCTACGAGGTATTCTTCATCTCCACCATCGCCTTGCAATTTCTGAAGATTGACTTGTACGGTGCTGAAATGACGCTCATCGCCCTGATGCCGATCCTCAACGGCTTGGGGATTCTCGTGGATTCCTACATTGCCGCCTTTGGCAGTGCCTACACCTGTCAACGGCTCGGGGTTCTCACTGAGAGTTCCTACCGCGATATTTTGTAAGATACCATGGGAAAAAATCTTCGTTTTGTCCTTCTGGGGATTCAAGGACTCGTCACCCTCATTCTCACTGTTTGCATCGTTCACGGCATTATCAGTGCTGTACAGCTACAGACATGGGCCACAGCCCGTTCGCATCTGCTGCCCTCCCTGATTCATCTATGGGTGGCATTCACGGCAGCCTTGCTGCTTTGCTTTTTCTATCGTGCAAATATCGGAGCCGAAGCGAGGGTGCTTCCTCTCTTGTTCCTCATGATAAGCCTGGGCAATGTCAAAATTCTGCCGCTCTATCATTCGATCAGCCATATCTTCATTCTCAGCCCGTCGGCGATTTCTGTGCTCTACCATTTCTCCCTGCTCTTTTCATCATTCTTGTTTCTGGCCTCTGGGCTCTTTCAACAGACAATCAACCCTGCAAAACTCAGCCAGTACTCCTTCGTTGCAGCTGCAAGTGCACTGTTCCTGTCGATGACCGTACCGGTATCGGTCAACTCACCTTCGTTTCTTTTTGAGGCAAGTGTGACCAACTCCCTGTTTCTTGGTATTTGCATATTGATCAATGTACTTGCCGTTGCCACTTTCTTCATTGCCATGTTCGAAGAGCAGTTCAGCCGGCAGACGTTCGCACGATGCCTCTCATTCATCCTGATGATCATCGGCAATGCCATGATTACAATCAGCCAAAACACCTTATGCAATGTGTTCGGACTGGTTCTCTATGTAGCTGGAACCACCATTCTCATTCTGGTGACCAGGACCTATCACATCTGGACCTGATCACGTAAAAAGTGGTCGCATTCCCTCTTGTTTGACCAAGCTCAACATCTCTGCTTCTGTTGGTTGCACAATCGGCTTGTCGGCTGCCTTGAGCACGGCCGGCAGCAGAGTAATGTCACCTGCACTGTTGAGAAAAAGCTGCTGATTGGACAGGACATAGTGTACGGCTTTCTCGATGGCTGCTTCGTCGCTGAGGGCGTCATACCATGTGGCAAACGTTTTCTCGTTGGGTTTGTACTCTCCGCGTGCAAGAGCTTTGATGGTCTGAACAGCAATATTGCGTTGTTTGCAGACGGATAAGAGCTTTGATACATCCTCCTTGTAGGCAGGATTCTGCAACATGGTGAAGTTATAAGGGAAAAGCACAGCGTCAAAGTCATAGACTTCAAGACTTTTCAAATGTGCCTTGGGAGCATCGACACCGTGTCCGGTGACTCCCAAAAAACGCACCAAGCCTTGCTCTTTTGCCTCAATGGCTGCCTCCAATGCACCGCCTTCCCCCATCGCAACCTCCCACTCCTCGGGGTCGACGAGGAAATGCAGCTGCCAGAGATCCAGGTAATCGGTCTTCAGACGATGCAGGGTTTGCTTGAGTTCCTCCAAAGCCTCCGCTTTGGTGCGCTTACCGGTTTTTGAAGCAAGAAAGAAGGACGAGCGCCTGCTTTTCATCCACGGACCGACATGCAGTTCAGAATCCCCGTAGCTTCGGGCGGTGTCGATGTGGTTGATCCCGTGGTCCAGAAGGAGACCAAGCGTCCTGTCAGCTTCCTGTTGTGTCACTTCGCTGAATGCAGCAGCGCCAAAAACAACCCTGCTGGAACGATGACCGGTCCTGCCAAACTCCTTGTATTCCATAAAAACCTCCTTGGAATGACGAACAGGGCCCGAAGGCCCTGTCAATCATATCATGAAACCATGCTTACCGCATGGTAATGATGCTCGGATCATACTCAGCGGGAGCTTCAAAGTCGAGAAGGTTCATGCAGGTTGCAGCAATGCTGCTGATCCCCAAGCCTGTTTTGAGCTCGGTTTCATACTCACCCTGGTAGTTGCTGTCACAGATGATGCAGGGAACAGGATTGAGCGAATGGCTGGTCTTGGCCTTTGGATCGCCATTCTCCTTGTACTGTACACTTCCATCCTTTCCATGTTCGAACATGTCGTCGGCATTGCCGTGGTCGGCGGTGATGACCATGACGCCACCGGCTTCCATGACGGCTTTGTGAATCCTGCCGATCTGCAGGTCAAGACCCTCCATGGAGCATACAACCGCTTGGAAGTTGCCCGTATGGCCTACCATGTCCCCGTTGGGGAAATTGAGTTTGATGAAGTCCCATGTTCCGCTCTCAACTTCCTTGATGACGCGGTCGGCGATCTCTGCACACTTCATCCACGGCCTTTCCTCGAAGGGAACGATGTCACTGGGAATCTCCACATACTCTTCAAGCTTGTCATCGAACTTACCGCTCTTGTTTCCATTGAAGAAGTAGGTGATGTGTCCGAACTTCTGCGTCTCACTGATTGAGAACTGCCGCACCTTGGAAGCACAAAGGTATTCAGCAATCGTCTTGTCGATGGCAGGAGGCGTGACCAAGAATTGTCTGGGAACATGCAGATCACCGTCGTATTCCATCATGCCGGCATACTCCACCTTCGGATGGCGTTTGCGGTCGAACTCAGTGAGCTGCTCGGCTTCAAAAGCCTTGGTGATCTCAAGGGCACGGTCGCCGCGGAAGTTGAAGAGAATGACGCTATCCCCATCCTCAATGGTTCCCACCGGCTTTCCGTCCTTGGCGATGACAAACGGGGGCAGGTCCTGATCGATGGCCTTGCTCTCCTTGCGAAGAGTCACGATGGCCTCATGGGCGCCTGCAAACATCCTGCCTTCACCCAACACATGGGTCTCCCAACCCTTGCGGACCATGTTCCAGTTTGCATTGTATCGGTCCATGGTGATAACCATGCGGCCACCGCCGCTGGCAATCCTTGCATCGAAGGAAGCATCGTTGAGGGAAGCGAGAAATTCCTCAAAGGGATCGAAGTACTCAAGTGCGCTGACCTCGCCGACATCACGGCCGTCGAGCAGGGCATGGACACGGACCTTTGCAATTCCTTCCTTCTTGGCCTGGACAATCATGGCCTTGAGGTTGTCGATGTGCGAGTGGACATTCCCGTCGCTGAGCAAGCCGATGAAGTGGAGCGTCGATGCATTGGTTTTTACATTGGCCACCAATTTCTTCCAGGTGGATCCTTCAAACATGGCCCCGGTTTCGATGGAATTGTTCACCAGTTTTGCGCCCTGGGAGAAAACCCGTCCACAGCCCATGGCATTGTGGCCGACTTCACTGTTTCCCATATCGTCATCGCTGGGAAGTCCGACGGCCAAGCCGTGCGCCTTCAGCTTAGTCCAGGGATTGGTTTTATACAGCTTGTTCAAGTTCCCAGTGAGAGCGGCTGCAACGGCATCGCCCTCCTTGTATTTTCCGAATCCTACTCCGTCCATGATCACCAGGACGACGGGACCTTTGCGGGAAATCTTTCCCATTTTTTTCAATGCATCAACCATTGGTATATTCTCCTTCTCGTATATCCGCTTACAGCCTTGCGGTGGCTCTCTGAAGGTATGGGAGAGCTGTACCGTCCACCAAATCCTTCAATTCTGCATAGACCCATTGGTGGTAGGCATCCACCATGGCAATTTCCGCCTCGGTAAGCAGATTCTTGTCTATCAATGTGCGTTCAAACGGACAGATGGTCAAGACTTCAAAGCTCAAGAACTGTCCAAATTCAGTTTTCACATCCTCTTTGATTGCAAGGATGTTCTCAAGGCGAATGCCGTGCCGGCCTTCCTTGTAGACACCCGGTTCATCGCTGACGATCATGCCCTTCTTCAGCGGTACCGCCAGCGGTTTGGGACTGATTGAATGAGGCCCCTCATGGACACAGAGCCGGAACCCCAATCCATGGCCGGTGCCGTGGAAGTAACTCAAGCCCTGCTGCCAGAGGAACTGCCTTGCAAGCACGTCCAGCTGATACCCGCAGGTTCCCTCAGGGAAGCGCATGTTCGCAAGCGCAAGGTTGCCTTTGAGCACCAAGGTGTAGTCACGTTTCTGCTCCTCGGTGGGAATGCCGAAGAGAATGGTCCTGGTCACATCGGTAAGGCCGAAGGTGTACATTCCGCCGGTGTCGAGGACAAGCAGGCCGTTGCCCGCCACCTTCGCATTACTCTTCTCATCGGCACTATAGTGGCACATCGCCCCATGAGCGGCCCATCCGCTGATCGGGGAGAAGGACTCTCCGATGCAGTGTGCACTCCGCTTCCGCTGCCTCTTGAGCATATCGCTCAGCTCGATCTCCGTATACCTGCCGTTTTGGGTATCCAGGGAGGCAAGGAAATTCACCAAGGCAACACCGTCGAGCAGGTGGGCCTTTCTCATCCCTTCCAACTCGGTCTCGTTCTTGCAAGCCTTTAGGTCGGTTGTGATATCGAGCCCGCTTACGGTCTTGTTTGCTCGGAACGTTGCAAAAAGCAGAAGGTTGGTCTTATCGGGATTGTAATAGATGACATCATCGGCCTTGAACAGATTTGAAAGGGTGGAAACCACCGCTTCATAGTCAAGAATCTCAAAATCCGAGGAGACCAGGCTCTTGGTTTCTGCATCAAAACGATCTGGATTGGTGAACAGCCAGGCTTGCTGCCTGCCGACTACCAAATAGGAGAGGAACACCGGATTATAGGAGATATCAGAACCTCTGAGATTGGTAATCCAGGCAATGTCGTCAAGAGAGGAGACAACGGTATAGTCACACCCTTTGCGGGCCATGGCCAGACGCACCATGGTAAGCTTCTGGATGGCACTGAATCCTGCAATGTCGTTGGGAACCGAGACTACCTTGTTTGAAGGAACAGCAGGTCTGTCGAGCCAGATTGCATCCAGAAGGTCGGATCTGGGGACCACCTCCAGCTTTCCAGCAAAAGCAGCCTCCATGGAGGCCTTGGCGGAGACGGTAAGGGTTGCACTGTCGATGCCGACCCTGCTCCCTTCTGAAAGCTGTTCTTTGAGGTAGTCATAGGGGTCGGGATACGAAGGAGTGTCGACTTTCATCATGACAAACTCACTGCCCGCTATCTGCTGCTGGGCCTGAATGAAATACCGCGAATCGACCCACAAGAGAGCAGCGTCCTTGGTGATGACCACCGTACCGGCACTTCCGGTAAAGGAACTGATCCACTGTCGGGTCCTGTACCGTGTACAAACATATTCACTTTGATGGGGATCGGTTCCATTGATGATCCATGCATCAAGATCATGCTTTTCAAGAAGGGTGCGCAGTGCGGCGACCCGTTCATCTATGTGAGACATGCAAGGCTCCTTTTTTCCGCAAGACAAGTGCGAAGACGATTCCACTGATTATCATGGCAAGGCAGAAGAGCTGCCCCATGGAGAAGTTGAAGAAGGATTGGAACAAGGCAATATTGTCCGATTGTTTGCCCAATGCAAGAATATACCCAAGGTTCTCATCAGGGGCGCGGAAGTACTCGATGAAGAACCGAACCGTCCCATACCCGATCATATACCAAGCCAGCCCCATGCCGGCTTTCAGATTCTTCTTCCTGCGTATGACAAACCATAAAAAGAGAAAGAGCAGAATCCCTTCAAACAGCGCTTCGTACAACTGGCTGGGATGACGGGGCAGGTTTACCAGGCTTCCATCCTGATAAGCAATGCCAAGCGAATCGGCAAGATTTCGGACCCACTCATAGTTTGTTGAGAAACGGGGCGCATCGGGGAATATGACGGCCCAAGGTCTTGTTGAAACACGCCCGAAGAGTTCGCCGTTGATAAAGTTTCCCAACCGTCCGAAGGTATAACCCAAGGGAGCGGCATAGCTGACGGTATCAGCGATACGGAGGAAGGAAATCCGGTATTTGCGGCTGAACAACCAGCCGCCGAGAATGGCGCCCACCAAGCCGCCATGGTAGCTCATACCCGGCAAACCGACAAATCGGCCGTCTCTGAACGGCCAGAAAATCATCCAAGGATGAGTCCAGTAATAGGTGGTTCCATCATAGAACAAAACAGAAAAGAGCCTGGCTCCAACAACCAGACCAACAACACAATAGAGAACCAGATTCAGGCTTTGGTCTGCATCGAGGTCGATGTCTCCCCTTCGTGCCTGGAGACGAATCATCAGGTAGGCGATACTGAAGGCCACCACGTACATCAGACCATACCACCGTAGAGGCAGGCCGGGGATAATTTCCGGCGAAATCCAGCTGGGGAAGGAGATGAATTGTGTCATGGGGCAAGTGTAATGTGCTGTAAGAGTGTGGTCAATACTACAAAACCTAGCCGTTTCCTCTCTGATATTGTATATTTAGTATATGAGAAGAACCATTATACGCAGGCTTAGCCTTAGTTTCATAGTATTGCTGACTTTCCTGCCCCTGTTCGCAGGTGGTTCGATGGAGCAGATTCTTGCGGCTCCGCTTTCCACCCGCACAAGCATGGAAGCAGACCAAATTTCTATCGATATGGCCTCGCTGGAACGGCTGTACCGGTATGTCGATTCAATCTATATCGATGAGATTGACAAGCAGAAGATGTTCAACGATCTTGCTTCCGCCCTCATCGCATCCCTGGACGACCCCTACTCCTTTTATGTTCCGCCCTCCAAGGCAAAGGAGTACCAGGAAGAAACCAGCGGGGTATATGGCGGGATAGGAACGTATCTGAATAAACCCTCCCCGGATACTATCGACCCCTCCGATCCCTCCACGTATATGATCACCATCGTCTCACCATTCCCCGGATCTCCGGCACAAAGGGCCGGGTTGATGGCAGGTGATTTGATCAGTCACATCGATGGGGAGAAGGTGGACGAGTTGACCAGCTACGAAGCGAGCATGAAGCTCAGGGGAGAGGTAAACACCCTGGTAACCATCACGGTCTACCGCAATGGGACCTCCTTTGATTTGACGCTCAGACGGGAAATGATCACCGCCCCTACAGTCGACAGCGGAGTCATTGAGGGAAACATCGGGTACGTCATTCTCTCTGAATTCACCCCTCAAACCGGTAATCAACTGCTCGAACACGTACAAAAGTTGATGAAGCAGGGCATCGTCGGCCTGATCATCGATGAGAGGAACAATTCAGGAGGGGCTGTGGACGGAGCCCTGCAGTCGGCGAACATCTTCCTTGAGGAGGGCAAGACGCTGGTAACCATCCAGGGCAAGAAAGGCACGATGCGCGATCAACGGTATATATCCACCGGAAACGCGGAAGTACCTGCAAACCTTCCCATCGTCATCCTTACCAATACCGGCTCTGCTTCCTCCGCCGAGATTTTTGCCGCCGCCATGAAGGACAACGGCAGGGCTACCCTCATCGGGACGAAGACGTTCGGCAAGGGTATCGTGCAGGATGTGTTCCGCTTCGGTTCGGGCTTCGCCCAGGTGACAACGGCACACTACTACACCCCCAACGGAGAGAACATCCACAAGCTGGGAATCGAGCCGGACATATTGGTCGAGGATGTGCAGCTTTCGGATGAGGAGATTCCAGCCTTTGAGCAGTTGATGACCGACAAGGTGATCAGCAGTTATGTGCAGGAGAATCCAGAGCCGAGCGAAGAGAACATCCGCCGCTTTGCAAAGCTGTATGCTGAACGAGGAATCGACGAGGAAGTGCTGACGCTTCTGGTTCGCAACGAGTATCTGTCGAAGATGCCCTATGACAAGCGACCCATCGCCGATGCCACCTTCGACAAGCAGCTCAATCGCGCTGTTCAGTTCATCAGGACTGGACAATGAGGCAGTTGGTACTGCCTCGCTCCTATGAGGGTGCTCCGGTTCTTGAGCTGAAAGGCAAGGAGAGCCATTATCTGACCAAGGTATTGCGCCTGAAAAAAGGACAGCAAATCCTCGGGCGCGACACCGAAGGCCATATGATTCTACTCACCCTCACCGAGATTACGGCCAGCGGTTGCGTGCTTTCCTGCCGGCAGGTCGATTCGACCATGCAGGTTCAGACCACCGATACCCTGCCTTCCTATCAGGGGCCGTATCCCAACCTGGTGCTGCTTCAATGTCTCTGCAAAGGAAAGAAAGAGGAACAGATTTTTCGCCAGGCCACCGAAATCGGTGCTGCAACGCTTGCCTTGGTTTCAAGCAGGTACTGCGTCACCGATCTTTCAGACAAGAAAGAGAAAGCGGTACAAGCCCGTTTTGAGCGCCTTGACGCCCAAATCAAGGAGGCCCTGCAGCAAAGCGGATCTCCCATTCCCACGCACCTTGTACCAGAGGTGCTTGAGCTGAAGGACGTCCCGACCTGGTGGGCTGATCGCGGCTTGGCCATGTTCTTCCACCAAAGCACGCGTTCAGAGAAGCAGGAAACGCTTACTTCCCTGCTCAAGGGCCATCCACTCCACGTACCTGTTTGCGTCCTTATTGGACCGGAGGGAGGTTTCAGCGATGAAGAGTGCTTGTTCCTGGAGCAATCGGGATTTCATCCCGTCTTGTTGAAAACCAATATTCTTCGAAGTGAAACAGCCGGCCTCTATGCCCTTTCCGCCATACAAGTCCTGCTCACGGAAGCATGAAATTAAACCGGTACACCTCTCGTAACAAGAGTAGAACCAAGTAACACTTCCTTTCAGAATCTTTCGTGGGAATAATCGAAAAACACTCATACGTCTCAGGTCTTCCAACCGAGATTTCCTATATTCATCTGTTAGGAGTTTCTATGTCTTTGTTCATCGTCTCCTCTGATTGGCGGTTCAAGGAGAAATTCAAGTCGCACTTTACACCCAGTTTCCTTCGTGAGTTTTCCATGGCTGAAAAAGCCCTTGCAGCCCTGCAGACGGAACAACCGGTACTCATAATCATCGACAACCGATTGGGCAAGGGCTCGTACCAATGGTTCCTGCAACTCTTGTCCGACAGACAAACAGAGGTTCCCATCCTTCTGTGTCTGGAAAAGGACCAGTCGGACCCGGTGCCGGCCACAAGCAATCTGAAATTGTTTTGTGTGAAGCGGGATGAGTTGAATTATCCGAAATTGTTTGAATACTTGGACACGCTGAAACAGCAAGAAGCAGTACAGGAAAAAGCCTCGTACCAACCAAGCGGGCTGATCGGGCAAAGCGATTGCATGCATTTGGTACGGGAACAGCTGAAGCGGTATGCCCATCAGGATTGTTCCGTCCATCTGTACGGAGAGACAGGAACAGGCAAGGAAATCGCCGCCAACTATCTGCATCATCTCAAATATCCCCATAGGAACATTGTCTCGGTGAACTGCTCGCTACTCAACAGCGCCTTGGGCAACTCCATGTTTTTCGGTCATGCCAAGGGTGCTTTTACCGACGGAAAGACGGAGCTTCCCGGTCTTGTGCACGAGGCCCATCAATCGACGTTGTTCCTTGATGAAGTGGAAAATCTCACCTTGCAATTCCAGGCACACCTCTTGCGCCTGTTGGAGACAGGCCAGTATCGAAGGTACGGAGAAACACAGCTGAGAATATCCAAGTTCCGACTCATCACGGCCTCCAATGAGAAGCTTTCCGCTCTCATCCACCGCAATGTGATGCGCAGGGATTTTTTATACCGTATTACCGATACCTGCATCCATATGCCTGCTCTTCGTGAACATAAGGAAGATATTCCCCAGCTTTGCTCCCACTATCTGAGTCTGAATGCACCTCAAAAAGAAGTATCGATGCAAAGCCTGAAACTCTTGCAGTCTTATCATTGGCCCGGCAATGTAAGACAGCTGTTCTCCACCCTCAGGCGGGGTGTCATAGCCAGTGGGGAACAAGAGGAAATAAGCATTACAGAGAAGGACATTGAATTAGTGTGAGCAATCTGCATTGCAGGAGGAGCAGCATCCACTGCACATGTGCAACATTTCCTTGCCCGCCTTGATTCTCCTTCTTCGACGGATGGCCTTGGCAAACAGGGTGAGAAGAAAAAATGCTGAACCGAATCCAATAACGTAGTTGATCATGCTTCACCTCCTAGAACAACGAACCGACCAGGTTGATCAACAGCGCCACGATATAGGCTGTCGCCATCTGGATTCCTACTGCAGAAGCAGTTCGCCTCCAACTCTTCAATTCCCGTTTCATTGCACCTACCGCTGCAAAACAGGGCATGCAAAGGAGATTGAAAGCCATGTAGGCAAGGGCTGCCTGCTTGGTGGGAATATCGGCATGGATGGTGCTCAAAGCATGCTCATCACCACCTTCCATCAACACCGCTTCGGTATAGATGTCAAAAGCCTCATCGGGTGAGTAAATCCCATCGGAAAACCCCAGTTCTGCCAATGCATCTGCATCCATCGATGCAAAGTATTGCTCAAGATACGCTTCACTTACGTCCTCGCTGTACAGCTGTGCCAGCGTAACAACCACCATCTCCTTGGCAATCCAGCCTGTGGCAATGCCTACTGTCGGTCTCCAGGCCCCGAAGCCGGTCGGCTTGAACACAGGAGCCACTGTTTTCCCCACGGAAGCCAGGAAGGAGTTATCCATTTCAGAGAGCACGGTTCCCCGTTCAAGACGATTCTGACCGGTGAAGGACTGCACATTGAAGTTCGAAAGCACCCAAATAAGAATCGTGGCTGCGAGAATAACGGTTCCCGCTTTCTGTACGAAGCCTTTCACCTTCTCATACCCATGGATCCACACCGAGCGAAGCTTGGGAAGACGATATTGGGGAAGTTCCATCAAGAAGTTGGAAACCTGGCCCCTGTAGGCAATGCGGTTGATGATAAGCGAGACGACAATCGAAACCGATAGGCTGAGCGCATACAAGAAGAACAGGACCAGGGTCTTGTTTCCTTCGGCAAAGAAGACGGAGACGAACATGATGAAGATCGGCAGCTTCGCTCCACAGGGCATGAACCCGCACAAGAGCGTGGTGATCCTGCGATCTTTTTCACTGTCCAAGGTTCTTGTTGCCATAATTGCAGGTACGGAGCAGCCGAATCCCATCAAGAGGGGGATGAAGGAGCGTCCGGAAAGCCCGAATCGTCTGAAAATCCTATCCATGACGAAGGCAACCCGCGCCATATAGCCGCTGTCCTCCAAGAAGCTCATCAGCAGGTAAAGCACCAAAATAAGGGGGAGAAATCCAAAAATCGCCCCGATTCCTTCCAACACGCCGTCGACTACCAGACTGTAGGCCCAATCCGAGGCCCCGGCGTTTTCGAGGAAGACGGAAACCACATCGGTCAAGCCACCCCACACCGTTTCCACCAAGGCTGCAAGGGCTATGCCGGGACTGGGCAGGCCGGGTATGAACAGGAAGTTCTCACTGAATGTCATGGCAAACAACATATACATGACCAAGGCAAAGACAGGGAGTGCAAAGAATCGATGAGTCAACACCTTGTCAAGCTTGTCGCTCACACTCTCGGACCGAACACCCTGGACACCCGTTTTTTTGACACAGGTTTCCATCAATGACTGGATGTAGGCATACCGACGGTCGGCAAGGGTATCCTCGTCGACCTTTCCTGCCAAGGAGTAGATTTCCAGGTGTTTGGGTTTGCGTTTCTGCTCTATTGTCCGATATACAGCTTCCATGAGCACGTCAAGGCCTTTGTTGTTTCTCGCTTCTATCGGAACAACAGCAACACCCAGCTCAGCCTCCAGGCGGGCGAAATCGATTACATCTCCTCGTGCCGCTACTTCATCCATCATGTTGACTGCAAGCACGGTGGGCACCTGGGTTTCCATGATCTGCAGGGCAAGATACAGATTCCTCTCAAGAGAAGTGCCATCCAATACATCGATAATGCAGGCAGATTTCTCTTCTACGATATACGTACGGGTGATGATTTCTTCAGCGCTGTAGGGGCTGAGTGAATAGGTTCCGGGAAGATCGAGAATGGTCAGATTCTTGTCCTTGCGGTACTGCCCCTCTTTCTTGTCGACGGTCACTCCGGGCCAGTTTCCTACGTGTTGTCTCGATCCGGTCAGGGCGTTGAATACGGTAGTCTTGCCGGAGTTCGGATTTCCGGCAAGGGCAATGGTAATGGGCATGGAAGACTCCTTCTATATGTTAGCTATTACTAACTTTTGGTAGAAAAAAAATTAGCCTCTTTCAACTTCAATCAACGCAGCATCGCTTTTTCTCAAGCTCAACTGATATCCGCGCAATGTGAGCTCCAAGGGGTCTCCCAAGGGAGCAACCTTTACAAGCTTCACTTCGACTGAAGGGGTGATTCCCATGTCCAAAATGCGCTGCCGCAACATTCCTTGGGTCCCGATCTTCAGAACCCGTGCCTTCTCTCCAGGACGCAAATCTCCGAGTGTCATCCATCAAACCTCTCTTCGTTCTTTCGAACGGTATTATGCAACATTGATGCGGTGTGCCAAACCGCGGTTAAGGGCAAGGCGAACGCCTTTGATGGAGAGGACAAGGCCCTGATTGCTGTTGCCGATGATTTGCACGATTTGTCCTGCAACGAAGCCCATGTCCAGCAGATGCTGTTTCATCGTGTCGTCTCCCTGCAAGGAAAGTATTTTGCGTGTTTCTCCAGCTTGGGCAAAGGAAAGGGGCATATTGAATCCTCCATAGTTAGCTATTGCTAACATTCAGATATTTTATACCGTTCTCTTGTACTGTTTGTCAAGTCTTTTTTCTTACAATTCTACTTCGACTCGATTCCGGCCAAGCTGCTTGGCTCGGTACAAGGCGGAGTCCGCCCGCTTGAGAACTTGATCCTCCGAAGTATCGGAAGGAAGAAACGTGGATATCCCGGCGGAAATGGTAAACGTAATTGCTATTCCGTCATGCATGACGATACTTGCCCGGGTTGTTTCAAGCAATGTCTTTTTTACTTTTTCAAGCTCGTCCATGGGGTCAGCGGGACATGCAATTAAAAATTCATCGCCTCCCCATCGGAAGAGGGCGTTCTCTGTACAGATGACCTGGGATATGGATTTTGAAAGCTGCACCAGACACCGGTCCCCGATATCATGGCCATAGGTGTCGTTGATCTGTTTGAAGTAATCAACATCGAAAAGGGCTACCATGGTCGAGGTTTGCATCCGCTTGAATTGGATGAAGCGATCCTTGATCACCATCAGCCCGTATCGTCGGTTTCCGACCCCTGTCAAGGGATCCTGATAGGCCTGTTGTTCGAGAACATGTTCGCTCTTTTTGTTTCTTCGTTGCTCGAGATACACCAAAAGCAGGGAGTGAATAACAAAAAGACCAAGTATTGAAAGAACAAATACCGGTGCGATCCGCCTCACAATCCTTGTGCTTTGGCCGGTCGTGGTATCGATATACCCATTCATGTCATCCAGATGGATTCCCATGGCGACTATCCAGTCAAAGTCCTTGTAGAGCTTGGCATAGGTGAGTTTCTCGGAGATGGTTTCGCTGCCCATCTTCTTGAAGTAATAGGTGAAAAACAGTTCACCATGTTGTTTCACACCTTCCAGCTCGGTCTTATAGGGGGTGGTGCCCTTCACATCGGTCATGTTGGTGGAAAGCTTTGTTCCAACTGTATCACGCAGGTTGGGGTGGATGCGCCTGATGGCGTAATCATCACCTCCTTCGTAGTTGAGAACCTCATTCACCCAGATGTAGGAATTCTCCGAATATGTTGAGTCATAGATTTCCTTGGCGATATGCTCTTTCACCTGTTCATCAACAAAGTCTTGGGGAATACCAACAAAGAGCGTATAGGGCCCTAAGGACTTGAGTGCATATGTGGTATATGCTTGAGAAAGATAGCCAGCCATCTCAACAGGAACAACACCCATCTGAAACACCCCGTGGCTGTCCAGAAGCACATGTCCTGTATTCTTCTCCCAGAGTATCGCCGTCCAGAGCGCATTGCTCTCGTTGGCGAAATAGGAGATGATTTGGTCGATGTGCTCGCTGCCGCTTTCGTACAGGTGATCGACCATGTAGATTGTTCTTTCCAGCTCCGTAAGAAAATACTGCTGAGCCAGCTCGCGTTGGGTATCGATCCGCTTTATTTGGTTGTTCACCGTATCGTAGAGGAACCGACGCTTCAGCTGCTCTATGCTTTGCGCTGTATTAGTGGTATAGACGCGCTCGACCCGCATGAGCGTCAACAATGACATGACAAGAAGCAGGATGGTGGAGAGCAGGACGAGTGCTGTACTGACAATCCAATTCTTTTGCTTCATACCACTCCCTGCATGATTTTTTCTTCAAGCGTATCATACGAAGGCCAAATCAACAATGCAAAAACTTGCCCTGCAGCATGTGCAGTTATCCACAAGTTCTTCTTGTAACAAGAGAGAAAAACCTACTTGAGAAAATGCTTGTAAGTACTGTCGAGAGGTGATTTACCCAGTACTTCAGAATCGAGGAAAGGTTGTGGACAACCTGTTGATAACTGGTTTATCTTCTGTACATCGATCATCAAAAAGAAGTATGTAAAACCACATGAAACCCATATAAAAATTAGTGTGAAGTTGTGAGCTAGGAATTTAATTAATTGCATATAATATATTAAGTTGTCATTCTTCGAAGATACGTCGCAAAACCTGTTGCAACATACAGCAACTTCTCACTTCTCCGCCTGGTATGCAACACGGAAAAAACAGGTTGTGGATAACTTGTGGATAACGTTGTGGACAGCAGACGGAAATCAATGCGAATTCATGATTTACTCACATCTTTCTATCTCAAGACCAAGTGCCTGCAGCTTTCCTGCAAGGTCCTCATATCCCCGTTCAATTTGGTAGATATTCTGGATTACACTCTCCCCCTGGGCACAGGCTGCAGCAATGACCAAGGCCATTCCAGCCCGAACATCAGGACTGGTGACCGTAGATCCGAACAGCTGGGAAGGCCCATGCACTATGGCACGATGGGGATCGCACAAAATAATATCCGCGCCCATCCTGATGAGCCAATCGACGAAATACATCCTCGATTCAAACATCTTCTCATGGATGAGAATGGAACCTTCCATTTGGGTTGCACACACGGTGATGATGCTCAGAAGATCGGCGGGAAACCCCGGCCAGGGAGCGTCGTCGATCTTTGCCGTATGGCCTCCAACCTCCTTGGTCAGGATGCGCTTCTGCTTCCGGGGAACCAACAAAGAGGAGGGGCCATCCTCGATAAAGGTGATACCGATTCGTTCGAAGCCGAGCCGTATCATTCGCAGATGTTCATGCTGTACACCCTTGATCAGAACCTGTCCGCCGCTGGCCCCGGCGAGCCCGATGAATGATCCAATTTCCATGTAGTCACTGCCCAACCGGAATTCACAACCTCTCAAGCGTTTTTGTCCCTTGACCCTGAGCCGGTTCGAACCAATACCGTCGATGATGCATCCCATGTTCTGCAACATGACACACAAGTCCTGGACATGCGGCTCGCTTGCGGCATTGTTGATAATGCTCTCGCCCCGGGCAAGGGAGGCTGCCATCAGGACATTCTCCGTGGCGGTGACCGAAGCTTCATCCAAAAACACATCAGAGCCGATGAGTGTTCTGTTTCTCGTCTTGATATGAATCTCACCTGCTTCATTGATCGTGCAGTCGGCGCCCAGGGCGGACAGCCCCATGAAATGGGTATCCAAACGCCTCAGGCCGATGACATCCCCCCCAGGAGGAGTGAGCCGGACTTCTTCGTTGGTTGCCAGCAGAGGGCCGAGGAGAAGAATTGAACCCCGTACCGCCTCAACCAGATCGCGCTTGAGCAAGCCATTGCGGCTTCCTGTGGTGATCGTATACGTATGGGCGTCCTGTCGAACCACCGCTGAACCAAGGCCTTGCAGCAATTGGAGCATTACCTGTACATCCTCGATGTCGGGTACGTTCATCAAATGAACAGGCTCGTCTGTCAGCAGCGTGGCCGCAAGACAAGGAAGGGCGGAGTTCTTGTTGCCACTGGTCAGCACCTCTCCGCTTGCTGCCTTCCCGCCTACGATTCGATACTCACCCATCGCCGCCCCCTTTGCTGTCATCCTACCCTTGTGACACCACTTTCGCAAGGTCATTGTTGTGTTGCATGCATCAGCGATGATAGAATAGCAGTACATGAACAAGATGCAGCACATGGTATATGGAATAGGAAATCCTCTCATCGACATCATCGTAAGCGTTGATGAGCAGGACGTCATTGACTTGGGTATTCACAAGGGCACCATGGCGCTCATTGGCAGAGAGCGGATGGAGGAACTGCTGCAACTGAGCAAGAACCGCAAGACCACCTACTCATGCGGAGGTTCCTGTCCCAACACCATCATCGCCTTGGCTTCCTTGGGAGTACCTGCGACCTTGGCCGGCAAGATCGGCAACGACGAGAACGGCACTATTTATCGTAATAGGCTGGTAAGCCTTGGGGTGCAGGATGAATTGGTCACCACGGACAAGGAAATGACCGGGTCCACCGTCATCCTCATCACCCCCGACAGCGAACGTAGCATGAATACCTTTCTTGGAGCCAACCGGCTCTATGAGGAGAGCGATGTCCGTGAAAGCACGGTTGCCGCTGCAGACTTCTTTCATTTCACCGGGTACATGTGGGACACCCAAAGTCAGCAGGGAGCCATTAAAAAAGCCCTTTCCATCGCCAAGAAAAACAACACCACCATCTCGTTCGACCTTGCCGACCCGTTTGCCGTCGGTCGATACCGCGAGCCCTTCCTCTCTTTGATCAAGGAGAGCTGCGACATCGTATTTGCGAACCGGGAGGAGGCACGCATCCTGTTCGACAACTACGACCCCTATGAATGCTGCCGCTCTATGGGAAAGCTTTGCAGAACCGCCATTGTAAAGAACGGCAAAAAGGGTTCCTACATCTGCCACGATGGAGTCATAACCGCCATTCCGGTGAAAGGTCCGGTAGTACCGGTAGACACCACCGGTGCCGGGGATGTCTACGCCGCAGGCTTTTTGTATGGTCAGTACCACAAATTATCAATCCAGGATTCAGGCATCATCGCATCGATTCTCGCAGGCGAGATCATCACCCAGCGGGGAGCCCAATTCAGCAATGAGAAGGCTGAGGAGTTGAGAAACCTGCTCGGTTCAGGTGCGTGGCGTTCGCTGTAACAGCCAAAAAGAAAGAAGGGAAAACACTGCAGCAGCCAGCACATTTCCAACCACGCCTCCGCTCTGCAGGCAGGACGAGGAAACACTGGATAGCGAGGTTCTCACTGCATCGGGAGCTTCTGTATTCAAGAGGTACATACCCACCACCGAAACCACCCCCAACAGCAAGAAGATGAGCTCGTAGAGGATTAAACACTGCAGGAGCGTGTTGGATTGCGAAAGTACTAATTGTATGACAAATATCAGGGCAAATGCCAGAAAATATAAGCCTGAAGGACGCATATGCGATATAAAACGTTTGCCGATTATCGATTCCAGTACACTGACGGCAAAAATTGAAGCTGAGATCAGACCAAGGATCCAAAGCTGGGAATCAGAGACCAACAACTGTCTGAAGTAGGGCTGCCAGTAGCTTTCCAGAGAGGCGAGCAACACCCCCTGCACAACAACGCTGAGACTGAAAGCCATCAGAAACGGAGAGCTATAGAGCACCTGTCCAAGCTGTTTTGCCTGTGCTTTGAAGGAAGTGGCAGCATGCCGGTCCATCATCACTCAACGCAGCATGCCGGTCCATCATCACTCAACAGATGCAGAATGTCCCGACGCTTTGGATGCATGAAGACCTGCAGTTGGCTGTCATCTTTCAATGGGAGTACTTTCAAAACAATTATTGTTCTGTAAAGAAGGCCACACCGACTCTTGTACAATTGGAGCATCCCTGTTAGTATCGTGACCAATGACGTCGATTTGATAGCCTCCCGGCTTGCGGGCGTCACTAAAGAAACTTGCTAAAAGGGGAGCGCAACAATTCTCAGAATTGAGTTCCTCCTTCCCCAAGTTCTCAAAGGAAGGGTGTATGCTGTCACATGGATCACACATTTTCACATCAGAATCAGTAAGCGAAGGACATCCGGACAAAGTCTGCGATCAGATTTCCGATGCCGTTCTCGACAACTGTCTTCGTCAGGACCCCAAAAGCAGGGTTGCCTGCGAGGTCTTTGCCACTACCGATACTGTAATTGTAGGCGGGGAGATCACCACCAACGCCGCAC
>JABNAD010000560.1_pt1 | contig 20461 bp, 15 predicted proteins | sample 7240381 | NCBI WGS metagenome assembly JABNAD01 (sample SAMN11332834, study PRJNA596920) | anaerobic digester metagenome | biome: digested sludge; isolation source: digested sewage sludge-derived enrichment culture grown on H2/CO2 | place: Germany: Goettingen
GCAATACATACATTGTGCGCTCAGTTATCAGAATGAGCTGCTCAGTGAAATCAAGACGCTGCTGGAAAAGATTGCCGTGGACCATACCGACGAGGAGAATTGAACCGGTGAAATGCAGGGAAGAAGACTTACGCGCAAGAGAGGAAAACCCGCCGTCGCAATGCGACGGCGGGCTTTTTTGCAATTAAAGTGCGGCGGCGTATTTGGTGATGCTGGGGACGCTGGTGACAAGCTCCACCTGAGAGCCACGGCGGACCAGCAGGGTGGGGGCCTGCATGATGCGGTATTTACGCACCAGATCCAAATGCTCGCTCACATCCATGATCGTATAGACCAATCCGGCCTTTTCCAGTTCCGCTTTGGCGGTTTTGCAGTTGGGGCAGGTCTTGGTAGTGAACAAAAATAACTCCTCCACCGCATCCCGCATTGCCTGCGCCGTGGAGTCCGGCTCCACAGACGACAAAGGAGAGTTGGTGGACGCGGGCAGCGCCTCGCTGCGGGCGCGGTCGTCGGGTCGGCTGCTTTCCAGATGGGACATGCCCGGATCATAGAGCTTGCGATCCTTATATTCCTGCGTCTTGCCGTCGTTCCAGTTTTGCACGGGACGGTAATAGCCGGTGATGCGGCTGTATACCTCCGCGTTCTTTCCGCATTTGGGGCAGGTGAAGTGTTCCCCGGCAATATATCCGTGCTCCGCGCAGATGGAGTAGGTAGGGGAGAGGGTGTAATAGGGCAGCTTGAAGTTCTCCGCGATTTTCCGAACCAAAGCTGCCGCCGACTGCCAGTCCGGCAGCTTTTCGCCCAAAAAGGCGTGGAACACGGTGCCGGAGGTGTAAAGCGTTTGCAGTTCGTCCTGAATGGACAGCGCGTCGAACAGGTCGGCGGTATAGCCCACCGGCAGGTGGGAGGAATTGGTATAATACGGCGCGTCTCCGGGCTTTGCGGCGGTGGCGATGCCATCGTACCGTTCCACATCGTGCTTGGCCAGACGATAGGTGGTGGATTCGGCAGGGGTGGCCTCCAGATTGTAAAGATCGCCGTATTGTTCTTGATAGTCGCTCAGGCGCTCACGCATGTGGTTGAGCACGTCTTTGGCGAAGGCCTGCGTCTCCGAATGGGTCAGATCCTTGCGCAGCCAGTTGGCGTTCAGCCCCACCTCGTTCATGCCAATCAGGCCGATGGTGGAGAAGTGATTGTCAAACCCGCCCAGATAATGCCGGGTGTAAGGATACAGTCCGGCCTCCAGCAGCTTGGTAATCACGGTGCGCTTGGTTTTCAGGGAGCGGGCGGAGATGTCCATCATCCGGTTCAGCCGCTGATAGAAGTCCGCTTCATCTTTGGCAAGATAGGCGATGCGGGGCAGATTGACGGTCACAACGCCCACTGAACCGGTGGATTCGCCGGCGCCAAAGTAACCGCCGGACTTTTTGCGCAGTTCCCGCAGATCCAGCCGCAGGCGGCAGCACATGCTGCGCACATCGGACGGCTCCATGTCGGAATTGATGTAATTGGAGAAGTAGGGCGTACCGTATTTTGCGGTCATTTCAAACAGGAGCTTGTTGTTCTCTGTTTCGCTCCAGTCAAAGTCCTTGGTAATGGAGTAGGTCGGAATGGGGTATTGGAAGCCCCGGCCGTTGGCGTCGCCCTCGATCATGATCTCGATGAACGCCTTGTTCACCATGTCCATTTCCTTTTTGCAGTCCCCGTAGGTAAAATCCATCTCTTTTCCGCCCACGATGGCCTTTTGATCCGCCAGATCTCTGGGGACCGTCCAATCCAGCGTGATGTTGGAAAAGGGGGCCTGCGTGCCCCAGCGGGACGGCGTGTTCACGCCGTATACAAAGGACTGGATGCACTGCTTGACTTCCCTCTGGGAGAGGTTGTCCACCCGCACAAAGGGGGAAAGGTAGGTATCAAAAGAAGAAAATGCCTGTGCGCCGGCCCACTCGTTTTGCATGATGCCCAGAAAGTTGACCATCTGGTTGCAAAGGGTGGAAAGGTGGCTGGCAGGGGAGGAGGTGATCTTGCCGGGAATCCCGCCAAGTCCCTCGGAAATCAGCTGCTTGAGGCTCCAACCCGCGCAATACCCCGTCAGCATGGAAAGATCGTGAATATGGATGTCGCCGCTTTTGTGGGCCTCCGCAATTTCGGGATCGTAGATTTCGCTGAGCCAATAGTTGGCGGTGATGGCGCCGGAGTTGGAGAGGATCAGGCCGCCCACAGAATAGGTGACGGTGGAATTTTCCTTCACGCGCCAGTCGTTGATGTGGAGGTAGTTGTTCACCAATTCCTTGTAATCCAGCACGGTGGAGCCCAAATTGCGAATCTTCTCCCGCTGCTTGCGGTAAAGGATGTACGCCTTGGCCACATCGCTGTATCCGGTTTTGATCAGAACGTTTTCCACACTGTCCTGAATCTGTTCCACGGAGACTGCGCCGTTTTTGATCTTGTCCTGATAGTCGGCGGTGACCTTCAGCGCCAGTAGGTCGATGATGTCGGTGTTGTAGGTTTTCTCCATAGCGTCAAACGCCTTGGTGATCGCCACGCTGATTTTGGACAGGTTGAAGTCCACGACTTTGCCGTCCCGTTTCAAAACTCGATACATGCTGCTCCCACTCTCTCTCCGTACAAAATTTGCCCCTGTACGCCGAAAACGGGAAGAAGAGCAGGGTCTTCTTCCGTTTTGCAGGTGGACATACAGATAGAACGGAAAGATGCCACAGCATCCTTCCGTTCTTATTCTAGCGGGGCAATTTTGAATTGTCAATTAGAAGAATCCCTATATCTTGTGGGAGAATTCATGGAAAATGTCAATTGCATCCCAGATTTAGTGAACTGTGAAATGCGGTGCATTGCCTTGAAAGCACTGGCGGATCAGGAAAAGCCCGCTTTTTATCCGGCAAATCCGGCAGAATAGATCGATTTCTGCCGCGCTCAATCCACACCCCGAAGCGAAACTTCCGCCAAGAACGGACGGATAGACGCGGCAAAGTCCCGCATTTCCTGCGGGGAAAATCCGTGCAGCCCGCTTTGAATCAGACCGCCGGAATCCACAAAGTTTTGCAGAAAGTAGCGCTTGGCGCCTTTCAGCCAGCGGGCAATTTCCAGCAGGTCCGCAGTGGTATGAAATTCCCGGACAAGCGTGGTGCGAAACTCGTAATCCACCCGTCCCTCCAGCAAGAACGCCGCGCTCTCCCGCACACAGGCGGCGTCAAACCCGGGAATCCCCACGGTGAGCGAATATTTGGGAAGACTGTTTTTCACGTCCATTGCCACATAGTCGATATTACCGGAGTCCAAAAGGGCGCGGAGCCGGTCTGGAAAGCAGCCGTTGGTGTCCAGCTTCACCGCAAAGCCCAGCGCCTTTACGGCGGCGGCAAATTCCCCGATCCCATCCTGAATCAGCGGTTCTCCGCCGGAGAGCACTACCCCGTCTAAAAATCCTTTGCGAGAGGCAAGAAAATCCAGCACCTCCCGCATCTCGTAATGCTCCCGCTGCTCCGCCGGGGTGGTGACCAGCAGGGCGTTGTGGCAGAACGGACAGCGGAGATTGCACCCGCCGGTAAAGACCGTGGCGGCCATTTTCCCTGGAAAGTCCACAAGGGCCAGTTTTTGCAGTCCGTTGATGTTCATCGTTTCGCTTCCTCATAGGCGTCGCCCCGCAGACGGACGGAAAGGGGCTGCAAAGAGTAGAGAAGCCCCAGAAAGAAGAAGGCGCATCCGCCAAAAAGTGCATTTTCAACAAGGCCCAGACCATCTGCCAAAGACGCCGCGCACAGGATGACGGTTCCGCCGGACAGAAAGGAAAAGACACGCGGATTGCCGTCTCCAAACGCAAAGGAAGCCAGTTGAAAAAAAGCCAGCGAGGCAAAGCTCAGGGCCAGAATCTCCAGAGCGTATGCACTCAGTGTCGGATTGGAAGAGCGGGTCCGGTAGACAAGGACCAGACGGAAAACCATTGCCGCCGGAGCAAGCAGCAGCAGAGCCGGGGGTGCGGTTCTGCGTCCCCGGGAACGCCGCCCTCTGGATGCGGATAGAACATGGGGCAAAAGGCAGAGTCCGGCAAGGGCTGTCAGGCCGCCGGAAAGCAAAAGCACCGCCGACGGCAGCGCTCCGGCGGGCAGGGGACCGGCAGAATCGGCGAGGACGGACAATACCTCCACCGCGCCGGAGAGGATCAGCAGGGCGACCCCGCAGAGCAGAAGGGTCGCGCTTCCCTGTATGGAGAAGATATCCTCAAATGCACGGGGATCGGGATGGCGGGACGGCAGACAGCGGGCCAAAAAAAAGAGCGCCGCACCCAGAGCAATCAAAGAAACGGGCAGCAGCCATGTCAGGGGGCTTCCGGGGACGAGCAGGCCGGTTTCCGCCGAAAATCCGATGCGCTCCTGCGCCAGCCGCAGGATTAAGGCGGCTGCGCCGCCTACTGCCGTGAAAACCGTGAGAGCCGTGGTGTTCTTCATATGGATCAGCCTCCGAAGCCGGAACGCAAAGCGCCCGGCGGGTTTTGCAAATTTGGATTCATTATACTCCGGCCCTGCCGGTTTGTCTACTCCGGGGCGCTGCTGGAAAGGCGGCAGCATGAAGAGGCGGCAAAGTTGCCTGCTGAAACAATTTATGCTATAATCACGTCTGCAACAGGATTTGACGCTTTTCGCACAGGACTGTTTTTGGACTGTTGCGCATATGCTGGAAAAAAAGGCGCGGTGAGCGCTGACGTAAAAATGTACAGGCTGTCGGACCGCCGCTGTGCGGAGGTCGCTTTTGACAGTTGCTTTGGGAAAGGAAAAACGGAATGAAACGGTATCTGGGCGTTTCAATTGTCTTGCTGTGTCTGCTCTTTTTGCTGCCGCTGGCCACGGTGGTGACGCATGTGGTCCGCCGGGAGGCGGCGGAGGAGCCGGCGGCGAAAGAGGAGACAAAGATTGAGCTGTTGCCCCCGGGCGAGACGGACGGGTCTTACACCATTCGGGTCCTGAAGGGGGACAAGGTGGAGACGATGACCATGGGCGAATATTTGCAGGGCGTGGTGCGGGCGGAGATGCCCGCCTCTTTTGAGCAGCAGGCCCTGTGTGCGCAGGCGGTGGCGGCGCGAACGTATACCTTATATAAAATGGCCTCCGGCGGGAACCATGGTGATCTGGCCGATATTTGCACGGACCACACCTGCTGTCAGGCGTATCTGGACAAAGAGACTGCCACCAAAAACTGGGGAGACAACGCGGAAAATTACGAGGCCAAGGTGGAAAACGCCGTCTCGCTGACCGATGGGCAGACAATTTTGTACGACGGTGTGCCGGTTCTGGCGGTGTTCCATTCCTCCTCTGCGGGGCAGACGAAAAAATCCGGCGAGGTGTGGACCAGCGACCTGCCCTATCTGCAAAGCGTCTCCAGTCCGGAGGGGGAGGGCGTTCCCAATTATTACAGCCGCGTGGAGTTTACGTTTGCGGAATTTAAAAAGCTGTTCATGGCGGCGTATCCCGAAGCGGATTTGTCTGGACGGGTCAGCGGCTGGTTTGGAGAGCGAAAGGTCAGCGGGGACGGGAATGTGGACTCCGTTACCGTGGGCGGCGTCAGCGTCCGGGGGACGCAGATGCGGACCATCTTCTCGCTGCGTTCCACGACCTTTGAAACAGAGATTCAGGATGGAAAAATTGTCTTTTTCGTCACCGGATACGGCCACGGCGTGGGCATGAGCCAATATGGCGCACAACAGATGGCCAAGGACGGCAGCGGCTGGAAGGACATCATCACCCACTATTACACCGGCGTCACTGTGGCGGTGTATATCCCGGAGGCAATGAGCTGAACGATGGAACACGGCTAAAAGCGGATGTCTTTCCATAAAAGGAATCCCGCCGCCGCCCCTTTTCGGGGCAGCGGCGGGATTTTTTACTGCTTTTCGACGGTTCAAACACTGCGGAACCGGGAGAGAAAGTCCTTTGTCTCCTGCTTTTGGGGATTGCCGAAGACCTCACTCGGCGCACCCTCCTCACAGATGACGCCCTGATTCATGTAGACCACATGGCTGCTGACGTCCCGAGCGAAGGCCATCTCGTGGGTCACCACCAGCATGGTCATCCCTGCTTGAGCAAGGCTCTGCATGACGGCAAGCACCTCGCCCACCATTTCGGGGTCCAGCGCGGAGGTCGGCTCGTCGAACAGCAGCACCTCCGGGTCCATGGCCAGCGCCCGTGCAATGGCCACCCGCTGCTTCTGCCCGCCGGAGAGCTGGCGCGGCTTTGCGTTGATATAAGGCCCCATGCCCACGTCATCCAGATATTTCAGCGCCGAGGCACGGGCCTCCTCCTGACTTTTTTTCAGCACCTTCATCTGCCCCACCATGCAGTTTTTTAAAACCGTCATGTTGCTGAACAGATTAAAGGACTGGAATACCATCCCCACATGGGAACGGTAGGCCGGGGCGTTGACGCCACGATCCGCCACGTTCTTCCCGTGGTAGAGAATCTCGCCGGAGGTGGGAGTCTCCAGTAGGTTGACGCACCGCAAAAGCGTGGATTTTCCGGAGCCGGAAGCCCCAATGATGCTGGTCACATCGCCTTTTGCCACGGTGAAGTCAATATCCCGCAGTACCTCGTGGGAGCCGAAGGACTTGCCGAGGTGCCGGATTTCCAAAATCATCTCACCCATCTCAGCGTTCCTCCCCGTCATTTTGGCGGTGCTTCCGAAGGTTCCGGCCCGCCCGTTTCTGCTTGGTGTGATACTCTTTGCTGTGCTCGTCGTAATTGCTGCCCTTGGCCGGGTGGTTGTAGGTTCCGGCGGTCATGGTCAGGGAGTCGGTCTGAACCAGTTCATAGCTGTCAGAGCCATCCATCCGCTTTTCCATCCACCGCAGCAGGAAGGATGCAATCAGCGTCATGGTGAGATAGCCCGCCATTTCAATGGTGGCAGAGGGAAAGTAGGTGAACGTAGCCCCGGCCACCGCCTTGTGGGCGGCAAAGAAGTCGGTAAAGCCGATGATGAACATAACGGAAGTGTCTTTGATATTGATGATGAAGTTGTTGCCGATCTGAGGCATAATATTGCGCAGTGCCTGCGGCAGAATCACGCTCATCATGGTCTGGAAATGGGTCATGCCAATGGCCTTGGCCCCCTCTGTCTGGCCGGGGTCGATGGAGAGAATGCCGCCCCGGACAGATTCGGCCATGTATGCGCCGGTATTAATGGAAACCACCAGAATGGAGACCGTCCAGATGCTGTCAAACCGGACGGTGTTGTTGGTGAAGTAGGGCAGGCCGTAGAAAATGAACACCGCCTGCAAAATCATGGGCGTGCCCCGGAAAACCTCGATGTAAATCCGCAGAACCACCCGGATCACAGCCAGAAAGAACCGCTTTGCGGGAGGGTCGGTTTTGACGTGGGGAATGGTCTGCAATATGCCGCAGGCAAGGCCGATGGCGCAGCCGATCAGGGTCGCGACGACTGCCAGCGTCAGCGTGCGGCCCATGCCGCTGAGGTAATTGACAACGCCGTATTTGGCCCAGAGGCCCGCAATGTCCTCGGCCAGCTGTGGAAATCTTGACCAGTCCATGAAATATTCCTCGTTCCCTCAGATTTTAGTGGATGTGCGCAGGCGGAAATGCCTCAGCCGCCGATGGGCTGCACCGCCACGGCCTGCGCCATGAGATCGTTGAAATCGTCGGCAGTCATGGTGGACAGGACGGAATTCAGCGCGTCCTTCAAAACGGTGTTGCCCTTCATGACGGAGATGCCGATGTTCACGTCCTCGTCGGAAACTTCAAAATTGTTGTCGGAGCCGGAGAAATCCAGCAGCTTGAAGTCTGGATAGGCCACCAGAGCGCCCTGTGCGGTGGGCATGTCGGTGCATACAAAGTCCACCGCGCCGGTCTCAAGCGCCATCAGCATGGCGGGAGCGGACTCTGCGGCGGTCTGAATCTGCGCGCCCTCAATCTGGGGCAGGCAGGTGTCGTACCAGATGGTGCCAAGCTGAGAGGTAGCACTGCCGCCGCTCAGGTCACTAAGACCCTTGGCGGAGGCAAAAGCGCTGTCGGCCTTCGTGAGGCATATAATGGAGGCGTATAGATAGGGTCCCGCGAAATCCACCTGCTGGGCGCGGTCGGCGGTCATGGACTGACCGGCGATAACGGCGTCCACCGTGCCGGACTGGACGGCGGGAATCAGGGAATCCCAGTCCAGACGGACGATCTCCAGCTGCCAGCCGTTGGCGTCGCACAGCTTTTGAGCCATCATCACATCGTAGCCGTTGGCATATTCATTGGAGTCTTTGATGGGAACGGCCCCGTTGGAATCGTCGGGCTGGGACCAGTTATAGGGTGCGTAGCCGCACTCCATGGCGACAGTCAGAACGCCATCCTCCACACCGGAGGCAACGCCCTGAGCGGCGGAGCCGGAAGTGGATGAACCGGCGGCCGAAGACGCAGACCCGGAACCGGAGCCGCCGCAGGCGGCCAGAGACGCGGTCATGGCCAGAGCCATGGCAAGAGCTAAAAACTTCTTCATGAAAACTGCTTCCTTTCTAATCGTATCGGTCAGCGGAGAGGACCGTTTCCCGCCGGCGCTGTTCCGGCGGAAGACGAAAAAAATGAACCGCTTGCGTAAAGCGGTTCATGGAAACAGCGGAAACAACAGAACCCGTACTCCCGGTTCCATTGTCATTATCCGTTCTCAGCCATTGATAGCGCTTCACAAAAAATGTGACAGTCCGGCGGGTATTCCCCGACAGCCCAGGCACTTCGGAGCAGGCAGCTCCAAAACCCTTCGGCGATGTTCCCTTTCCCGCGACGGCTGCCTGCCGTCAATCCGCGGTACTGATGAACCTCGCGCCTCTATCTGAGCGATTCAATTTTTACGTATCCTACCACGGGAAATGGGTTCTGTCAACTCCGCTCCCAAGGTTTTTCTGCATTTTTGTGCAAAGTGCAACACTTTTTTAACGGGGGAGATGAGACATTCAGACTCCTTTCTTTGCTGCGGAGCGATAGCTGTTCCGATTAAAAGCAGCCTTACGCCTGTGGCTTTTTTTGCATTGTGATGTTGGAGTCCTTGGCGGATGCCAGCCCGTCTGCATCCTTCGCCGTGCGCTGCGCAAAAATGCGCGCAATCCGTTCACTCGTTTTTGGTTGGAACAGCTATATTTTTAAAAAATGCTTTTCAAAGCCGGAGGGAAATGGTATAGTGAGAACGAAAGGTAGGATCCGGCGAAGCGGTGTTTACGCTGGTCGGATGAATGGGGTACATGCGTGGAAGTGATTGAACTTGGCGTTTTGAATTGGATACAGGCAAACTGCCGGACAGAGTTTTTGGACGCGGTGATGCCGGCAATCAGCGCGCTGTGCGCGCACGGAGAAATTTGGATTTTATTGGCGGTGATTCTGCTGATGATAAAGCGGCACCGGCGGACCGGCATCGTGCTGATGCTGGCTCTGGTGCTGGACGTCCTTTCCTGCAACGGGATTCTCAAGCCGTTGGTGGCGCGGGTGCGTCCTTGCGATGTGAATGAGGCGGTCGTGCTGCTGGTTTCCCGTCCAACGGACTGGTCGTTTCCATCCGGACACACGGCGGCGTCCTTCGCCGCGGTGGGGGCGCTGCTGGCGGAAAGAAGCGCACTCATAAAACCGGCCTTTGTTCTGGCGGTACTGATTGCCTTTTCCCGGCTATATCTGTACGTTCACTGGCCCAGCGATGTGCTGGCCGGAGCGGTTTTGGGAACTGCATTGGGATTTGCAGCCAGCTGGATCGTGAAACGGATTGAAAAGAAAACGGGACGGGTCTTGTCCTAACGGAAAGAGGGAGAGACGTGAAAAACACGCGGGGCAAGCAGAAGATCCTGCTGGTGGACGGAGACGGCGAACGCCGCCGACAGATGACCGAGGTACTGCAAAGCGTGTTCCATGTGATACCGGCATTTGACGGAGAGATGGCGGTGGATGTTTTACACAGCCGTCAGGATTTTGCGGCGATTGTATTGCAGTGCCGCTTGTTTGACTTCAGCGGGTTTGACGTGATGGGCTTCCTTCACACGAACCGGTCACTGGTAGGCATCCCTGTGATCGCCATGGGCGGGGCGGAGGATGAGCTGAAAGCATTGTCTTTGGGCGCGGTGGCTTTCGTCCAGCAGCCCAAGGAACCGTATCTGATCTCTTACCAAATTCAGAATCTGGTGGGTCTTGTCTGGTCTGACCGGGACTGCGACATGCTGACCGGTGTTTTGCAATGGGAGCCGTTTTTACAAAAATGCCGGGATATTCTGGAACAGTCGGAACGGGAGAGAAGACCCGAGCAATGGGCCATGGTTTTTTTAAATGTAGACCGATTTAAGGTGTTTAACGACCTGTTCGGACGGACGATGGGGGATCAACTCCTGCGGAATCTGGCGGCGAGGCTGATCGTGATGAAGGGCGTCCATTGCGTGGGCCGTGTGGGCGGAGATCGGTTTGTGCTGCTGTGCCGCATGGAGGAGTTGGAACTGGGCCGGTTCCGCCAGCTGGGGCCGGAGCTGATGCGCCGCCTGCACCTGAAATACGGGTTGCATATCTGCTGCGGTATTTATGAGATCGACGATCTGACGATTCCGGTGGGCGAGATCTGTGACCGCGCCCAAATCGCGCAGGAGACGATCTCCGGGCGGAGCGACCAGAGCGTGGTACTTTATGATGAGGAACTGCGCCGGAGTCTGCGGTGGGAGCAGGAAGTGGTCTCCCAGATGTATGAGGCTCTGGAGCAGGGGCAGTTTCAGGCGTATCTCCAGCCGATTTTCAGCCTCTCCGGCAATGCGCCGGTATCGGCAGAGGCACTGGTGCGCTGGATTCATCCGGGGCGGGGGGTGATCCCGCCCAATCAATTTATCCCTATTTTTGAGCGCAACGGGTTCATTACACGGCTGGATCAGTATATCTGGGAAAAGGTGTTTCAGTATCTGGCCGAGTTCAAGGCGGAGGGTTATCCGGATCTGACGATCACGGCCAACATGTCCAGACTTGACATCTACAATACGGATGTGTGCAACCAGCTGACGTCTTTGGCAAAGAAGTATGACGTGAGTCCCTCCGCTTTCCGCATCGAAGTGACGGAGAGCGCCTATATGGATGACCCCCAGCAGCTGCTGGATATGACGAAGCAATTAAACGCGGCGGGGTTTGCCGTGCTGATCGACGATTTTGGAAGCGGCTATTCCTCCCTGAATATGCTGATGGATATGCCGGTGTCCACGCTGAAGCTGGATATGAGCCTGGTTCGGAGTGTGGGCAGTGACGAGCGCGCCAACTGCGTGGTCAACAGTATTCTGCGGATGGCGAAATGGCTGGAAATGGGCGTGGTGGCTGAGGGTGTGGAGACGCAGGCACAGATTGACTATCTGCGTGCGATAGGCTGCGACCGGGTGCAGGGATACTATTTTTCCCGCCCGATTCCCAAGTGGGAGTTTTTGCGTCTTCTGGAAAACTATCGGGATACGTCCGTCCGCGAAAAGCCGCCGGTTTTTGACAGGAGCGCGGACACCGGCGAGGTGTGGGGCGCGGTGACGGCCTATGACCGGATGATGCGGGGACGGATGGATGCCGCGGCGCTCTATGAGCAGTCCGGCGACATGGCGGAGGTCCTGTGTGTGAACGACTCCTATTACAGGCTGATGGAGAGCTCGCCGGAGCTTTTGTTCCGCAGCAGCCAGTTGGCCACCGCGTGGCTCATGGAGGAGGATCGCCCTCTGTTTTTACAGGCGCTGGACGCCGCCGCCCAGACCGGAGAGCGGCAGGAACTGGTGGTTCGGCGATATATGGACGTGGACCGCACGAAAAGTTTGATGGTCAGCGTGTGCTATATGGGGCGAAAGGACAACAGAAAGCTGTTTTTGGCCCTGTTCCGGGACATTTCTCTGCTGAAGCTGACGCTGTCGGCGGAGCGCATTCAGGAGACGGTATCTGCGCCCGCAGCACCACCCCGGGCGCTGGGCTGCGGCAGCTGCCGCAAGGTGCTGATTGTGGAGGACAATCAGGTGAATCGGCTGGTCCTGCGAAAAATCCTCTCGCAGGACTACAGTATTTTAGAGGCGCCCAACGGAAAAGTGGGGCTGGATATGTTACATAGCGAGGAGCATATCGCCGCAGTTCTGCTGGATATCATCATGCCCATTATGGACGGATATGAGTTTCTGCGGAAAAAGACGCAGGACCCGTCGCTGCGGGGGATTCCGGTGCTAGTGCTGTCCCAGTCGGAGAGCCGGGACAGCGAGGAAAAGACCATTCGCATGGGGGCCAGCGGATTTGTGCGCAAACCCTATGATCCGGAAAATCTGCGAAAGACGCTGGATGCACTTGTGAAAGACAATTGATGGGGGAATCCCCCGGCAACTCGCGGCGGCAATGCTTTTGCCGCCGCGAATTTTGCGGATGTGAAGCCTGCGGCGTACAAGGGCACAGACCGCACGATCCGCAGCCCGGAGAAATTGAGAGAGTTAAGATGAGAAAGAGGGCTAACGAGGAAGGGGTTTTTATGCCGAAGTCCAAATCCTATGAAATTGACATGTGTAACGGGCCGGTTTTGAGCAAGATGCTGTTGTTTGCGCTTCCACTGATGTGTTCCGGAATTTTGCAGCTTTTGTTTAATGCGGCGGACGTCATCGTGGTGGGCCGGTACGCCGGAGATAACTCCATGGCGGCGGTGGGGTCCAATGCGGCGCTCATCAATCTGCTGACGAATCTGTTCATCGGCCTTTCTGTTGGCGCCAACGTTCTGGCGGCCCGATATTTCGGAGCAAAGCGGGAGGTGGAGCTTCGCGCCACGGTTCATACGGCCATGCTTTTGGCCCTTTGCAGCGGAGTGGGGCTGATTTTAGCGGGCATGGCGGGTGCGCGGCAGGTTTTGATCTGGATGCAGGCTCCTCCGGCTGTGTTGGAGTTGGCCGCGCTGTATCTGCGTATTTACTTTTTGGGCATGCCCGCCATGATGGTCTATAATTTCGGCGCGGCGCTTCTGCGGGCCAAGGGAGACACGCAGAGGCCGCTGTATTTTTTGCTGCTGGCGGGCGTGGTGAACGTGGCGCTGAATCTGCTGCTGGTCATCGTTTTCCATCTGGGCGTGGCAGGGGTGGCCATTGCCACCGTGGTGTCACAGTGCATTTCCGCCGTGTTGGTGGTGATCTGTCTGGCCCGCGAGACAGGCGGCTTTCGTCTGGAACTGAAGGCGTTGCAGATTCAAAAGGAACCGTTGAAGGGGATTTTGCGGGTGGGGCTGCCTGCGGGAGTGCAGGGCGTCATCTTCTCTCTTTCCAACGTGGTGATTCAGTCCTCCATCAATTCTCTGGGAGAGGTGGTCATGGCTGGCAGCGCCGCCGCCGCCAACATAGAAGGATTTGTGTATGCGGCCATGAACGCCATCTATCAGGCGACGCTGTCCTTTTCCAGCCAGAATACAGGAGCGGGGCAGCTGAACCGCATAAACCGCATCCTATTGACGGGGCAGGGGCTTGTGACGGTCACCGGAGCGGTGCTGAGCATTGGCGTGTGGCAGGCGGGGCGGCTGCTGCTGGGGATCTATACGGACGACCCTGCGGTGGTCGAAGCCGGTTTTGTGCGGCTTGGTATCGTGTGCGCGCCCTATGCCATCTGCGGCATGATGGACATCATGGTGGGCGTGCTGCGAGGAATTGGCTATTCCGTGATGCCCATGATCGTGTCGCTGATGGGAGTCTGTGCGCTGCGGCTGGTGTGGATCGCCACCGTGTTTCAGATTCCCCAATACCACACGCCGGAGTGTGTGTACTGGTCTTACCCCGTGTCTTGGGTCGTCACGCTTTTCGTTCACATTCTCTGTTATCTGTGGGCCAAGCGGAGGACGGACCTGCGCTTTGCCGCCGCAATGGCTGAACGAAAGGCGGAGAAAGAGCTTAGTCTGGTTGAAAATACAAAATAGGGGATTGCAAATGCAATAGATCCCCTATATAATGTGGTTTATAATAAAAAAGAATAAAACAATAGTTTTGGTTTTATGTGAAGAGGGAGCGACAAAGAACCATGAAAATCATTAAGAGAAACGGCAGTGAGTCGGAATTTTATCGCGAAAAGATTGTGGCCGCTGTGGAAAAAGCCAACCGTGCGGGCGGGCAGACGCCTGAGCTGTCTCAGGCGCAGACGGAGCAGATCGCCCTGAATGTGGAGACGGCGGCGGAAAAAATCGGCCGCACGCTGAACGTGGAGGAGATTCAGGAGTTGGTGGAGACGGAGTTGATGCGTCACAGCGCCTATGAGACGGCCAAACGCTATATCCGCTACCGTTACACCCGAACACTGGCCCGGGCGGCCAATACTACGGACAATCAGATTCTCAGCCTGATTGAATGCAACAACGAAGAAGTCATGCAGGAGAATTCCAATAAGAATCCCACCGTGAACTCCGTTCAGCGCGATTACATGGCCGGCGAGGTGTCTAAGGACATCACAAAGCGGATTCTTCTGCCGGCGGAGATCGTGGAGGCGCACGAGGAGGGCATCATCCATTTCCACGATATGGATTATTACGCCCAGCACATGCACAATTGCGATCTTGTGAATCTGGAGGACATGCTGCAAAACGGAACGGTGATCTCCGGAACTCTGATTGAAAAGCCCCACAGCTTTTCCACGGCCTGCAACATTGCCACCCAAATCATTGCGCAGGTGGCTTCCAATCAGTATGGCGGGCAGTCGATTTCTCTGGCTCATCTGGCTCCCTTTGTGCAGATCTCCCGAGAAAAAATCCGGGGTGAGGTGCTGGCGGAGGCAGCTGCCATGGGCGGACACCCTGACGCGGCCACGCTGGACCGAATCATTGAAAAACGGCTGCGCAGCGAGGTGCGCCGCGGTGTGCAGACCATCCAGTATCAGGTGGTGACCCTGTTGACCACCAACGGACAGGCGCCGTTCGTCACGGTGTTTATGTATCTGGGCGAGGTCACCAATCCCCAGACCAAGCGGGATTTGGCCCTTATCATCGAAGAGACGCTGACGCAGCGGTATCAGGGCGTTAAAAATGAGGCGGGTGTGTGGATCACCCCCGCATTCCCCAAGCTGATCTACGTGCTGGAGGAGGACAACGTCCGCCCTGGAACCCCCTATTATTATTTGACGGAGCTGGCCGCGCGGTGTACCGCCAAGCGCATGGTACCCGACTATATCTCCGAAAAGATCATGCTGCAAAACAAGGTGGACAAAAACGGCGAGGGCCACTGCTACACCTGCATGGGCTGCCGCTCGTTCCTCACGCCTTATGTGGACCCGGAGACTGGAAAGGGCAAGTATTACGGGCGGTTTAATCAGGGCGTGGTCACCATCAATCTGGTGGATGCGGCGCTTTCTTCCGGTGGGGACTATGACAAGTTTTGGGAGGTTCTCGACCACCGGCTGGATTTGTGCTACGAGGCGCTGATGTGCCGCCACAACCGACTGAAGGGGACGCTGTCCGACGCCGCGCCCATCTTGTGGCAGTATGGCGCGCTGGCGCGCCTGAAAAAGGGCGAGACGATTGACAAGCTGCTCTACAACGGATATTCCACGCTGTCGCTTGGCTATGCGGGCCTGTATGAGTGTGTCCGCTATATGACCGGGAAAAGCCACACCGACCCCGAGGCCACGCCCTTTGCCCTCTCCGTTATGCATCGGCTCAACGAGGCCACAGCCAAATGGAAGGCACAGGAGCACATCGACTTTTCTCTGTACGGCACCCCGCTGGAGTCCACCACCTATAAGTTTGCCAAGTGCCTGCAAAAGCGCTTCGGCGTAATTCCGGACGTCACCGACAAGGCGTATATCACCAACAGCTACCACGTCCATGTGTCCGAGCCGATCAACGCCTTTGACAAGCTGCAATTTGAATCCCAGTTCCAGACCCTCAGTCCTGGCGGAGCCATCAGTTATGTGGAGGTTCCCAACATGCAGGACAACATTCCCGCTGTCCTGACCGTGATGGAGTATATCTACGATCATATCATGTACGCCGAGTTGAATACCAAGAGCGATTACTGTCAGGTCTGCGGATTCGATGGAGAGATTTCCATCGTGGAAGACGACAACAAGCTGGTATGGGAGTGCCCCAAGTGCGGCAACCGGGATCAGAACAAACTGAATGTGGCCCGGCGGACCTGCGGCTACATCGGCACGCAGTTCTGGAATCAGGGCCGGACGCAGGAAATCAAGGAGCGGGTGCTCCACCTGTAAGACTTTCATTTGAAAGAAAGTCCCGCCGGAGCCTACCGGCGGGACTTTTTCGAGGTGTGCTATGAATTACGCAACCATTAAAATCTGTGACATTGCCAACGGCGTGGGGGTGCGAACCAGTCTGTTCGTGTCCGGCTGCACCCATCATTGCCCCGGCTGTTTCAACGCCGAGGCGCAGGATTTTCAATACGGAAAGCCCTTTGACAAAAAGACGGAGGATTTTTTGATATCTGAGCTTCAAAAGTCTTACGTCTCGGGGCTGACGCTGCTGGGCGGCGAGCCGTTTGAACTGGAAAACCAGAGGGCGCTGCTGCCCTTCGTGCGGCGCGTCCGGGAATTGTGTCCCGGAAAGACGGTCTGGGCCTTTTCGGGCTATACCTGGGAGGAACTGACAGGGGTGAGCCGCGCCCGATGCGAGGTAACGGACCAGCTTCTGAGCCTTCTGGATGTGTTGGTGGACGGTGAGTTTGTGGAGAGCCTGAAGGACATCTCGCTGCGCTTTCGGGGCAGCGCCAATCAGCGCATTATCGACGTTCCCGCATCCGTGCGGACGGGGGAGATCGTCCTCTGGAAAGGCTGAGGCAGAGAAATGCAAAGGCGGCCCCGCGCAAAAATTGTGCGGGGCCGCCCATCTTATAAAGAAGTTTTACAGCGTTCACCGCCGGAGCGGCAAAAAGGTTAAATTCCGGGTTCCCCGGCGGTGTATACGTCGGGAGAAACACTTCTTGGCTTGCAAGTTGGAGTTTTCACCACTGCCAGCGGAGAAAATATCTCCACGGCAAGCCACGACTTTTTTAGCAGACTCAGCGGCCCAGCTCCACGAATCTCCGCAGAGGCGCGTCGCCCCGGAGAGCCTCGTCGCACTCGTGAAGAAGCCGCTCCCGGTCTTGATTCAAAGTCCCGGCCAGAACCAGATAGTTGCTGGCATGATTGGAGCGGAACACCGCGCCGGGACAGTCGATATGCTCTAAAAACAGCTTTGTCTCCCGAATCAGCTCCATTGGCGTGGGCTGAACCAGCTCGCCGCTGGCAATCCACTCTGCCATCGGTGTGCCGGTGTAGACACGCAGGGTCAGCAAAGCGATAAAGTCCGGATGCATGGCGTTGAGGGCCGCAGCGGTGTCTACCGCGTGGGCCTGCCAGTCTCCGTTGGACCCGGCCAGACCGTTGATGGCGGTGACGGATAAAGTGAGTCCGGCGGCCTTCAGCTTTTGTCCCGCCTCGATCTGCTGGGCCACGGTGACCCCCTTGTTGATTTTTTTCAAAAGGGGATCGTTTCCGGTTTCAAGACCCAAATAGGCAAAATCCAGTCCTGCGGCGTGCAGGGCGGACAGGTCTTCCGGTGTTTTGCCCAGAATGCTCTTGGGACTTGCATAGGTGGAGACGCGGCTGCATTCCGGGAACAGCGACCGGATGTCGCCCAAGATTTCCAGAAGCTGCGCCGTGGGGAGAATCAGTGCGTCTCCGTCAGCCAGAAAAAACCGCTCCACACGGGAATACTGCTCCCGCGCCCAGCGCAGGTCATCCCGCACCTGCTCCATCGGCGTGATGGAAAACTTTTTGTCCTTATACATATTGCAAAAGGCGCATTTGTTGTGGCTGCACCCCACGGTCACCTGAATAATGAGACTGTGGGCCTCGCTGGGGGGACGGTAAACACTTCCGGAATAGTGCATAGATTCCTCCTTTTAGTAAACTTTTTTTCTTATTTTAACACGTTTGACGGCGGAACATGTGGACAATTTGAAAAATGCGGCTGGGCGGAAAGACCGTCCAGCCGCATCAATGCCAACAGGCATTTGCTTCAAGAGAGGAGTACGAGGAGCCTTGCTCCTTATTTTGCCTTGGGAACCTTGATGAATGCCTGACCCGGGTCGATCTCCTCGCGGATAACGCGGATGATCTCCTCACTGGGGCCTTCCATCAGCGTGGCGCGGGAGCAGTCGATCTCGAAGCCGGTGTTCTCCTGCACGATCTCGGGGGTGACGCCGGGGAACATGATGGCGCAGTACATCCGTTTGGTCTGCTCATCAAACTTCATGATGCCGAGGTCGGTGACCACCATCTGGGGACCGCGGTTGCCGGGAAGGCCGGCCCGCTCACGGCCGCCGGGGCCGTCCATCCAGCCGCAGGAGGTCACATAGTCGATCTTGTCCATGAAGCGGCGCTTCTGGTGCTGCATCATGATGACGGTGTTGCAGTAGGTAGCGATGCCGTTGGCGCCGCCGGAACCGGTAAACCGGGTCTGGGGCTTGACGTAATCGCCCTTGCCGTAAATGCAGGTGGAGTTCACGTTGCCGTAGGGATCGATCTGGGCGCCGCCGATGAAAGCGATCAGACGGTCCTTGCCGTGGAGCCACTCATTGGCCTCAAAGCCGATGAAGCGGACGTTGGGCCACTGCACGGCGCAGTGCGCCATGAAGCGGTTGTCACCCACGCTGCGGGGAACCTCCACGGGATCGCAGTCCATCAGACCGCTCTCCACGATGGGATGGCAGGAGGGGCAGACGACCCGCTTGGCCAAAGATGCACCGATCAGAGGCAGGCCGGTACCCACGATGACAATCTGGTTTTCCTTGATGTTCTTGGCGATGGCATAGGCCTGCATTTCCTGTTTTGTATAATTCTTATAATCAGACATTATGAAACCCTCCCCTTACTGGATCTTGCCGGCATAGCCCAGGCCGGGAACGTTCTTGGTGGCGATCAGACGGCTGGCGCCAACCTTATCCAGCATCTCGTCGTGGGTCTTCACGCTGTACACCCACTTGTCCATGTAATCCTTGAAGGTCTCGGGAACGGCGGTGCCGTCCTGCGCGGCGGCGGACACGGCAGCTGCCTTTGCGGCGGCTTCGGCGGCCTTTGCGTCCTCGGGATTCTTAGCGGCAGCCTTGGCGGCCTTCTCAGCGGCCTTGGCCAGCTGAGCCTTGGCGTCCTCGGCGTCCTGATACTTGGAGGCCTTGTCGTATTCCTTCATGGCGTCGCCGTCCACGTCGTAGTAGCCGTAGCACTGGGCGGGCCATGCGCCGTGAGGCGCGTGAACCACGGCGTCCACGCACTGACCGAAAATGCGGGTCAGGGTGGGGTCGCGGCGGATATACTCGTCGGAGACCAGCTCCTCACAGGTGACGATGGTGCGCTTTGCGGCAACAGCGATATCCACGTCGTGGAACTCGTCGCCCTCAATGATGCAGGTGCCGTCGGGAGAGGCCTTCTGCACATGGATCACAGCGCAGTCCAGCTTCGGCACGGGAACAGCCACAACCTTCTCGCCGGGGTTGAACGGATTGTCCACCATGACGAACTTGTCGTTATCCACGCTGTCCATGGCGGCGCGCTTTTCCTTGCTGATACCCCAGAACTCGGTGAGACCGGAGCCGCCCATCAGACGCACGGGCAGGAAGGGAAGACCCAGAGAAGCGGCGTGAAGCTGCAGCATCAGGACATCCTGAGAATAGTCCTCATAGGTCAGCTTGCCGGCCTCAATGGCAGCGCGGAAACGGCGGGACACGTTGGTATAACCGGAGTTCGCGGTATAGCAGTTGATATAAGCCTTGACGCGGCCCTCGCCGATCATCATGTCCCAGTCGCCGCCCGCGGGTCCGGCCCAGACGGTGAAATCGGTTTGACCCTGACGCAGAATTTCATACACTGCGGCGTAGGGCTTACGGTTGGTAGTAAAGCCGCCAAAGCAGATGGTGTCTCCGCTCTTCACATAATTGGATACGGCTTGCTCAAGCGTGCAAACTTTTCCCATGAGATTGCCTCCACATCTTAGTTTTTCCTGTCGTAATTGCACAAAAAGACTTGTATTTTCATACAAAGTCATCTATCATAGTATCATATGACTCGCTTCTGTAAAGGAACATTTGCGCGAAAAACTTAGCGGATGTTGTTTTATGAAGGATTTCCATCATTTTTATGACGGTTCCGGCGCCGCTGCATGAATTTCGATGCAGAAACCGGCCCGGAGCGCAGGCCGCGCCTTGCGCGGCATTGCCTTGACGAAAGGAGGACCTGTCATGCAGGTGCAGCCATTTTATTTGAAGATGAGTCGAGATGATTCCTGGTACATGGACCGACCACATTTCCACGAGAGCGTGGAGTTTTTGATGCCGGTCTCCCGAGGCGGGGAGATGTTTGTGGAAAATCAGGTGTATTCTCTGCGCCCGGCAGCGCTGTTTATTCTGCCGGATGCGACCTTGCATAAAACACTGGCTTCGGAGCCATATGAGCGTTATGTGCTCCATGTCCCGGTCCCCACGCTTCACGCC
>JABNAD010000326.1_pt1 | contig 20419 bp, 19 predicted proteins | sample 7240381 | NCBI WGS metagenome assembly JABNAD01 (sample SAMN11332834, study PRJNA596920) | anaerobic digester metagenome | biome: digested sludge; isolation source: digested sewage sludge-derived enrichment culture grown on H2/CO2 | place: Germany: Goettingen
CTCCGTGTAAACAGGGAAAATCATAATCCCACATAAAAAGTGATTGAGCCTTTTTCTTAACATAATCCGATGCGTAACACCGGAGAATAAAAACCGATTATCATGAAGAAAACGCCTGCCGGATCGACCAGCGGCCTTAAAAGACAAGGAGTGATCAAGCAATGGCTCAACTGACTATACTTCAAATCAATGATACCCACAGTTATCTGGAACCCCATCAGGAAGTGTTCTATGGTTCCGACGGACTTTCTCTGAGAAAAGCCGGCGGCTTTGCCCGCATCAGCGGTCTGGTTCGTCGCATTCGGGAAGAAGTCGGCCACGAAACGCTGTTTTTTGACAACGGTGACACCTTCCACGGGACATATGAAGCAGTGACGACGGAAGGTGAAGTCATGATACCGATCCTTCGACGGCTCGGCCTTGATGCCATGACGTTCCACTGGGACATCGCCTATGGGCCCGACCGGCTCCTGGAGATCGGAAGACAACTACCCTATCCCATTCTGGCTGGCAATGTCTTCTACAAAGCGTCCGATGAGCTCTTTGCGAAACCCTGGATCATCCGTCAGACAGGAACCCTGAAGGTTGGCATCATTGGACTGGCCTCAAATATCATCGATAAAACCATGCCTCCCAAATTCAGCGAAGGTCTCTACATCACAACGGGGATCGATGAGCTGCCCGGTTATATCAAGGCGCTCAAAAGTCAGGGAGCGGATCTGATCCTGCTCCTGTCTCATCTGGGTTATCCTCAGGATCTTGAGGTGCTGCGCCAGGTTCCGGGAATCGATCTGTGCCTTTCCGGTCACACCCACAACCGCATCCAGGACCCGGTAAAGGTCAATGACGCCTGGATCATTCAGTCGGGCTCCCATGGTTCTTTCGTGGGCAGGCTGGAACTGACCATTGAAGAAAAAGCCATTGTCGGCCTGGACCACGAGCTGATTTCACTGGATGAATCTGTCCCTGAAGACCCGTTGATCAAAGATCTCATTGCCGATCAGCGCAAGCCTTATCGGCACCTGGCCCAGGAGGTCGTCGGAGAAACCCGGGTAATGCTGCATCGCAACACTGGTCTGGAAAGCCCCATGGACAATCTCCTCCTCATGGCCATCGCACAGGCTGCCGGAACCCGACTGGCTTTTTCCAACGGTTGGCGCTATGGCGTCCCGGTTCCGCCGGGACCCGTCACCATGGAGGATCTGTACCGCATCATTCCGGTCGATCCGCCGGTGTCTGCCGTATCAATGACCGGACAGGAGATCCGGGATATGCTGGAGGAAAACCTGGAGCATACCTATGCCAGAAATTCCTTTGATCAAATGGGCGGTTATCTCAAGCGCGCCCTTGGACTCAAAGCCTACATCAAACTGGAGAATCCAAAAGGTCAGCGGATCCAGGAACTGTTTCTTGAAGGCGAGCCCTTTGACCCGGACAGAATCTATCAGGCAGCCTTCGTCACGCAGCAGGGCGTGCCAAAAAAATACGGAACTGACCGACATAACCTTGAAATCTCAGCCATACAGGCGATCCGAGATCTGCTGGCCAAAGCTCCTTTCAACGATGGCCAGAAAGAAGCGTTTGTGGTCATCTAAATCCTTCCCGATAGCCGGAATCCTTTTTGAAGCTTCGATGCCGCAGAGGCTGATTAAACTTCAATCACCTCATCAAACATCACCAGCAACATGAAAGCCTGAATCAATGTTATGAAATAACAAAGTGTTCCATTTTTCTATTTTTAAAGCCCCTGAGTTATCAGGGGCTTTCGTTGATCCGTATTCCATTGCCAGGACCTAAGACCCAATGTTCAATGTTCACCGTTCACTGCTTAATGCTTAATGCTAAATGCTTAATGCTTACCGCTTGCTTCTTACTTATTAATGGTTTGGAAATTGCTGTAGGCAATTCCTGCCAGATAAGTGTACAAAGGCTGCATGTTGTATTTCTTGGGAAATTCGAATGTCCGCTCCGAAATGGATACGCCGGCTGTTGCCTTGAAGTAAGGTGAAGTGATGTAATGAACGTTGATTTCTGAATCATCCAATCCGAATCCTGCAGTCTCACAGGATACGTTAATGATCGAAGACAGATAGATGGTGTCGATTCGGGTCTTTTTTCCGGTAGCTCCCTGCTTATCAATATCAATGATTCGACGGTCCGTGAATATCACCACATCACGAATCAGCTTGAACCCCATGTGGATCGACTCACCTTCCATCAGGTACATGCCAAACTCCTTGGTCAAAGTCTCCGGCGTCTGTTCACTCAAGTTACCCAGAAGTCCCTGTCCAAAAGCTCCGCCCACTCCCTGAGTAACCGTGTTATTAAGCTTATCTAATATTCCCATCTCAACCTCCAAAAATATAAAGAATAATCCACTGAAACCTGTTTGAATATGTAGAGCTGCTCGCGCTCCGCCAAGAGCCGGCCACCCCATACACCCTGATCTTATCAGATTGACCGGTCACTCCCAAATCAGTGATTCAGGCTTGCCGTTTCCTCTGAGATTTCAGGAATCGCTTTATGCTAAGCGAGCGAAATTCAAAAAACCACAGCATGGTTGTCCACCTAACCCCAGGCACGAACAGACTGTCCAGCTTTTTGATGAGAGCACAAGAAATCCTGTAATCATACGATTGATGATTACAGGATTCTTAAACAGTTCCGATGCTCTTATGCTGCTTTTTCGCGACAACCGAGATACATACCGATAACCATTTAAGAATCCAACACTCGCTCCCCGGTCCCTGACCGATAATCGGTTAATGAACGGCTTGATTATTTTATAAGGATGGTCTTCTGAGTTGCCATCATGTAAAGTGATTTGTATAGAGCTGAGCCGTGAATGACTGATTTTCGAAGGCTTCAAGGTTTTTTTCCGCAGCGAATCTTTTATCGCCAGATAATCGAATTCTGGATGAACAGCTGATATCTGTGGTTATGCCGTTCCAAGAAAACCGTGGAGAAAGTGAAGCACAATCATATTCCAATATATTTCTAAGTAATGGATTAATCAATATAGGGGTGAAGTAATGCAAATCATTTATCATATTGGTGAAAAAATCGGAGTAGAAACAATTGTTGTAAAGGGCCTTTTAACTGAAGATACCCAATGCATGTACATAGAATCAAATAACATAAAGATTGCTTTAGATAACATAAATTCGGTTGAATTTATTAAGATTAATGGTTTAGGTACTATGGTGCAGATTAAAAACTATTCTGATACAATCTTTCTTGCGGTTCCACTTATTTTTATCGACAAGGGAACTGGTTTTGCAATCATTAATTACTTTAAAACCAGGAAAACAGGGCATTAACTCAAACTTGCCATGCAATATCAAGAAAAATAATTATCTAGTCAGAACAAAAATCCCCTCTCGAATGAACTTTAGCGTTCAAACGAGAAGGGATTCCTCTGTTCAATTATTTTTGTTGGAGTAATAACGATAGGATCAAAATGGTATCATTCGCCGTTTTGATATGCTAAAAACCAAGTAACCATGCGGTTTTACAGCGTTTCTATTTTTTACTCCCACTCGATGGTCGAGGGTGGCTTTGAGGTGATGTCATAGACAATCCGGTTGACGTTGGGCACTTCGTTGACGATGCGGCGTGACACTTTATCCAAGACATCATACGGAATTCTGGCCCAGTCTGCGGTCATGCCGTCAATGGAGGTTACGGCGCGAAGAGCAACGGTGTGCGAATAGGTTCGCTCATCACCCATAACGCCGACGGACTGAATATTGGGCAGGCAGGCAAAGTACTGCCAGATTTCCGACTCGAGGTTGGCTTTGGAGATTTCATCCCGGAAGATGAAGTCAGCTTCTCTGACCAGTTCCAGCTTGTCTCTGGTGACCTCACCCAGCACCCGGATGGCAAGACCCGGTCCGGGGAATGGCTGACGGCGTACCAGTGCTTTGGGAATGCCAAGCTCTTCGCCGACTCTGCGCACTTCATCCTTAAAGAGTTCGCGCAGGGGCTCAATCAGTTCCAGCTTCATGTCTTCCGGAAGTCCGCCAACATTGTGATGGCTCTTGATGGTGGCGGAGGTAGCGGTTCCCGACTCCACAACATCCGGATAGATCGTACCCTGAACCAGGAAATCAACTTCTCCGATTTTGTTGGACTCTTCTTCAAATACGCGGATAAACTCCTCGCCGATGATCTTGCGTTTTTTCTCAGGATCGCCTACACCCGCGAGCTTATTCAGGAAGCGATCCTGGGCATTGACCCGGATCAGGTTCATGTCGAAGGTTTTTCCGAAAATGGTCTCAACCTGATCGCCTTCATCCTTGCGGAGCAGGCCGTGATCGACAAAAATACAGGTCAGCTGCTTGCCGATGGCTTTGTGCACCATGACAGCGGCAACGGAGGAATCGACTCCGCCGGACAGGGCGCACAGCACCTTGCGATCTCCGACCAGTTCTTTAATCTCTTTGATCTTGTCCTCGGCAAAGGATGCCATGGTCCAGGTTTTTTCCAGACCGGCAATGTCAAACAGGAAATTGTCCAGCAGTTCCCGGCCAAACAGCGTATGATTCACTTCCGGGTGGAACTGAGTAGCATAGAGTTTTCTTGCGGGATCTTCCATGGCAGCATGAGGACAGTCCTCAGACTTGGCCGTAACCTGGAAGCCTTCCGGCATCCGGTCAACATAATAGGTGTGGCTCATCCAGCACTGGGAGTCCTCAGGCAGCTCGCGGGTCAATTGTGCCTGGGGGTTCAGTGTGACCATGGTTTTGCCGTACTCACGCTTTTCCCCTGCTCTGACGGATCCGCCCAGCTTGACCGCCATGAGCTGCATGCCGTAGCATATGCCCAGGATTGGAAGCCCCAGTTCAAAAATGCCGTCTTCCACGGTTGGTGCACCGGGATCGGTGACAGAGTTCGGACCGCCCGTAAAAATGATGGCGGATGGATTCTTTGCTTTAATGTCTTCAAGGGTAACGGTATACGGCAGGATCTCGCAATAGATCCCGGCTTCCCGGACCCGACGGGCGATGAGCTGATTATACTGTCCTCCAAAGTCAATGATGAGGACCATCTGGTTGTTTTCCATTACATGCCTCCCTGGGAATAGTTCGGTGCTTCATTCGTTATATTGATATCATGCGGATGACTTTCTTTCAAGCCCGCTGAGGTCTGAATGACAAAAGTTGCGGTCTGGTAGAGCTGTTCGATGGTAGGAGCTCCCAGATAGCCCATGCCTGAACGAATTCCGCCGGTCATCTGGAATACGCTGTCTGCCAGGTAACCCTTATAGGCCACGCGGCCTTCAACACCCTCCGGCACGAATTTTTTGGCATCCTTCTGGAAGTAGCGGTCAGAGGATCCGGCATTCATGGCGCCCAGTGATCCCATGCCCCGATAGACCTTGAAGTTGCGTCCCTGGAAGATGATGGATTCCCCCGGAGCCTCTTCACAGCCTGCCAGCATGGACCCCATCATTACGCTGGAAGCGCCGGCTGCCAGTGCTTTGACGATATCTCCGGAAAATTTAATGCCGCCATCGGCAATGACCGGAACGCCGTACTCACGGGCGACCTCCGAGCAGTCCATCACAGCCGTCAGCTGCGGGACCCCGACACCGGCGACGACTCGCGTCGTGCAGATCGCGCCCGGGCCGATTCCGACCTTGACTGCGTCAACCCCTGCTTCAATCAGGTCTTTGGCGGCCTCGGCCGTCGCGATATTGCCGGCGATGACCTGGAGTTCGGGATACTCCGTCTTAATGCGGCGGACTGCGTCCATGACGCCGCGGGAATGTCCGTGAGCGGTATCGACGGTGATAACATCTACGTGGGATTTAACGAGAGCGTCCACCCGTTCCATCATGTCGGTGGTAATGCCTACGGCTGCGCCGCACAGGAGCCTTCCTGCCGCGTCCTTGGCCGCATTGGGGAACAGACGGATTTTCTCGATGTCCTTGATGGTGATGAGTCCCATCAGGTTGTTCTCATCATCCACCAGCGGAAGTTTTTCGATCTTGTTCTTCTTGAGAATCTGCTTGGCTTCCTCCAGCGTGGTACCAACCTTGCCGGTGATGAGTTTTTCGGATGTCATCAGATTTCTGATCGGCTGTTCAAAATCGGTCTCAAACACGAGATCCCGGTTGGTAATGATTCCCACCAGCTTGCCGTCCACCGTAACCGGAACGCCGGAGATGCGATATTTTGCCATGAGCTGATTGGCTTCCTGCAGGGTATTATCGGGAGAAAGGGAGAACGGATTGGTGATCACTCCATTTTCCTGCCGCTTGACCTTATCCACTTCTTCCGCCTGACGTTCGATGGACATGTTCTTGTGAATCATTCCAATGCCGCCTTCCCTGGCCATGGCAATGGCCATGCTGGACTCGGTGACTGTATCCATGCTGGCGGACACCAGAGGGATATTCAGCCTGATTTTCTTTGTGAGGTAAGTCGACAGATCAACTTCCTTGGGCAACACCTCAGATTTGTTAGGAACCAGCAGTACATCGTCGAATGTGTAGCCTTTTTTGATGATTTTTCCCACGTTCAATCCTCCTCATGAATACAGATAAATTTAAAAGAATCCCGGCGCGATGGGTTGTCCAACGAAGCCGGGAATCCGCCATGAAGCATGATGAATACACCAGCCTCATAGACTAAAATTACGGTTTTAGGTAGAAACGCCCTGCCAGATTCAGAGCATATATGAGACTTATCAAGATATTGCTACCATTATATTTTTATGAGTTTGCAGTGTCAATGAAAAAGGCTTTCTTGAAATTAAAATTTCAATTCTGATCACTCAAAGCATGATATCCTTCAAAAAATCTGATGTATTTGTTTACATGTTGTCTAATCCTCAAGGGCCAGATCAGGCCTCTCCCATGAGTTTTTCCATCTCCCGGCGAAAGACGGCAAAAGCTGTGGGGAGGGTCAGGTCAGACAAGGCGGTTTGATCCTCCCATTCAAAGTCGGATTCAGCGATTCGGTCCGTACTCACCCGGATAATATAGGAAGACATCTGCCATTCCACATGACTGAAGATGTGACGGGCGCCGGGTCCGTCTTCAATGCGTGCCTCCGTAAAACCGAGATCCGCCAGCAGATCACTCACCTCTGCTCTCGTCAAGTCGCCGGGGCGCATTGGAAACTGATGCAGGCCGGCCAGCAGGCCGCGGCGAGGCCGCCGCTCAATGGCAAATCGATTTCCCTGAAGGATCAAAAATACTGTGTGCTGTTCGATCCGGCGTTCTTTTTTTGCCGGAAGAACCGGATAGGCCAGAGGATTCCCCTCACTAAAGGCCAGGCAGTGCTCCCTTACCGGACATGCCTGACACAGCGGCGCGCCGTTGGGCAGGCATATCGTTGCCCCCAGCTCCATGACGGCCTGATTGAAATCCCCGGGCCGCTCCTTCGACATGACGGACTGAACCGCCTCAGTGATATAGCGTTTCCCCGGAGCCGACATCACCGGACCGCCGTAAGCCATGAGACGGCTGAAGACCCGGATGACGTTCCCATCCACGGCCGGAACCACCCGATGAAATGCAATGCTCGCGATGGCGCCGGCTGTATAGGGGCCAATCCCAGGCAATTTCAGCAGTTCCTCCACGGTATCCGGCAGTTCCCCGCCATGATCTGACATCATCCTACGGGCAGCCTGCTGCAGGTTTCTGGCCCGCGAATAGTATCCCAGTCCCTCCCACAGCTTCAGCAGCTGCTCTTCCGACACGCTTGCCAGAGCCGGAACATCTGGAATCGCCTGAATAAAACGCTCGAAATAGGGCAGCACCGTTTCCATCCGGGTTTGCTGCAGCATGATTTCCGAAATCCAGGTGTAATATGGATGCGGTCGGATTCGAAACGGCAGCGCGCGGGCGTGCTCATCATAAAATGCCAGCAATTGATCTGAAAAAGAAGCAGGTTCTATCATAGGTTCACTCCATTCATAATACAAGGTATGCCAGACTTGCTGACCCAGCGGCGGCCAGTCCGACTCAATCCCTCCCGAGAGCGACAGACTCATGTTCAACTGGAGCAGAAACAGGCTGATCAGCGTCCCTCTCATCTTACCCGAAATCGATGAGCTTGAAAATGGATCGATTCAAAGTGAGTGCGACTCAGGTGTAATCCACAGGAACGCCGCGCTCTTACGGCTAAACCTTGAATATGAGCAAACAATCAGCAATGATTGATCACCCTGCCGATCAAAGTTCAGATGACGCCCCGGAACAGCTTCAGAGCTTGCCGAGCGAACACTGGAATCGAAACGATATAAGAGCCGAGGAGTGATCAGATCACTCTTCGGCTCAATGGTTTGTGATTAACTTCCAATCAGAGGTACGAGACTGCCTAGAAAAAGAAATGGTACAAAAGGCACTTCCCGCACTTTAAACTGCAGGGCTGCCAGCAATGCCAGCAATGATCCGGAAAGCAAAACGAGGGGTAATGCCTCCCGGCAGTGCAGGCTGACCGACAGCAGAATCAGATAATCACCCCGTCCCATGCAGCGCTCCGCCTGATCCTGCCAGATCAGGAGCAGGAGGCAGACTGCCGTTCCCCAAAACCAGGGGGAAAGCAGATGGCTGATTCCCGTGATCAGGGTCCAGCCAAACAGCAGCAAACTGCACCAGTCGTATACAACCCCTTGTTTCAGGTCAGTCCAGGCAGAAATACCAAGCAGCAGATAAAACATCAGGGAGAAGCTGCCGGGATAACACCCGTGCTGACTACCTGTGGAATTTCAGAGATTTTAATCTCCTTCAGCTTGATGGACGTATCCTGCAATCCATCGATGAATGCTTTCAGCTCCTTCAACTCCGCTCCTTCCCCCACCAGCGCCGACAGGGCACTGACTTTCTGGCTCGAGTCAATCTTCGTTCCCACTTCTACCAGGCTGATCATGCTCTGCAGGGTCTTGGCATCCGTCTTCACGGCAATGGTTTTGGCCTGGTCAATGAAGCCCTTGTAGCTGGGCGCCATAACCAGCAGAAGAATTCCAATAATGGCCATGACTACCACCAGTTCCACCAGTGAGAAGCCTTTGCGTTTTCGTTTCAATGTTCGTTTGATCATGAAAATACTCCTTGTTCAATGTACCCGGGTCAAGGGTATTATGAGCAAGGAGTGGTTTTTTAAGCAAAAGAATCAAACTTGGTTCTCTGACTGATCCTTCCCTACAATGCACCCTGACTCGAAAAGATCAGAGCAGCTCCTCAGGCAAGGGGCACTCGCTGTGAGTCCGGCCGGATTTCTGTCATCCGGAAGTTCTCCAGATTGAGCCGGGCCTGGCGATCTTTCAAGATCATTACCGGTCCCTGGGACGTGGTCGAAGTCGGCGGTGTCTGGGATTCGGTAGGCTTTCGGGTCAGTCCGTACAGCAAGCCGATGATCAGCAGCGGCAGCAGAATCCACCACCAGGGGAATCCGGTCCGGGACGGGGGAGCTCCGACATAGTTGGAATCCAGTGGCGGTTCCGTCGCCTCCTCCATCTGCTCATCGCTGATTCCTTCTGTCGTCAGCTGTTCCCTGAATTCTCCGATTCCCCCTTCGTCATCGTAGCTTTCATCCAGCAGTTCCGCCGTCGGGCGAAGCTTAGCCTGGGCATTATCCCACAGATCCGGCCGGGCATAAACTTCCGCGTCATGAGACTGTTCCAGCAGCGGCGGGACCACCTCATCCGTTACCGGTTCCTCATCAATGGGCGATTCAAGGGTCGGCGGCACATCGGCGAGATCCTCGAGTTCTTCCCCCAACGGCTTCTTGATTTTCTTATTCAGCAAGTCATTATTCTTATATTTGTTTTTAGACATATCAAATCGCTCCTTTGCATATAAGTTCCCGTTTCATCCGTCTACTTTCATACTACCGTCATTGAGTGAACAACTTGTAGAAATCATTGCAATGTTTGGAGAACATTCTTAAAACATTCCTTGAATAAACAATTCGGCTGGAAAGCTGTCCTGACATTCCAAACCTGTCCGAATTGTTCCGCAACAGTGATTTTTCCGTTCGTGTCCCCCAGAGGTTGCAAAAAACCTCCCCGGCAGGGGGAGGTTTTTCTGCTGATTATCGTTTAGTACATGCCTTCCATTCCACCGGGCATGGGAGGCATAGCCGGAGTCGGTTCCTTGATGTCCGCAACGGCACTTTCCGTTGTCAGGAAGGTCGCGGCCACGGAGGCTGCGTTCTGAAGCGCGGAGCGGGTCACCTTGGTCGGGTCCACGATCCCTGTCGCAATCATGTCACAGTATTCTTCCGTTGAGACATTGAAGCCGAAGCCAGGCTCGGAATGCATCACTTTATCCAGAACCACGGAAGCTTCCAGTCCGGAGTTGGCTGCGATCTGGCGGAGTGGTTCCTCCAGTGCTTTCTTAATAATGTTGATACCGATCTGGACATCCGCGTCATCGGCTTTAAGCTCTCCGATCACAGGGATTGTGTTGACATAGGCGGTACCGCCTCCGGCAACAATGCCTTCTTCCACGGCAGCCTTTGTGGCAGCCAGGGCATCTTCCAGTCTCAGTTTCTTTTCTTTCAGTTCAGTTTCAGTCGGGGCGCCCACCTTGATGACGGCAACTCCGCCGGCCAGTTTCGCCAGACGTTCCTGGAACTTTTCCCGATCAAAGTCAGAAGTGGATTCATCATGCTGAGCCTTGATCTGAGCTACGCGGGCCTTAATCTCTTCATGGTCTCCGCGGCCATTGACAATGGTGGTGGATTCCTTGTTGATCCGGACGGATTCAGCGGATCCCAGCATATCAAGAGTTGCTTCGCTCAGGCTTCTGCCGAGTTCTTCGGTAATGACCTGTCCGCCGGTCAGAATGGCGATATCCTGAAGCATTTCCTTTCTGCGATCTCCAAAGCCCGGTGCCTTGACAGCAGCGCTGATAAAGGTGCCTCTGAGCTTGTTCAGCACCAAATTGGTGACGGCTTCACCTTCCACATCATCAGCGATGATGAGAAGCTTTCTGCCCTGCTGAACGATCTGCTCCAGAACAGGCAGGATATCCTGAATGTTGGTGAGCTTCTTGTCCGTGATCAGAATATAGGGATTGTCCAGGTAGGTTTCCATCGTTTCCGGATTAGTTGCCATGTAGGAGGAAACATATCCCCGGTCAAACTGCATGCCTTCCACAACTTCCAGTTCGGTGATCATGGATTTGGACTCTTCCACGGTGATGACACCCTCGTGTCCGACCCGCTCCATGGCGTCGGCAATCATAGATCCGATTTCCTCATCGGAAGCGGAGATCGCCGCAACCCGGCTGATATCTTCCTTGCCGCGAATGGCAATGGAATGCTTTTTGATTTCGCCCACAGCAGCATCAACCGCCTGGCGAATTCCACTCCGGATCATCATAGGATTGGCTCCGGCAGTAACGTTCTTGAGTCCTTCGCGAATGATGGCCTGAGCCAGCACAGTCGCTGTGGTGGTACCGTCTCCGGCAACATCGTTGGTTTTGGTCGCAACTTCTTTAACCAGCTGCGCGCCCATGTTTTCAAAAGGATCTTCCAGTTCGATCTCCCGGGCGATGGTCACACCGTCATTGGTGATGAGCGGTGATCCGAATTTCTTATCCAATACGACATTTCTGCCCTTGGGTCCTAAGGTAACCTTAACGGTATTTGCCAGCTGGTCCACGCCGCTCTGCAGCGCCCGCCGGGCTTCTTCCCCAAAAATTATCTTTTTTGCCATGCTTACTTAGCCTCCTCGTCGGTTACGACTGCCAATATATCTTTCTGACTGACCAGGATGTATTCTTCCTGTCTGTGTTTCACATCCGTGCCTGAATACTTGCTGTAAATGACCTTATCGCCTACCCTGACCTCCATGGGCACCAACGCTCCATCCTTCGTCTCTCCGGGGCCAACGGCTATGACTTCCGCTTCCTGCGGAGCTTCCTTGGCGGAACCGGTCAGGATGATTCCACCCTTGGTTCTTTCTTCTGCTTCTAATTTTTTCAATAGAACTCTGTCACCTAACGGCTTAATCATGCATAGATCCTCCATTTCAAATTTTTAGCACTCATTGAGAAAGAGTGCTAACATCTATTTCATATTGTAAAAACTTTTCCGCTTTCATGCAATAGGGAAGAGGCTTTCAGTTTTTTCAACTATCCCTAATTATAGCAGATATTATGAAATTATCTTTTAAAAGCTCGTTTTTTCTCCTCTTTTCACCATTCTTCAGCACTCTCGCCCATCCTCTGCGGAATGTTGTGTCCGAAACCCTTGATCTGCTTGAACAATGCCGCATTCAGACGGTACAATGGATTCAATGAATTGCCGATCCGGCACAAGGAGCAACTGATGAAAAAACCACTGACACTCGTCGCCGGCCTGGCCCTGGCGTTTTTTATTCTGACATCCTCCGTCATGCTGACTTTATCCCTCAAAGCCACTTACACCTGGTCCCAACCGGAGATCCGGCAGGTAGAATATCAGCTGGATGATGCCACCATTCGCCGGAACTATGATCATCTCATTGATTACATGTTCCAGGGCAAGGAAGCCAGACTCAGCTTCAGCGGACTGCCGATGAGCCCCCAGGGTGAGATTCACTTCATGGAGGTCAAGGACATCTTCCAGTTCTTCTTCAAGGGCATGATTGTCTCCGGCATCCTGTCCCTGATCCTGGGCGCATACCTGATCAGGCAGCAGCATCCGGAATTCCTGACCCTGGGAACACTGCTCGTGTTCCTGGTTCCAGCCCTCCTCGCCGTACCAGTACTGATCGACTTCAATGCCACCTTCATCAAATTCCATGAACTGGCCTTTTCGAATGATTACTGGATCTTCGATCCCCGCCTGGATCCGATTATCCGATATCTTCCCGAAAGCCTGTTCCTGAAAAACACACTTGTGATCCTGGCATTCATTCTGCTGTGGATTCTCCTGATCCAGATCCTGCGCAAATTGTTGAAACGAAAGATGAGGCGATCCGCATGAATATCCTGAATTTCCTGATATATCTTTGGGTCACAGCGATTACGCCCGGCCCCAATACCATTACCTCCATGACCTTTGGCAACCGTTACGGCTTCCAACGCACCCTGCCCTTTAACTTCGGCATATTCAGCGGCATGCTGACACTGGCGCTTCTGGCAGCCTTTTTGGGCAATGCCCTCATGACTTACCTCCCCAATCTGAAAGATACCCTGAAATGGTTCGGAATCGCCTACCTGCTCTGGCTCGCCTGGCATATCTACAAAGCCGGTCCGCTGTCAGAAAACGGAACGCAGGCCAAAGCCAGCTTCTCCCGGGCTTATCTGCAGCAGTTCATCAACGTGAAGGCCATCCTCTACTGCATTACCTCGATGACCACCTTCGTGCTGCCCCATGTGGAAAATCCTTTGTTCATAGCCTTCAATGCACTCCTTCTGGCTACGATTGCCCTGCTCTCCTCCATGGTCTGGTCTGGTTTTGGCAGTCTGTTTCGAAAACTCTTCCAGGACCACTACCGCCTGGTCAATACCATCCTGGCATTGCTCCTCGTATATTGTGCCTGGACTTTATATCATTAAACAAGACCCACTGGATCAATGACATAACCGTTTGAATAATCCTCCTGAAGTAGAGATGTGCAGTCGCCAAATCTATTTCAGGAGGATATCTTTTGATCCGAATTCAGCTAGGAGGAAATGCTGATGCCATTGAAATGAAACATATTTGGTTTTTGAAGTCCTCCATTAAGCACTCCTGACTCCTATAATATCATTCTCCTCTATATTGAGAATCATGGTCACTCATATTTCTTTTGATCTTTTTCTGATTTAGCACAAAATAACATTGTATTATTTTTTATACAATGTAACATGTTAATTAATAAGATAACCATAGGGGGAGTATATGAATAAAACAATCAGATTCAGTTTATTGGTGACCCTCATGATTTTTTCCTCCGGATGCAGCAAAGCTCCTGCTGTCACATCCCCGTCCACTGGCATGATCAGGCTTACTTCAGCTACGACCGAACCGGTCCAGACGTCCCAGCCACTACCGGCGGAGACGGCGCCAACTATGACCTCTGCTTCTACTCAACCGGTCACTATGCCTGTGACCATCCCTGAAACCAAACCAGCCACGAAAGCCGGGACGCAACCCGCAACACAACCTGCCACGAAACCAGCCACTCAGCCCGCCACAAAACCAGTCACTCAGCCCACCACAAAACCTGCCACCAAACCAGAACCATCCGTCACCACCGGAGAAATAAATGCGCTGGAAAAAGCGATTGATTACCTTGATTTCATGGCTTTTTCTTATAAAGGACTCATAAAGCAGCTGGAGTTTGAGGGTTACTCAAATGATGAAGCAGTTTACGGCGCAAAAAACTGCGGAGCTGACTGGTCCGCACAGGCAAAACAAAAAGCTCTGGACTATCTGGAGTTCTCAGCCTTTTCGAAAAGCGGATTAAAAAAACAGTTGAAGTTTGAAGGCTTTACCGACACTCAGGCTAAATACGGCGTAGACAATTGCGGAGCAGATTGGTATGAGCAGGCTGTGCTCAAGGCAGCTAATTATTTGGATTTGATGTCATTCTCCCGCAGCGGGCTGATTAAACAGCTCGAATTTGAGGGCTTTACTCATGATCAGGCAGTTCACGGAGCAAAAGAGAACGGTTATTAAGCCTATTACCCAGACAGGCAGAATAATAAATCCATGAAATTAAGGCTGTACCAGCAATGCTGGTACAGCCTTTTTCATGGATCAGACTCAATCCGGAGAAAGAATTTAGAGGAAGGTCTGACCCTTCTGATTTATTTGTTGAGATAGGTTTCCTTCAGGTACTTGTCCATTCCGGCGGCAGCATTCTTACCTGCACCCATGGCCAGAATAACGGTAGCTGCACCGGTAACGGCATCGCCGCCGGCAAAGATTCCGGGTCTGGTGGTTTCTCCGGTCTCTTCATTGGTGATGAGGCACTGATGCTTGTTGATTTCCAGTCCCTTTGTGGTGGTTGAAATCAGCGGATTGGGTGAAGTACCCAGGGCCATAATGACCGTATCACACTCGATGTCAAACTCACTGTTGGGAACTTCTACGGGACGTCTTCTGCCGGAAGCATCCGGTTCGCCCAGTTCCATCCGAACGCAGCGCAGGCCCTTGACCCAGCCCTTCTCGTCGACGAGGATTTCCACCGGATTGGTCAGGAGTTCAAACTGAACGCCTTCCTCGATGGCGTGATGGACTTCTTCCGCACGGGCAGGGAGTTCTTCCTTGGACCGGCGGTAGACTATAACAGACTCTGAGCCAAGGCGAAGAGCGGTTCTGGCAGAGTCCATGGCGACGTTTCCGCCACCAACAGTGACACAGCGCTTGCCGATCATGATTGGAGTATCAGAATCCTTATCGTAGGCACGCATCAGGTTGCTCCGGGTCAGGAATTCATTGGCGGATGCCACGCCATTGGCGTTTTCACCGGGGATGCCCATGAATTTGGGGAGACCGGCGCCTGAACCGATGAAGAATGCCTTGAAGCCTTCTTCTTCCATCAGTTCGTCGATGGAAACAGTCCGGCCGATGATTACGTTGGTTTCGATCTTCACGCCAAGACGTCTGACGCCTTCCACTTCGGATGCGACAACTTCTTCCTTGGGCAGTCTGAATTCAGGGATACCGTATACCAAGACTCCGCCCGGTTCATGCAGGGCTTCGAAAATGGTAACATCATAGCCTTTTTTGGCCAGGTCTCCGGCAGCGGTCAGACCGGCAGGGCCTGATCCGATGACTCCGACCTTGATTCCGTTGCTTTGTTCCTTTTCATCAAAGGTTACGCCGTTTTTCCGGTTGGTGTCAGCCACAAACCGCTCGAGCTTTCCGATCGCGACCGGGATGCTGCGAATACCGACAATACAGGAACCCTCACACTGGGTTTCCTGGGGACAGACGCGTCCGCACACTGCGGGCAGAGCGGAATCCTGGGAGATAATCCGTCCGGCTTCTTCAATGTTGCCCTTCTTGACTTCCTGAATGAAGGCAGGGATATTGATGGCAACCGGGCAGGCGCCCACGCAGCGCGGAACCTTGCAGTTCAGGCAGCGTTCTGCTTCGGACATGGCTTCTTCCATGTTGTAGCCATAGCAAACTTCTTCAAAATTCGTCGCACGAATCTCCGGAGCCTGTTCTCTTACGGGTACTCTTTCTTTTTTCAGCATTACTTTGTCTCTCCTTCCGCGCAGCCGCTGCTCTTGTGGCTGGCTCCTTCCTCATGTCTGAGCGTCTTCTGACCTTCCTGGGTCTTGTACATGCTCTGCCGTCTCATCGCTTCATCAAAGTTGATCAGAGCGGCGTCGAATTCAGGACCATCCACGCAGGCGAATTTTACTTTATCGCCAACAGTGACACGGCAGGCGCCGCACATGCCCGTTCCATCGACCATGATGGGGTTGAGGGAAACAATGGTATGAATTCCGCGCTTGAGGGTTTCTCTGGCAGCGAACTTCATCATGATCATCGGCCCAATGGCAATGACCATGTCATATTTCTTGCCGCGGTTGTCCACGAGCTCATTGAACATGGCAGTAACCATACCGTTGAATCCATAGGAACCATCATCTGTGCAGACAAACAATTCCTTGGCAACGGCTTTCATTTCTTCTTCCATAATCAGTGTGTTGTGGGTTTTGGTACCGATGATAACATCAGCAGGGAATCCGCGGTCCTTCAGGTACTTAACCTGAGGATAAACCGGAGCGGTGCCAACACCGCCGGCAATAAAGAGGATATTGAGCTTGGACAGCTCTTCATCGCTCATATCTACTAATTCTGAGGGTCTTCCCAGCGGGCAGACTACGTCGTGGAAATAATCCCCTTCTTCCATGGCGGCCATGCGCTTGGTGGAGTCACCCAGTACCTGGTAAACAATGGCAATGGATCCCCTTTCCTTGTCAATGTCGCAGACGGTCAGTGGGATTCTTTCCCCTTTTTCATCGAGTCTGACAATCAGAAACTGGCCGGGCTTGGCAGCCTTCGCTGCACGCTTGGCTTCGATATCCATCCAATAGATACCATCGGCCAGGACTTTTTTACTTAATATTTTGTACATCCCTTAATCACCTCTGTATAATATTTTAACAAATTATTCGAAGTTTTTTAATTCACTATTCTTAATTATACCGATTGACAAGATTTATCATAGTCCCTTTTTAAAAGTTTTCATTGTTATTTTATAGATTAGTAGAAAAAATGAGATTTAGTTCCCATTTTTTCTCTTTTTTAAAAATTCAGGTACTAAACTTTCCCATAATGCAAATCTGGCTTTTTTATAAATAACCGACTTTTGAGGAATCTCAACCGAAATTCTGCTGCAGTCCAAAAAACGGCCGGGTTCCATCCGCAGGGAACCGGCCGTTTAAATCATCCCACCAGACAATCACCGAAATCCGGGAGTCGGCAGTTTATTTTGATTTCTTTTCCTTCTTTTCCCGTTCCTTGACCTTGTCATTCATCAGATATACCAGGGTCAGCAAGGAGTCCGACAGATGGACTGACTCCAATGCGATTTCTTTGGGAACCTGAATGTCAATCGGCGCGAAATTCCAGACCCCTTTGACTCCGCCCCTGACCAGTGTATCTACCGCTTTTTGCGCGACAGAAGTGGGAACACAGATGATCCCAATATCAATCTGGTTTTTGGTCAGGAATTCGTCCATGAGGTCGATGTCGAGAATCTCCACATCCCTGATCTGTAAACCGATCAGTTTGGGATTGGCATCGAAAATGGCTTTTAAATCAAATCCGAACTTATCGAATCGGGTATAGTTGGCGATGGCCTGTCCAATATTGCCGGCGCCGACGATGACGGTTTTGTAGCTTTTGTCCAGTCCCAGGATCTTGCCTGTTTCGGTGAAGAGCTCCCGGACATTATAACCATAACCCTGCTGGCCAAATCCGCCGAAGTTGTTGAAGTCCTGGCGGATCTGAGATGCGGTGAAGCCTATTTTCTCGCTGAGTTCCTTGGAAGAAATGCGGTCTACGTCATTACGGAGCAGTTCAGCGAGATGGCGGTAATATCTTGGCATGCGTTTGATAACGGCCATTGAGATTCTTTTTTTCTTGTCCATATTTTATCCTCATACTCTTTCTTATTTATGTTTTTAACATTCTTGTAAATATATTAACATAGCTGGCGTAAATGATTAATAGTTTTTTTCGAAAACTTTGCTAAAAAACCTAACTTTTTACATTTTCTTTATGATAAGCCAACAAAAAACAGGCTTTCCTGCCTGTTTTGATGATTGATGCCTCCCCGTTTGCCCGTTCAGGACTATTCTTTAACTGAAGAAAATGAAGGGAAACACAAACGGCAGTACGCCGAAAGAATGATATCTGATAATGAATCCTTTATTCCTAATCCCGATTCTTCGAGCTGGTTATTTTTGAAACCAGCATATGGCGGATCTGTTCGGCAAGATCAAAGTCTGAGTCAGCCAGAAGGGAGTCTTCTCCGGTGGTCAGCTCGGCAAGGACGCTCTCCCGGTTCGGGGCAGTCAGATAGACAGTATCGGTTGGGAGTTTCCCTTTGATTTCCTCTATGGTATTTTCGCTGGACTGTCTATCAGCCAGCTGATATAAAACGATCTTGACATCATTGTCATTGAGATTTGCCTGACTGGAGCAGCCGCCGATGAGGATCAGTCCCGCCACCCGTTCCGAACGATCCGCTGCGATGCAGGCTTTTTCCGCTCCGCTGCCCAGTCCGATCGCTACCCAGCCTGTCTGGCTGGAACTGTCAAAGAAATCTTTTCGGTCCGACCGGGACAGCCTGGCCAGTCCCATGGGATACTTGGCTACGCGAACCTCGAATCCATGCCGGGCCAGAGTTTGAGCCAGTGACTCGTACTCCAGCGGATCCTCGTGATCATCCGGGTAAATCATCACGCCACCTTTCAGCTCGGCGGCAGAAGCAACGGTATAAAATTCCCACTTTTGTTCTACCTGACCTGCCAACTTCTGATCAACCATACGAGCCGATGAAGAAGCCGGAGTTCTAAAATGAAACCACAAAAAGACCCCGATCATAAATAGAATCAGAGCCAACGCCAGAGCTGACATTCGATAAAGCGCATTCCGGTTTTTCATGGCTGTAACCTTTCTGTAATAACTACTCAGGGAGATTATAATACACATCACCATTGCTGTAAACTTTTTTTATTCCCTGAGGTTGTCACTTCCCCAACGACGGCTCACATACTACGCCCGAATCCGGCCTCCGCTCCCGCCTCAACGCGAGAACAGCCGAAGACGCGCCCCTCTCCGGCCGGCTGCCATTCCTCGTCAGTCTGATTGAGGATTTCATCGCAAGATCCGTTCCTATGAACGCTTTCTTCGAATTTGTGGTGTATTTGCCAGGGATTCCCCGTATAATGATTATGGTGATTAAAAATGAATAAACAGCAGAACATCCGCTACGTCTTCACAGAGAGGATCAAAGCGGCTGAACAGACCGAGGGAGACCGCGGCCGTCTGCGTAAGGATATCCGGAGCTTCCTGTCTGAGCTGTCAGAATTCAGGATTTCGCTGCGAACACTTTGCGATCAGGAGACGGCGTTTTCCGATCGCAACAAATTATTGAATATCGCACTGGAGCTGATCAATCATGCTCCTACCGCGAGAGCCCTTGTCAGTGCCAGACACCTTCCCGTTGCTGAAACCGCTGAACTGACCGGCTATCCGGCCGACTTTATCCGACAGCACCATGACTATATCGTGGCATATATGCTCCTGTTCGGAACCGAACAGCACTCTTTCCTTTCCCGCCAGCTCTCCATCGGCACGAAACTGGATGGTACCGGCGCGCCCCTGGCCAATAATCTTGGCATCAAGCTGAAAGACTACGGCATTACCTCTGTGGTCCTTACCCCCTATGGCGAATTCCGTTATCTCGAACCTTCCCGCAAGGGAACCGTCCAGGGGGATTTTGTAACTGGCTCCCAACCCATTCTCAAACCCCGCCGCGCCCTGCTGATCGCTTCCGCGGCACTTGGCCTGCTGCTGATCTTTCTGGGCTTTGCCTACACTTTTTATCAGCCAGTTCGCAGTTTCACTCTCATGGGAGGGGTAGAGGCCAGCTTTTCCTTTAACCGGTTCGGTCGGCTCGTGGACATCCAGGGACTCAATCCCAACGGCCGCAGTGTCGTTTCTGATCTGATCCACTCCGACCGCAAGGTGAATTCCTCGTTAGCCCGCTTTCTGGATGCCTCAATTGCCAAGGAAGTCATTGAAAAAAACAGTGATCTCACCCTCATCGTCGTGGAGGGGACCTTCAACGAAAATGACTTCAAGGGCGACGATCTGGAACTTGAACTGAAAGAACATCAGCTCCGCTTAAAAGTAAACCAGGGAAACGGAAACGGATTCATCCTTACTCCTGACCCATAACGGAAGGCAGTGAACCAAACGTCCACTGCCTTCCGTTTTCTATTCCGTTAATGAGC
>JABNAD010000564.1_pt1 | contig 20413 bp, 16 predicted proteins | sample 7240381 | NCBI WGS metagenome assembly JABNAD01 (sample SAMN11332834, study PRJNA596920) | anaerobic digester metagenome | biome: digested sludge; isolation source: digested sewage sludge-derived enrichment culture grown on H2/CO2 | place: Germany: Goettingen
TTAAACTTCATTTTTCAGCAATTTGAAAAAATGGGGTTTTCAGAGCAGACTCATTCATCTATTTCAAACTTACTTATATCAATAAAGCAGTTTTCAATAAAAATTGATCTTAAAAATTGTCCATAATTAGGAGATGAATCAATACTCATCTTCGATAATTTATTATTCAGTTCATTAACATTTAAAATAATTATCTCATCATATTTTTTTATTTTTTCATTACTTACTTCAAAGTTTTTTGAACCATAAGCATCAATAATTTCATTAGGATAAGAGATTTTGTAAGGATATTCTTTTCTTAAAATACGGTCTAAATCAGTTAATTCGTAAAGGTTTAACTGATTATAAGTGATCCAACGCCATTTTTTATAATACTCTTCTTTTGTTTCTTTTCTGTTATTAGAGTCCATCATTTTTCAGACTTAATTTGCTTTTAATATCTTCCAACTGTTTCATCATATTAAAGAAAGTAGATTCAAATTGTTGTTTCTGTAAATGTTTTCTATTAATATTGAATGTGTAAATAGTAACTAAAACAGCTGTCAATGCTATTCCTGCTGTTGCCAGATCAACAAATATCTCAGAATAATTTACTACATATTTATTTTCATATTGAACTGCAATAAAGAAAATAGCTATAAATAGAACGATTCCAGTAACTATGTACAACACTTTTTGTTTATTCTCTGAATTCATAATATTATCTTTTTGAAAAATCTTCAATTCTATGGTAAATTATAAAAATTGTTGTGATAGAATATTATGGCTATAAAATGGCATTGTTAGTTCCTAATTTATTCATTTATAAAAAGTTACTTTTATTTTTTCTTAATAAATAACTTTCCTAACTTTGTTTTGTAAAATTTTGATTTGATTATAATAAACCTATCCTTAATTCTCTTATTTTTTTCAATAGCTCTTTCAATAGTAAATAAAATTGTACTTAATTTTCCTGTAGCAAAAGCTGGATTTTTTCTATTTTGTTCCCAATATCCATAATCATTGACAACAATATTTGTTATAAATTCATATTTAGAACCATAATAAAACATATATGTAGGTAATAAATCTAAAACCGTGAGAAAATTTTGTTTTATTTCATTATAACGTTCTTCTGTTGGATGATTTTCATAAGTTTGATAATGTGCATATAAGTTTGTTATTTTTGACTTAAGTATCAAATATATTTCTCTCTTTTTTGAATATTTATATTGACGTTTCCAAAACAAGTAACCCAAAAATGCTATTACTGATCCTGATATAATATTTTGAGCTATAATAAACCAATTAATACAGTTCTGTTCCATATAATTCTGTGGTATTTTTTAAAGATTGTAGTGCCAGTCGAAACACCCGTAAAAAACGGGATGCAGCGCCTTGGGCGAAAGACCTACCTCATCGGCCGAACCGTAGGTATGTCCCGGTTTGTTGGGATATTCCCGATCGATACAACCGAGGGGCAGGGCAGATAATTTAAGCGCTGTTTCATCGGTGAGATCCGGATTTTTTTGCGAAAAGAGAGGTGACAACACCATGCTTAAAAAAAGGTTGATAAACAAAATGGAGGACAACGGTTTCATAAAATTTCTGATTTATCCATTCAAAGATAGGAATAATATCGGCTAAAAAGAGTAATTTTGCACCAAATCCGAAATCGCAAATCCCAATTCCAAAACTAACCGTGATTTATCCCGAAAATTTCGAACAAAAAATAGAGTTTTTCAAGATAAGACAACTGCTAGAACAACATTGCCTCAGTCCACTGGGCAAAGAGAAGGTAGAAGAGATGCAGTTTTCTTCCGTTTTTGAAGAGATTGACGTACAACTATCGCAAACCGATGAGTTTGTGCATATCTTGCAGGAGGAAGACTCTTTTCCTTCGGACAACTTTTACGATGTGCGCCCGGTTCTCCATCGCATACGTGTTGCCGGGTCGTGGATTGATCAAAACGCTTTGTCGGAGCTTCTTAAATCGATGTTAACGATAACTTCCATCGTAACGTTTTTTAAAAACGATGAAGAGAAAGCGGAACGTTATCCCCACTTGATGTTGCTGGCAAAAGAAGTGTTTGTATCGTCGGAAATAAGCAAAAAAGCCGAGCGGATCATCGATGAGTTCGGACAAATAAGGGATCATGCATCTCCCCAACTAAGCAATATCCGCAGGGAAATCACCTCGACGCTCAACAGCATCTCTCGAAGCCTGAATTCGATATTACGCAAAGCACAGGCCGAGGGCTTTGTGGACAAAGACATCACTCCCAGCATGCGCGACGGAAGGTTGGTTATCCCCGTAAATCCGGCTTTCAAGCGAAAAATAAAAGGAATTGTCCACGACGAGTCGGCCTCAGGGAAAACCGTTTATATAGAACCTTCGGAGGTGGTAGAGGCCAACAACCGCATCCGTGAGCTGGAAAGCGACGAACGTCGCGAGATCATCCGCATCCTCACCGAGTTTACGGATTACCTCCGCCCTTTTCTACCCGACTTGCTGCAGTCCTACGAATTCCTGGCACAAATAGATTTCATCCGCGCCAAAGCCAAATTTGCGCTGCAGCTAAACGCATTGAAACCCAACTTCGAAAACAGGCTCATTATCGACTGGGTACAAGCGGTTCATCCGCTTCTTTTTCTTTCGCTGAAAAAGCAAAACCGCAAAGTGGTACCGCTCGACATAACGCTCGAAGAGGACAGCCGGATACTGGTGATCTCGGGGCCCAATGCCGGAGGAAAATCGGTTTGTCTGAAAACCGTAGGACTACTGCAATATATGGTTCAATGCGGCTTGTTGGTTCCGTTACGGGAAAATTCACAAGTGGGCTTGTTCAGCGATATTTTTATTGATATAGGCGACGAGCAGTCCATCGAGAATGATCTCTCCACATACAGCTCCCACCTGCAGAACATGAAGTTCTTCGTGAAAAACTGCAGTAAGCATTCTCTCTTACTGATCGACGAATTTGGCAGCGGCACGGAGCCACAAATTGGAGCAGCCCTTGCCGAATCGCTGTTGGATCGGTTTAACCAAAAGAACGCTTTTGGGGTCATCACCACCCACTACCAGAACCTAAAACATTTTGCCAACGAAAATGAAGGGGTCATCAATGGAGCCATGCTTTACGACAGACATGAAATGCAGCCGCTCTTCCAGCTTTCCATCGGAAACCCTGGAAGCTCCTTCGCTGTAGAGATTGCCCGCAAGATCGGACTTCCCGACGATGTAATCGCCCAAGCCTCCGAAATTGTCGGCAGCGATTACATCAACATGGATAAATATTTGCAGGACATTTCCCGTGACCGCCGTTACTGGGAGCGTAAACGCGAAGAGGTTCGCCGCGAACGCAACCGGCTTAACGATATTTCGGAAAAATACGAATCCGAAATGGAGGAAATAAACCGGAAGAAAAAAGAAATATTGGCCGAAGCAAAACAGCAGGCTGAACGGCTTATAGCTGAGAGCAATGCAAAAATTGAAAGCACCATACGCCAGATCAAGGAAGCACAGGCAGACAAGGAAAAGACCAAACAGGTGCGCCAATCGCTCAGTGAATTCCGGGAGAACATAGTAGCGTCCTCCGACACTCACCAGGAAGTGAATCCGATCCGAAAGAAAGTCAAGCAAAAACCCGTAACTCAACCTCAAAACACCAACCTCAAAACGCCAATCGTCACTGGCGATACCGTTCGCATGAAAGGACAGACCGTTACCGGAGAAATCCTGGAGATACAGGGAAAAAAAGCGATCGTTGCCTTTGGAGTAATCAAATCCACGGTCGACCTGGAGAAACTGGAAAAGGTGAGCCGTAATCAGCGGGCCAAAGAAAATAAATCGTCCAACACGCGCGATCTGCTGCACGACCGCAAGCTCAACTTCAGGCAGGATATCGACGTACGCGGAATGCGTGGTGACGAAGCATTACAAGCTGTAGTGTACTTTATCGACGATGCCATTCAGCTCAGCGTTTCCCGGGTACGCATCCTGCACGGAACAGGCACCGGCGCATTGCGACAAATCATCCGGGACTACCTGAGAACAGTACCGGGTGTCGCCCATTTTCAGGATGAACATGTTCAATTTGGCGGTGCCGGAATCACGGTAATTGATTTGGATTAAACATTATTGTTTTATCTTTGCACGAAAAACAACCATTTGCGCACTAAATTAACAGATAAAACAAACTCTTATGCTGAAATTTTCAAAACCTTTTTGGGTCGCGAACTTTGTAGAACTCCTTGAACGTCTGGCATTCTACGCCGTCTTTATTGTAATCACCCTCTATCTGTCCAACGTCTGGGGTTTCTCCGATGTGCAAGCAGGCATCATTTCCGGGATATATTCCGCTTTTTTGTATTTACTTCCAACCTTCACCGGAGCCGTTGCCGACAAAATAGGCTTTCGCAATTCCATCATCCTGGCATTTACCTTCTTAACCATCGGTTACGGTGGGCTGGGCCTGGTTCCCACAATATTGCAGAGCGCAGGGTTGGTACATTACGGAATGACCACCACCTATTCGGGATTAATCGGAAGCCTACACCAATGGTCGATTATCCCGATTCTTGTTTTTATCGTGATCGGTGGCGCTTTCATAAAGGCAGTAATATCGGGAACCGTGGCTCGTGAAACCACTACGGAAAATCGCGCCCGGGGATATGCCATTTTTTATATGATGGTGAATATCGGGGCATTTTTGGGTAAGACCGTGGTCGACCCTCTACGAAGGAGTATGGGGGATGAAGGCCTGGTCTACCTCAATTACTTTTCCGCTTCCATGACATTTTTAGCACTGATTGCCGTGTTCTTCTTTTACAAATCGGCGCATACCGAGGGTCAGGGAAAGAAAATGCAGGAGCTTTTGCAATCGATGGGCAAGGTGCTGACAAACGGAAGATTGATGATCCTTATCCTGATCATAAGCGGTTTTTGGATGATCCAAAGCCAAATGTACTCTACAATGCCGAAATACGTCATACGACTGGTGGGCGATGGTGCTACACCGGGATGGTATGCCAATGTGAATCCACTGGTGGTATTTATAAGCGTTAATTTTATTACCTCCATGATGAAAAAAAGAAACGCCATCACTTCGATGATGGCAGGCATGTTTATTATCCCGCTTTCAGCGTTGGTCATGTCTTTTGGGAACCACATAGGAGATGCATATATCCTGGGGATGCATCCCGTTGCATTCATGATGATTATCGGTATTGCCATGCAGGCGTTGGCCGAATGTTTTATTTCACCTCGCTATTTGGAGTATTTTTCGCTGCAAGCACCCAAAGGCGAAGAGGGATTATACCTGGGATTCAGCCACCTGCATTCATTCTTCTCCTACTTGTTTGCTTTTGGAATATCGGGATTCCTGCTGGAAAAATATTGCCCCGATCCACGCCTGTTTACCAGTGCCGAAGGCATACTCGACAAGGCAGCCTATTCTGCGGCAACAGAGCACGCACATTATATCTGGTACGTTTTTGTAGGAATTGGAGCCATTTCTGCGGTTGCCCTCTTTATCTATTCCAGGGTAGTTAAGCACCTGGATAGGAAGCTTGAACTTGTGAAGCAATAAATTTACTTTATTACTTATTGATCAATATTTAATAATTACTTTGCTTTAATTGCCTATTTTGTCTATTTTTGTCAATGGAAATTCTTTATAAAAATCATGTCATGCGATTAGATTTAAGTTCTTACATTACACTCGAAAGAATACCTCAACGGTATTATAAACCGGAAAACGATTTTGAGGAATACACGCTCAGCCGCTTCGAAAAAATCCCGATTCACATTTTTGAAAAATCGGATCGTGCTGCAAAAAAAGTAGCCAGCGGCATTGTAAAAAACCTGCAAAAACATCAGGCGGAGGGAAAACAGTTTACCCTCGGCGTATCCGGAGGATCTTCACCCATTCAGGTATATGAAGAACTGATCAGGCTGCATAAAGAAGAAGGGGTGAGCTTCAACAACCTGGTGGTATTTAACATTTACGAGTTCTATCCGGTTTCCGAACCATCCCTTACTAATTTACAGTTCATCAAGGACTCTTTTTTGAACCACATCGACATAGACCCCGGGAACATCTACTCGATCGATGCCACAATCGAAAAGGACCTCATCGCGGAAAAGTGTGAGGAGTACGAACAGGCATTGCATCAATTGGGGGGATTGGATTATTTGCTGCTGGGATTGGGAAGCAAGGGAAACATCGGCTTTAACATGCCGGGTAGCAACCTCCATTCACAAACCCGCCTGGTGATGCTCGACGGAGACTCGCGACGAGACATAGCTTCCAGCTACGAATCACTGGACAAAGTGCCCGTCAGCGCTATCACTATGGGTATTGCGGATATGATGCGAGCAAAGAGAATTGCACTGATTGCCTGGGGCGAGCAAAAAGCAGAAAGCATCAAACAAATGGTGGAAGGAAGCGTAACGGAATCGACGCCTGCGTCAGTTTTGCAAACGCATCCGGAAGCAGATGTTTATATCGATCTGGCTGCAGCCAGCGACCTGACCCGTATCAGCCAGCCTTGGCTTGTAACCAATTGTGAATGGACAAGCAAACTTATCCGCAGAGCGATCGTTTGGTTGTGCGGCATTGTGAACAAACCCATTTTGAAACTCACCAACAAGGACTACAACGATAACGGGCTAAGCGAACTTATAACCCTTTACGGTTCTGCGTACAACGTCAACATAAAAATATTCAACGACCTGCAACACACCATCACCGGCTGGCCAGGCGGGAAACCCAATGCCGACGATTCCAACCGTCCGGAAAGAGCAAAACCGTATCCCAAACGCGTGATTATCTTCAGCCCTCACCCCGATGATGATGTGATTTCTATGGGTGGGACCTTTCAGCGGTTAGTGAATCAAGGGCACGACGTGCATGTTGCTTACCAGACTTCTGGAAACATTGCCGTTGGCGACGAAGAGGTTATCCGGTATTTATCGGTCTTCAAAAATCTCATCAAAGAGTTCGAACCGACCAACTCTACCGCTCTTAGCAAGTTATCGAACATATTACACCATCTCTTCCACGAAAAAGGGGTAGACGATATAGACACACCTGAAGTTCGTTTTCTCAAAGGAAGGATTCGCCGTGAAGAAGCTCGCTCTGCAGACAGATACGTGGGGTTACCACACAGCCATGTACATTTTCTCGACTTGCCCTTTTACGAAACAGGAAGGGTAAAAAAAGACCCCATTTCGGAAAGAGACGTGATAATCGTCAAGGACTTTATTGAAAGCATCAAACCGCATCAAATCTATGTTGCCGGCGACCTCGCCGATCCGCACGGAACCCACAAAGTATGTCTGGATGCTATTCTGGCCTCCATCGATTTGATGAAGGATGATGAGTGGTACAAGGATTGCCGCGTTTGGATGTACCGGGGTGCCTGGATGGAATGGGAAATAGACCATATCGAGATGGCCGTTCCAATCTCTCCCGAAGAGTTACGCCAGAAAAGAAATGCTATCCTGCGCCATCAGTCGCAAATGGAAAGTGCTCCGTTCCTCGGTGACGACGAACGGTTGTTCTGGCAACGTTCTGAAGAGCGTAACCGGGCAACGGCCAACATGTACGACAAGCTCGGATTGGCCTCCTATGAAGCCATTGAGGCATTCGTGGAATACAAGCCTTTTCGGGAAAACATCGAAAACCATTAAACGGACAAGGGATCTACAGCACAAAACTGATCATACCAGTTTTTGTTCCAGGGCTATTCGTACCAGGACGGCTGTGTTTCGGGCGTTAAGCTTACATAAGAGTTTCTTCCGGTAGTTATTGATGGTATCCACGGCAAGGAGCATCTGTTCTGCAATTTCAGGATTGGTATATCCATTCACGATATGTTGCAACAGTATCTTTTCCCGTGGAGTCAGCCAAACCTGTTCCACGGAGCGTTTGTTCATCAGAAAGTCAATTTCTTCACACAAAAAAGTTTCGTTGTCAGCTACTGTTTGAATACCCAACAGAATTTCTTCGGGCATGGCATTTTTAATGACATAGCCCGAAGCGCCGTTTTCAAGCATTTGCCGCACGATAGAATATTCCGAATAACTGGTGAGCGCTACTATTTTCACCTGCGGATATTTCTCTTTTATTACGCTGCAAAGGTCAATGCCACTCCAATCGGGAAGATTGATATCCAGCAAGATGACATGCGGTTGTTTGAAACTTAATTTCCACAGGCAATCTTCTCCGGTATAACTCACGGCCGTGGTCTGGGCAAATCCGGAATTATCCACCAACTTTTGCAACCCCTCTACCAGGATTTTATGGTCATCAACGATATGAACGGTTATCATTTTGCTCGTTTTTGTCTTTGCTTGCCTACCCTGCTTAACTATATCTTTATCTCCACATCCACCTCGGTCCCCTCACCCGGAGAAGAGTGGATGTTCATGGTTCCGTTTACTGCAGCAACACGTGTCCGGATATTGTTCAGACCCGTACCCGAGGTCTCGGCGGCCGTATCGAACCCCTTGCCATCATCCTGGACATTGAGTGAGATCAGATCAGTGCCACATACCAACTGCACATTTACAACACTTGCCCCAGCGTGTCTTAAAGCGTTATTTATCAACTCGTTTGCAGCACGATAAATAACCGCTTCGAGCTTCTTTTCAATCCGCTGTTCTGCACCGAAATAATGAAATTTTACGTTTCTGAAGTTTTTACAGAAGTCGCTCAAGGCTGTCTTAAGCCCATAGCGCGAGAGTGCTTCGGGCATCATGTTGTGTGCCACACGCCGGAGCTCCCCGATGGAATTGTCCAGCATTTCCATCACTCTGTTGAAACGTAAAACATCTTCCTCTTCAATAATTACATCCTGCTTCATATCGAATAAATTTAATTTTACTGCCGAGAGCATCCCTCCCAATCCATCGTGAAGGTCGCGTGCAAGCCGGGTACGCTCTGCAGTTTCGCCATTCAGTACGGCTTGCGCGGCGATGAGCTGGTTCTCCTGTTCGAGTTGAAGAATTTTTTGCTTGTTAAGTTCCTCGTTCGTTTTTATCGTTCTGTTGCGTAAATACAATACCAACAAAAAGAGAAACAACCCAACCGTACTCACCAGGAAGATAATGGAATTAAGTTTTTTTTCTTTCTCCAGCGTGCGTATCCTGAGCTCTTTTTTCTCGGTCTGGTACTTCTTTTCCAGTTCCGCCATTGCCTGCTCAAACTCTGCCGTTGAGCGGGTATCGATCAGCTTCCGGTACTTGTCGAAGTATCGCAACGTTTCCTGGTGATGGTTTAAAAATATCCCTGCCCTTACCATGTTCGCATACAGGTTTGAGGTTACGTTGGCATCCGTTGTGTCTGCTTCTATTGCTTCTCTGGCCGACTTCAAGCAATTGATGTAATCTTTCTCGTTAAAATAAATGTTCGACAGGATATTCAACGAACCGGCAATCTGTGTGTCATACCCTATCTCCCGGGTTAAATCCAATGCTTTCAGTGCGTATTCTTTAGCTTTCGGGTAATTGTTATAATCCAGGTAATAAACCATGGCTATTCCCTGAATCGCAATAGCTTCCGATGCCTTATACCCTCCCTTGTGGAATATTTCTGCCGCCTTTTCAGAATATTCCAACGATGATTTAAAATCTTTTCGTTTAAGGGCTATCCTGCTGAATCCCTCGTATGCACGCCCTATATTATACAGATCATTGGCCTCTATACTCTCTTTTTCCAGTTCCGAATAGTATCTTTCGGCCTGGCTTAAATTTATCAGGCTATAATATAATGTAGCAATGTTTCCGAGCAGCGACCGTATACGCTCCTTGTTGTTATGCTTCTCAAACACAGGGAGAGCTTTCAGGTAATAGGTAAGAGCTTCCTGATAGTTCCCCGATACGTTGTGCACATTTCCGATAGCCCCGTAAACGGCAGCTTCCAGTTGTTCATCTTTCAGGAGGATAGCCTTTTCAAGCGATTTGTTTAAAAACAGTTGAGCCGTATCCATCTGACTGTTCATGTAGTAGGCGACTCCTAAATTTCGGTAAAGCCGTGCTTCCATAAGCAGGTTCTGGTCCGACTTTGCTCTTTCAATACCCCGCACAGCGTATTTTATTGATTTTCCGAAATCATCGTCGAGATAGTTCCAGCTTAAGTCGTCGCATACCGTCAGGAACTCTTCCGATGACAGGTCATTGCCGTTCAACACATTTTCCAAACTATCTAAATTCTGAGCAAACCCGTTCATGCAAAGCAAGTACAGCCCAAGAAACAGGATAGTCGTTGGTTTTCTTTTCCTGAAAGTGATCATTGTGTTTAGTTATTAGCATTTTAGTACGTTGACAGCAGCAAATGTAGATTGTATTGCCGACACAAAATTAAATTTATTCACAGTAATTAAAAACTCCCTTTTGGGTCTATTTTTTACTTTTCCCAGTCCGTAAATTTGTATCCTAAGAATCGGATAACGTGAGAAAAATACTTCAATAAACAAAAGTAAAAATCAGTGTTTTATGGAAATTATTAGCAAAGTAAAAAACATTTTGTTGAATCCCAAAACAGAATGGGAAGTAATATCGGAAAAAAACGATACACACTTAAAAGTATTGACTGCTTACCTGATTCCTCTGGCGCTCATCCCTGCCATTGCAGGATTCATCGGATACGGAATTTTTGGATTCAGCCTGATGGGAATCCATACGAGTTTCGCAAATATCGGTATTCGTCACGCATTAATTTCATTTATCTCTACACTGGGAGGAGCCTACCTGTCGGCATGGATCATCGCTTCTCTTGCCGATAAATTTGAGTCCGTCAAAAATTTTGATAAGGCATTCTCATTGGTAGCCTACTCTTATACGCCGATGTGCGTGGCAGGGATACTCTTGTTGGTTCCCAGCTTGTCGTTTGTGGCAACGTTGGGAGGGTTGTATGGGCTCTACCTGCTTTACCTCGGAATCGCGCCCGTGATGAAGACACCCGAAGAGAAGAAAAACACCTATTTCATCGTGAGCCTGCTCTGCGTAGTAGTGGTTTCGGCCATTGTTACTGTAGTCCTGAGCGCGCTGATCGTTTCATAAGCAAGTTTAATTTTAAAATAGACAGATCATGAAAAAAGTACTTATCCTGTTAGGTTTTTGCCTGTTGTTTAACACGCAGGCCGATGCACAAAAATGGCTGAATAAACTGGGGAATGCGGCAAAAGATGCAGCCAAAAATGCTGTAGAGAGACGCGTTGAACAGAAAGCGGAGGAGGTGACTGAGAAAGCAATGGATAAAGCGGAAGAGTCGGTGACGAAAGAGGGCAAAAACAAAAACTCCGAGTCAAACGAAGAAGAAGAGGAAGGTGCCATTGTTACGGAGGAGAAAGGCGAAAATATGGTCGCAAACACTTCACAAAAATTAGCGGGTACCAGCCAGTATGATTTTGTGCCGGGCGATCAGATCCTCTTTTACGACGATTTCTCACAGGATGCTATCGGCGACTTTCCGGCCCTTTGGACAACAAACGGCAGTGGCGAAGTGAAGTCGGTGAATATCGCACCTGGCAAATGGTTTCACATGAACGGGGAAGATGCGGTATACTGTTACACTCGTGAAATCGATTTTCCGGACAACTTCATTGTAGAGTTCGACATTATTCCCGACGAGAAATATCAATATGGAATCCAATTCACACTTTATCAGGAAAAAACAGATGAACCGAAAGAGATGAACGACGATTTGTATCCTGGTGAAGCAGGACTACATATCGATCTGGGATATGACCGCTGGGATACCAAGGGTTACAAGGAAACAGAAGACTGGCTTACCGGACAGGCAACGAAAAATACGGTTATCCGTGAAAAGGAAAACCACGTCATCCTCTGGGTACAGAAACGCAGGGTGCGTATCTATCATCAGAACGCTAAAGTGTTGGATATGCCCACCAACATCTATCCCAACGTGAAGTTCAACCGCATGCGATTCTCGGGATGGGACCGATACAGTGCACCCTACGTGTCGAACCTGAAAATCACCACAGCATCGCCCGACACCCGCAGCAAACTGATTACCGAAGGAAAGCTGGTCACCTACGGCATCACCTTTGATGTGAACAAGGCGGATGTAAAACCCGAATCGTTCGGCACACTGAAGAGCATCGCCGATGTGTTAAAGGAAAATGGACCGGTAAGAGTTAAAATTATCGGGCATACCGACAGCGATGGAGATGATGCCAAAAACCTGGAGCTATCGCAACGCCGTGCCCAATCGGTAAAGAACGAGCTGGTCAGCAAGTTCGGAATAGACGCATCGCGGATAGAGACGGAAGGAGCCGGTGAAACCACCCCCGTTGCGCCCAATGATACACCGGCTAACAAAGCGTTGAATAGAAGGGTGGAATTTGTCAAACAGTGAGTGCAAAATCAAAATCATGAAAAGAATTACCATTGTTATCCTATGCCAACTGATACTCTTTTGCTCTTTTGCAGTAGATATGTCTGATACAATCAAGGCTGTTACTCCGAATGATCCGAAACAATTTCTCCCGGACCTGAACATCCTCATAAACCAGCTAAGCCAAACTCCCGGCATGCAGCAGATGTTAGGAGATTTTCAACATGCAGGTGAGTTGTTGGAGCAGTACCAGGGAAATGCGCAGGCCTATATATTCGACGTGCCTGCGGAGCTGCTCCAGATTCTTCCTGAAAGCTGTCGAACACTGGGCAGAGCAAGCTGTGTCTTCTATCCTCTTTTTGCAGGAATTCAGTTTGACACCTTAACCGGAAGGAACGACGGCAAGGGTTACAATTTCACCATCGTCCTTACTATGTATGATTCAGAGAGTCAAAATGAAGAGGTCACGGGACGAACGGAATTAGAGAAGATGGCATTGGAGATGAAGCTCGAGAGCATAAGGAAAGGGTTACATCCAGTGCATGACGAGAAACTGGCGGATATAAAAGCCCGGGAGTGGGGAGCTGGCGGAAGCTACAAGTATATGGCAAAATGGGATGATAAGGAGCTCGTGCGCTACTCCAGCTACTATACAGGCCGGGTGAAGGATGTCTTTTTCACCCTGGAAGCAGATGGCGACGACATTGCAGTTCCCTTGATGGTAGCAGAGAAGCTAGCTTCGCTGGCCGGGGGCAACATGACATACAGATCGCTGAAAAGCAGGATAGTCAAACAGTGAGATTATCGCTACCGGATACGACGGCGATCACTTTTATTAGAGAAACAAATTACTGAGAATTCACAAATCAACAAGTGTGATAAAAGCAAACTAAAAAACGGAATAATCATGAAAAAACTTGTATTCTTTTTGTTGGTGGCCCTGTTTTTGGGCAGTTGTTCCGGTGAGAAGAAAGAAAGAGAATCCCGGGGACAGGAATTTTCGGCAAAAGAACTCCAAGCTGAGGCCGGAAAAAAAAGATATCCCCTTGAACAAGGAATCATTCGCTCTACCTCTGAAGCCATGGGCATGGAGATGAGCATTGTTACCTATTTTGACAAGTGGGGCGAATGGGAAGCCATTGAAACAACAGTGCCGATGGAAGTCATGGGAGAGGACTACTCCACACGTACCTTGGAGATCATAAAAGGGGATGACCACTGGAAGATAGACCTGGACAAGAAGACAGGTGAGCATTATACCCTGGCAAGGGCAATCAACCCCCTGGGAGTAGATGTGGAATCATTGTCGGATGAACTGTTGGGAAAGATGAACCTGGAAGACCTGGGAGAAGTCGAATTCCTCGGATACAAATGCCGAAAGATGAGCATGAAGAGCGATAAAGGAACCCAAATGGATTATGTGATGTGGGGGAATGTCATGATGAGCATGGAGGGTGAAGCAATGGGCATACAAACTTCCTCCCGGGTAACATCGGTTGAAGAGGTGGCTCCTCCGCAGGAAAAATTTGAAGTACCCCGGGACATCCAGTTCACCGACGAGGAGTAATACCGTCTCATTTATGAAGCAATTATTACTTTTACTTACGGCGTTAACGTTCGCATTTGTTGCCTGTGCACAGATGCAAATACCCAGGGATATAAGCCGGATTCTGGAAAAAGCAAAATCCGGAAAGGAACTCACCGAACAGGAAAGTGCCCGGCTGGAGCAGTGGGGAGAATCGATGGAGAAGCAAGCCAATGCGCTAGACAGGCAAACGGATAAAGGCAAGCTACAGGTACAGGCTACTACGAATAAGCACAACCCATGTCCCGAAAAGGCTGAGCTCTCCCTCCTGCCTTCACTGACGCGTGATACGTATGTGGAGTTTGCTCAATCGCTGATGGCGGCGTATGGGCCGAAGACGGGTGATTTACAAAAGCTGAGGCTTATGCTGGAGCGCTCTTCCAAAAAGACAGACGGAGCAGATATGGGAGCGGCCTTTGTGATGACAGGGGCAGGATCGGCATCGGTCTATGCCATTGCCTGGAGTGCCACCCAAACGCCGGATGATGTGCTTACGGCCAACAACCTGGGCGTGGCACTCAAAGACATGGGTGAATATTCCAAAGCCATCCGGGTGTTGCAATATGCCGATCGGTTAAAACCGGATATCGGCCTTATCCTCTGTAATCTGGGTTGGGCTTACCGGGAAGCTGGCGACAACACGAATGCCACCCTGATGTTTGAAAAAGCGTTGAGAACAGCACCAAAAATGAGTTCGCCTTACTTGGGCCTGGGGTTGATTGCCCAGTGCGAAAACAATCCCCTGAAAGCGGAACAATACCTGCGGAAGGCTTTGGGCCAAAGGTATTCGGCAGTAGGTTTCGGCGCCATGAAACAAGCACAGGCGGCAAAGTCGCCTTCACAGAGCCAGGGGAGCCAGCCCCGGCCGCTGACGGATGAGAAAGGCGATACAGAAGGAGTGGAGGTACCCGACCTGCCCGTGTATGAGGATATCGGAAGAATGGCGGGACAAGAGCAACCAATCAAGAGATACCTTTCCGGCCTGGATGCCCGGAAAAGACAGCTGACCTCCGACCTGCTGTCGGTGTCGGAGCGGATCAGAAAACAGCAGCTGCGTGCATCGAAAGATCCAGACAATGCGATGGTCTTTTCCCGTGACTTTTCGAAAGAGATCATGCTGTTTACCGACATCACGGAATTGTTGTTTGGTGAAAACAGCAACTACGGACAAGCTCTGAACCAGGGAGCAAAAATTCTGGAAAACAACTCGAACCTGCTAGAACAGCATATGCCCACAATCACACAACTGATGGAACAATCGCTACGTTTGCAGGAAGAGCTGACTGCACTCCTCAAGAAGCTTGAGGCGTGTGGAGATAATGAGTATTGCCAGAAAAAGGTGGGAGCGGAAATCAGGCAGGTACAATACCAGCTGGACCAGGTCATGTTTCGCATCTGTAAGGAACAAAAACGGGACCTGGAATCTTCCTTTTCAGCCGGATGCAAAAACTACACACTGGTTTCCAATGCTTTGAAAGAGGCGATCCCCGACTACTATGCTTTTACCAATCCCATCATTGAACGGATGTATGCCCCCAGTCTCAATGAGTATTACAACCTTTACCGGGAAATGATGACGGTGATCCATCTGGAGATAGCTGCCGGCTTTGCTTCAGGATTGCCGGGTTATGCCGATCAGCTCAATCAAATGATTTGCGTGGAGCCCGAACCGCCGGAACCGCCGGGAGAGGCGCCTGACCCTGAGCTGCCCTCAAAAAAGAAGAAAGATTGCCCGTTGGGTGAAAACGGTATCGGGGGTGGCATTGGGCCTTTATCGTTTGAGCTCAGCTGCGACCACGTGAAGTTATCGGGTGGAGAAGGTTTACTATGGTCTGTAAAGCGCGATTTTAACAAACACGAGACCACCATCTGGGGAGGAGTGGGCGTGAAAGGAGAATACGGCAACGGCAATCTCACGGCGGAAGCTACCATGGGAGTAGAGGTCACCATCGGACAGGGTGACGCCGTAAAGGATGTGGCTTTCACCAGCTCGGTCAAAGCCGGTGTGGGCGGACTGGCAGAAGGAGAGATTAACGGCCGTTTTGCCCTGGAAGGAGGCCCTTCGGTGGATGCGTCCGCTAATTTTACGCCACCGGGCATTTCTGATTTGCTGCCGGAATAAGCAATAACCAGTCTTGCCACAATAAGTCTTTCAATAAAAAATGGATGTTAAATCAATAGGCAATGAAAAATAATGTAGTTATAATTCTGTGGTTTTTTTCTCAACTTGTTTCAGCGCAGCAACTCGCTCAAAACCATCTCTCCAACCTTCCAAAGTTTCCAGACAATGGTTGTGCGGTAACCGAAACAAATAAAAACACCTTTTACCAGCAGATTGACAGGGTCATCGAAGCGATCGAATTGGATATTGAGCGGATACACAAACAACAGCCGCCTGCCGACCAAAATCAGCTCTTAAGTACGGTATCAGGTGGCGAAGCTGCCGGCGAACAACTGGCACAACAAAAACTCATGAAAGATCACGGAATCTCTTCGATGGATCTGAAAAAAATTGAAAACATGAGTGAAGAGGAACTTCAAGAGTGGGGTAAGAAGTATGTCGCTTCCAACAGGGGAAAACATTCGCAATCATCTGCCAGGAAGCAGTACAACATCAAATTACAAGACCTTCAGGACAGACTGTCGACGTATAAAGAGGGGTGGGTGAACATGCAGGCTGAATATGAAAAGAAAGAAAAGCAGGCTAAAACCGATCTCGACCTGTGTTTGGAAATGGTATTGAAAAATGCCCCGGAACCTCAATACAGAGGTGAAGCATGCATCAACCAGGATGTTATTGATGAGTATATCACCAAGAACGAACAACGTTGTAATGACAACTACTGCCAGGCTATCGCGCCACTCAAGAAACAAATGATGAACAAAAAAATGGGGGAGATGCCTCAGGTACTGAGGTTGCTTTCCCAAATTCAAACGATACAGAACGATCAGGTGAAAGAACAAACCGGTCTTAACCTTAATGCATCTCAATCAAATGAACTGGCTGCGTTGGAACTGGTAAAAGAATTCGCCGGAGAAATGCGAAATATGCTTTGATATGAAACAAACGTGCCTCATCCTTATTGCGAATAGAGACAACAATTTGTAAATATTTTGTGTTATAAGCGTAAACATAAAAATTACAGCATTATGACAACAAAACATTTCTTTCTGATCGCCGCCGTTTTCTCTTTTTCCATCTCACTGGCACAAGGCAAATTTGTAACCTATGAGGTGGACAATGAGCCTTATGAAGGCTATTACATCAGGCCATCGACGGGAAATCCTGGAAACGCCGCACTGGTACTGATTCTTCACGACTGGGACGGGCTGACCGATTACGAAGTAAAACGTGCCAACATGTTGGCCGAAGAAGGCTATCAGGTATTTGCAGCCGATCTTTTTGGCAAAGGGATCCGTCCCACCGAGAACAAAGAGAAAGCCCAACACACGGGAGAATTGTATAAAGACCGCAGTAAACTGCGCCGCCTGATGACGGGTGCTTTGCATGCTGCAAGACAACAGGGCGCTGAAACGGAAAAAGTGGCGGCGATGGGTTATTGTTTCGGGGGTGCAGCCGCCCTGGAGCTAGCCCGCTCGGAAACAGCGTTGAAAGGTTTTGCAACCTTCCACGGTGGCCTGGGAACCCCCGAAGGGCAAGATTACTCAAAAACCAGGGGGAAGATCATCATTTTTCACGGAACAGCCGATACCGCCATCACTATGGATGATTTTGCCGCTCTTGCCAAAGAGTTGGAAGCGGCAAAAATCCCCCACGAAATGACCTCATACGGAAATGCCCCGCACGGTTTTACGGTGTTCGGGACTCCGGCATATCGCCTGGAAGCTGATAAGCAATCTTGGAAACGATTCATAAAATTTCTCGAAGAAATATTCTCTTAAAAACAAGCCAATTCTGCTCATCTATTTTTATACAACGGCCAAAAAACTGTTGTGAAATGCCGTTATATGGAAAAAAAGTTGTATATTGAGCGCAATTTATTGTGAGCAGTTATGCTTAAAGAGAAGTTTCATATTGAGTTTGTGATGGGGAGTGCCACACAAGCGAGTTTGTGGAGAATGATCAGCCAGGTTGACGGATTATCGGAATGGTTTGCCGATGAAGTTACGATGAACGAGGAAGAAAATGTTTACACATTTTTTTGGGGAAAGTCGGATAATCAGGCAGAGATCTTAGGTTCGAAACCCCAGCAAAGTATTCGTTTCCGGTGGTTGGACGAGGAGGAAGAAAATATATATTTTGAGTTCCAGCTTCATAAACTGGAATTATCCAATGAAATTGCTTTACAAATCACCGATTTCGCAGAACCCGACGAAAAAGGCGATGCCATTACCTTGTGGGAAACACAGATCGATAAAATGAAAAGAAGGCTGGGTGTGTAGTAGCTATCCCTCGCTATATAAACAAAAAGAACAACCGAAAACAAGCCGGTTGTTCTTTTTGTTTTCTTAAACCTCAAAACACTTTTCTCCACAGGAATTTATTATCTTTGTATCGAATTTAAAAAGGGCTTCTTTTAACAGATGAGAAGGGATTTCCATATAAAAAAACTTTACGGCTATTTGTTAAAAACCTATATCCCGCTGTTTCTGATGACGTTTGCCATATGCCTTTTTTTGGTGTTGATGCAGTTCTTATGGAAATACGTTGAGGACATGGTAGGTAAAGGGCTCGGGTTGAACGTAATAGGTGAAATGTTTTTATACGCAGCGCTTCAGTTGATACCTTTGGCACTGCCTTTATCCATATTGCTGGCTTCGCTGATGATGTTTGGGAACCTGGGTGAAAACCTGGAGCTGCTGGCCATAAAATCGGCGGGGATCTCTCTCATCAAGGCGATGGTTCCGCTCATTGCCCTGATTGTCTTAATCTGCATAGGCACCTTTTTTTTTCAAAACAACGCCATGCCGAAAATCCAGCCCAAGTTTTATTCACTCCTGATCTCCATCCGGCAGAAATCACCTGAACTGGATGTTCCCGAAGGTGTTTTTTACAAGGAGATAGAAGGTTACAATTTGTACGTGGACAAGAAAAACCGGAAAACCGGAATGCTGTATGGCGTTTCCATTTACGACGTCAGCAGCGGGTTCCAGAATATGGCTGTCATTATCTGTGATTCGGCCGAGATGCGGACCTCGGAAGATAAATTATCGCTTGTCTTTACGATGCATAGCGGGCAACAGTTTCAAAACTTTACCCAGGGAACGGAAAATATGAATTTTTCTTCGGAGTTTATCCCCTATGCCCGCGAGAGTTTTGTTACAAAAACGATGACTATACCCTATGATGACAACTTCAACCGAATGGAAGAAAGTGTTTTACAGGAGAGCGAATCGAGCAATTACGTTTCCAAAAATATCGCACAGCTAAGGGTTTCGATCGACTCTTTGGAGCAATTCATCGACAGCGTAAACATTTCCGACCGGAAGATAATGAAACAATATACCTATCTTTCTTTCCGGAACAGCTATCCGCAAGAGAAAAGGGACTCCATCGTTGAGCACGCAACCGCATCCATGAAACCCGATATGGATTCTATTTTCGCTTCAAAAGACATACAAACCCAGACGGCCATCCTGCAAAACGCCTACTCAAAAGCCGACAATAACGGGAACGATTATCTTTTCCGGTCGATGTCCAAAACAACCACACAACGAAATATAAACCGGCAATGGATCGAGTGGCACCGAAAATTCACCATCCCCTTTGCCTGTCTCGTATTCTTTTTCATCGGTGCCCCACTGGGCTCCATCGTACGCAAAGGTGGCCTGGGAACACCCATTGTCATATCGGTTATTTTGTTTATTATCTACTATATCTTAGACAATGTAGGTTACAAAATGGCCCGCGACGGGGTTTGGGATCATTGGATCGGCATGTGGTTCAGCTCGATGATTCTGCTGCCGTTGGGCATTTTCCTGACGTACAAGGCCATGACAGACTCGGTAATTATGAGTACCGATACCTATACAAGCTTCTTCAAGAAACTTTTCTTTATCCGCGAGAAAAGAAATTATACGATAAAAGAGGTCGTTATTGAAGAACCCAACTACGCCGAGGTTTATCAATCGTCACGTGAGCTGACCGATGAGGTGGCCGCCCACCTGCAAAAATACGGCACCCTCGGATACAAAACCTATTGGACAGACAACGGATACGACCATTCCTTGACCTCGATAAAAAACAAGATGGAGAATATGCTCAATCAGCTATCCAACTCACGTAAGCCGATGGTTATTGAGAAAGCAAAGGAATACCCGGTTTTGATAAAATATGTACGCCCCTTTAATACGGGATCCACACTTGCCAAACTGTGCATGTATATTTTCCCTCTCGGGGTTATAATGAAACTGCTTTCGCTGCCTTTTGAAAAGCGAATCAACAGGGACTTAAACGCCGTATTAACGTTAAACAACGAATTAAATGAGATAATGAACAACCAGCAACGTAAAGTAGCTGTAT
>JABNAD010000565.1_pt1 | contig 20335 bp, 22 predicted proteins | sample 7240381 | NCBI WGS metagenome assembly JABNAD01 (sample SAMN11332834, study PRJNA596920) | anaerobic digester metagenome | biome: digested sludge; isolation source: digested sewage sludge-derived enrichment culture grown on H2/CO2 | place: Germany: Goettingen
CGTTCCCGCCGGAAAGGCTGGCTGGTAAATTAATCGAACCAGCGGCCTTTGATCAGATCCTTTGCATCCCGGGTCAGCGGGATCAGATCGGTCTGATCCAGATACTTGATGTCAAACTTTCGGTTGAGGGCGGCAAAGTGCTTCAGCCCAAAGGCCAGCTTGTTCAGATACGAGAAGACGCCAATGGCTCCCGGAGAAAAATCATCGGCCGCTTTTCCATACAGTGCCCGCAGTTCCGGCAGATCGCCGTAGATCTGTGCCACACTGGAGCCGTACTTCTGGTACGCCTTGGGAACTTCCCCTGCCTCGATTCTCTGGCCAATGTGCTTGCCGGTCATGGCCGCAGCCATGGCGGCTCGGCCGATTCCAACGGATGTCACATGACCCATGCCGTAGGCCAATGCCTTGAACACCTGATCTTCTGAACTGAACCCGCCGGTGATGGTAATGGCGGGCACATACAGCCCGTTGTTTTTCATATCGCGGGTAATCTGCAGGACAGTTTCCTCCAGTAACACGGTGGGCAGTCCCCACTCATTCATCATTTTGCAGGGGCTGTAGCCACTGCCGCCGCCGGCACCGTCAAAGGTGATCATGTCGACTTCCGCCTGACTGCCCAGCTGCAGTACCCGTCGGATGTCCTCCCGGTCATAGCCGGCCATTTTGAGATAGATATTCTTTGCCCCCAGCTGGCGCAGCTCAGCGATTCGGGGAATTAAATACTCCTCATCCCAGATTGGCAGCCGGGAATAGATATAGAAGTTGGGACAGACTCCGTCAGCCTCCGCCTGAACAATGGCGGGATCCGTGGGATCCGGCAGCACCAGATGACCCAGTGCCTGCTTAATTAACGCCTCTTCCCGGTCCTTCAGCCGGTTGACCGGCTGGGTGCCCTTGGCCCCCTGGCCAAACTTGAGCTCAATGGCCTGAGCGCCATGAACCTGGATGGCATATTCGGGAACGCCCATCATGTCATCCTCAATATTGCACTGAAGCACAATCTGACCATATCCCCGGTCATAGCGACGGAAGGCATCCAGCATCTTCTGCAGCGCCGGGAAATGAACCACTTTGCCATGCTCCAGCCGCAGTTCGGGATCCTTGGTACGAGCGTCTTCCCCAATGACGCAGCTGACGCCGGCCATGGCCGCGCCGCCGAAATAATCTTCCCAGTTCATCTTGATCAGGGCTGGCAGAATCAGGGGCATGGCCAGCCGAACCGGTTGGAATCGGCCGTATTCGCTCTCAAGGTTTACCCGGAAAATATTCGCCTCGGCAAAATTCAGACCCGCTCCGACGGCACCGAACACTCTGCCGTTGATGTTGAAGTGCGAGTAATCCAGGGGATAGTCCTTTTCCGAAGCGATCTGATTGGCCCCGGTGTTGGTGGGGTATACCGCCCGAGCTCCCAGAACAGCCGCCAGGGCAATCTCGCAGGGGCCTTCGCAATCCTCCGTACAGAATGAGCACATCCCGGACTGGGGTGAGAGATGACGGCTGCGGTGAAAGGTATCATTGAAGGCTGATGACAGGTTGGGTGAGTAGGTCATGACAAAATCCTCCTCTTTCTATAATCTTAAATTCGCTTAAAATTCTCGCATAAGAAATTTTGATCATGGATTTTACTTCGCTGCTTAAGCTGGTCAATGTTTGAACTCACTGACAGGCGCCGAATGATAACGATTTCCACTTCCATTATTTCACATCTGACAGGGAAATGGAAAAAAATATCGCCCGGATATGCCAAAAAGCTCAGGGGGCAGTTGAAACCAGGTCCCCTGAGCTCATAACGGCGCTGCGATCCGGCGCAGACTCCATTTGGAAAAATGTTCTGCGGCAGCCTGTAATCACATAACCATCAATGGGCATCAACTCGCTCCGTCAGCACCTGTCTTATTCAGATTCTGACCAGGAATCAGGCATGGCACTCATCGTGATGACTGTGTTCGTGGCACACCGAACCGGTGGATTTCAGTTCGCCGGCCAGATATGCCAAGGCCGCGGCTCTGGCGTCGCCTCTGGCGCCGACGATTACTTCGATGTTGTGCTGGTTGAAAATGTCAATGGCTCCGCCGCCCATGCCACCGGAAATGATGACGTTGACTCCCAGGTCATTCAAAAAGTTAGGCAGAAAGCCCGGGCGATGACCCGGATTGGGGATGCTGGCATGTTCCATAATCTCATCATTCTGAGCATGATAGAGATTGAAATTGACACAATGTCCGAAGTGTTCTGTCACCATGTCGTGTTCACTGGCTACTGCGATCTTAATCATTTTTGTTTCCTCCGCTTGTTCGATTTGTACTTAATATATGTCTTTTGATTGGTTAATTCCTATGAGTTCCAACCGGTTCACTGCCTGCCGGAATCATGCCTTCCAGTTCCTGGGCCAGCTCATGGAGCCAGTCCCCGGCATACAGCTCGATCATACCGCGATCAGTGGCGGCCGCCAGTCTGGGATCGATCGGAAGCCTGGCCTGTACTTTCAGCTGATGAGCCGCGGCGACTTCGTCGATGTGGCTCTCCCCGAAGATCCGGTACTCCTTGCCGTTGTCCGGACATTTGAAGTAGGAGTAATTCTCCACCAGACCGATGATCGGAATATTCATCATCTTTGCCATTTTGACGGCTTTCCCCACAATCATGGAAACCAGTTCCTGCGGGGAGGTGACTACCAGGATGCCGTCAATCGGAATGGACTGGAAGACAGTGAGCGGAACATCTCCGGTTCCCGGAGGCATGTCGATGAACATGAAATCCACATCCTCCCAGATGACTTCCGTCCAGAACTGCTTGACCGTATTGGCCAGAATCGGACCGCGCCACAGCACCGGATCTGTCTCGTCTTCCAGCAGCAGGTTGATCGACATGATGTCAATCTCTGTTTTGGTTCGAATGGGAAGCAGACCATACTCATTGGTTTCCGGCTGAGTTCTGATGCCGAAGGCTTTGGGGATCGACGGACCCGTAACATCCGCATCCAAAATCGCGGTATGATACCCCCGCCGATTCATTTCCACCGCCATCAGCGACGTCACCAGCGATTTGCCGACACCCCCCTTGCCGCTGACAATTCCAATCACCTTTTTCACCCGACTCATGACATGAGGCTGTTCCAGGAAATCCTTCGGGCTGGTCTGACGCTCGGAACAGGTTTCCCCGCATCCGGAACAGTTCTGGTCACATGTTTCACTCATAGATTTCTTCTCCTTTAATAACACGAAAAATAACTTATCCCGGAGCAACACGGCGGCTTCCCCGCAATAGGGCGGCTTCCCCGCAGCATGCTGGTTTCCAATGCATTGCTCCGATTGTCTATCTATTTATTTATCTATCTATTTATCTATCTATTTATCTATCTATCTATTTATCTATCTATTTTTCTGTTTTTCTATTTATTTATCTATTTATCCAACTGCTTATCTATTTATTCATCTATGTTCTCGGCTTCAGCCTTGCTGCGATTTCATTCAGGAGTTCGTCGCGATCTTTGGGCAATACTCCTTTGATCTGGATCAGGTTGGTTGGGTGAGTGGTATTAAACAGCGTTGGCTGGCTGGGGTTCAATTTTTCCAGCAGCGTCCGGAGCTCCAGCAGCAGCTCAACGGGCTGGGCCGGAACAAACCGGCCGCTGTTCACCATGGTCTCCAAAGGGGTGCCGCCGAAAATTTTCAGATTCATGGTGATGATGGTCCGGGTGGTGAACTGATTGATCATGTCGGCTGTCGCCCTGGCATTTTTCTCACCCTGGCCTGCCCCGGCTATTCCATACATGATGATGGTATTGAACGGAAGCCTGGCCTGATTGAGCTTTTTCGCCTCACGGATCGCGTCTGCCTGCCGATGAGATTTTTTCATCAAGCTGAGAACTTCATCATCCCCTGATTCGAATCCGATGTAGAGCAGTCGCAGACCGTCATCGTGCAGAATCACAAGTTCTTCCACGGTGTACTGCGCCAGATTCCGGATGGAGGCATAGGATGCGACACAGGCGCAATAGGGCAGATACTGACGAATCATGGCCAGGAGCGATTTCATTTTTCGAAAGCCAATGGCCAGAGGGTCTGCCCCGGTCAGAAAGACCTTTTCCGTATACCGTCCCGCGTTCATCAAAATCTTTTCTATTTCTGAAACTGGAACTTCCCGGTACGGGATGTCTTTGTACATGGAACAGAACGCACACTGATTGTAGGAACAGCCGCGCGTTACCGGCAGAAGGAAGGTGTTGAGTTCATCCTGCGGATAGTAGACCATGTCTTTTTCCATGTTCTGTTCACCTCCTGAAGTCTGCGGAATTCATCAGACCTGCATACGTTAGAGCCAGTTCCTGATCCGGAAGATTTGCATCCGCACGATTTGAATCAGCTCGTCAGTCGTTCCTACTTCTATTTTGAAAGGATGGTCAGGCTCTTCCCCTTCCCCAGCTGAATCAGTGTTTTGCTGAATACTTCCCGAACCGCGTCTCCGGCCGGGCAATCCAGGTCGACAATGGTCCTGCCCGTGTTGATGGCCTGAACCGCCATGGGATCAAAGGGGATCCGACCGGTAAAGGGAATTCCGCGTTCCTCGCAGAATGACTCAATCAGGGCGGCGTTCCCTTCATTGGTATCGGCCTTGTTGATGCACACCGCCACCGGGGTCTGGAATTTAGCGGCAGTCAGCACAATTCGGTCCAGATCGCTGATGCCGGACAGAGACGGCTCTGCCACGATGAGCACCAGATCCACACCGCTGATGGAAGCGATGACGGGACAGCCAATGCCGGGAGACCCGTCGATGATGGCCAGTTCGGCAGATGGCGCTGCGGCCATCAGCCGCTTCTTGACTTCCGTCACTAAAAGTCCCGAAGTGCCAGAGCCCATTTTCAGCTGGGCCGTGGAGAAGACGCTCCGGTCATCCCCATACAGCATCAGTTCGCCGGCAGTTGCCGGCTTCAGTTCAATGGCCCGGACCGGACAGACGGCTGCGCATACGCCGCAGCCTTCACAGGCAAAGGGATCCACCTGGTAGGTGCCATTGACATGAATTGCCTCAAACCGGCAATGCTGGCGGCACAGATCACACTCGATGCACTGATCGGTATATATCTGCGCTTTCGGCAGGCCATAATAATCAGCCCGGTCCAATACCGGAAGATTCTGCATGACCAGATGCAGGTTGGGCGCGTCGACATCACAGTCGGCATAGGCTCTGGCCTGAGATAATTTGATAAAAGCCGACGCGACCGTAGTTTTTCCTGTACCGCCTTTACCGCTCAGAATCAGCAGCTGTTTCATAGCCGGCCACCTCCCTGATTTTTTGATGCAGTCTGGTGAACATCTCATGATACTGGGGCAGTTCACGTGCCAGGATTCGTCCATTGGAATTCAGCCGGCCAATGGTTTTATCAAAGGGTATGGACTCCAGGATTGTAATCTCCTGTTCCAGACAGTAGTCTTTGGACGGGTTGTCGCCTTCGATGCATTTATTGAGAATGACTCCGTGCGGTTTCTGAAACAGCCGCACCAGTTCATGAACCATCTTCAGGTTATGCAGCCCAAACAGGGTCGGTTCTGCCACCAGGATGCAATAATCAGCATCCCGGATGCTGTCCATGACGATGCAGGCGGATCCTGGCGGACAGTCCACGATCATCGGCTGGTCCGCCGGCGACTCCGCGGCAAACAGCTTTCGGATGATCGGAACTCCGGAGGACTGACCCGGATCAAGCCAGCCGGTTCGAACCGTTACCCCTTCCGAGGTGCCAGTCTGAATCTCGCCGATGGATTTTTCCACTTCATGCAGTGCCTGCTGCGGACAAAGCAGGGTACAGCCCCCGCAGGAATGACAAATATCATCAAACAGCATCCACTTGGTCCCGACCATCGCCAGGGCATGGAACTTGCAGAATTCAACGCAGGTCCGGCAGGCATTGCATTTGGTCTCATCCACTGCTGGAATTTTTATCGTAACTGCCTCCCGCTGAATGGACTTCGGACGAAAGAAGAGGTGTCCGTTGGGTTCCTCGACGTCGCAGTCCAGATAGACGGAAGGCGCAATGGCGGCCGCCAGATTTACCGATACCAGTGTTTTCCCGGTGCCGCCTTTGCCGCTTAATACCGCGATCTTCATGGACTGACTCTTAGTGTCCATGATATCCGGGATGAATCTCTTCCAGAAGCGGAAGCTGCCCGGCCTTGAATGCTTCAATATTTTCGGTCAGGCTGCCTTCGATGCTGCGATGAATCCGGACATTTGCCCCATTCAGAACCTTGGCTGCGTTTTCGCCGCACCGGGGCGTCAAAAGTACCTGGGCTCCTGAATCCACAACGGCCTGAGCAGCCTTGATTCCGGCTCCGCCCTGGCTTTGGGCTGCCTCGTTGACCATAAAGGTACCCGTCCCGGCTTCGGTGTCAAAGATCAGATAGTACGGGGTCCGGCCAAAGGAAATGCAGACATTTCCTTCCATTTTTTGTTCATCGGCTGGTATTGCTATTTTCATCGATTATTCTCCTCATGTTCCGACCCATCATCCGGGTCAATTATTAATTCACTTTGGAAGCATCGGCCATACAGGCCTCTGCGGCACTGATGGCATCCCATGCGCCGTTCCTTGTCATTGTACAGCTGGTAATCCCCGCCTCCAATCCGAAGACGGTGCCCATAGACGATTGCCTGAGCAATTTTCCCTCTGGCTTCCTTATAGATCGCCTGAATTGTTGCCCGGGCAACCTGCATTCGTTCGGCGCACTCTTCCTGAGTCAGACCCTCGAGATCAATGAGGCGAATCGTTTCATACTCCTCCACCGTCATCGGAATATCTGTCACAGGTTCCGTATCCCCGTTGAGTGGACCAAACAGATCCATCTCAGGCAGGCAGCATACTTTTCTCCACTTTCTCGGTCTTGGCATCAAATCACCTCCTCGAACAAACCCGGCGGGGGATTCTCCCGCCTACTTGACTGAATTTGACTGATTCGACTGACTCAACTGTCGGTTCACTGCGTCCAGTCTTCTTTCCAGATACGCTTTTTCCTGGGTCAGGCTGTCAGAAGCTTCTACACTCTGATTCGCCCGAAACCATCTTCTGCAGCCGTAACCAAGTCCCAGACCGAGTCCAAATTTCGCGCCGCGCGCAAGACCTTGTCTCACACCCAATCCCAATCCTCGTCCGGTTCCGGTTCTGGGACTGTCTGCATTGCAGACTCCCATTCCTCGTCCGGTAAACGCACCCTGGCCCTGCGGGCCTGTTCTATCTCTTCCTGGCATGTTGCATCCTCCTTCTTTTGTTTCCTCGAATCGTTCAAGCCGAGTTATTGGCATATGCTATTTACAATTTCATAATACTCTGTTTCTGGCATATGTCAATAATATATTTCATATCACATTTCCTCGTAGTATAAGTTTCTCTGATATCACCTGGAATCGCTTCTCTTGGGCATTATTCGGGTACTAATAGAGAACAATAAGAAAGCGCACAGGAGATCCCATGCGCAAGGTTTTGTAAGTTTCGATCAAACTTAGCACATCTCTTTCTCAGTGTCGTCCATACCGTCTTATATGCCATGGTTTTCGGACAAACCGGAAATGTGCCGTTGGTTAGCGGATTCGATCCATTGAGATTCTCTGTTTAAGACCGAGCAGCGATTCTCACTTATACCAGGCATATCCTTACTGGTCAGGAAATCCCTTCTCCCGGAGCTCGGACGACCGCTATCTCGAGTCGAGTGATCATTTCCGCCAGGTCGATGTCATACCGCCGGGCAATGGTCTCGAGGGAATCAAACAAACAGTGACATAACAGACACTGTCCGATCTGTTCATCATATGTGCGAAATACCGGATCCGTCTGCGGATACTGTTCCACAATATCCAGCGGCGTGTCTTGCTTTGTGATCATCAATTCATCTCCTCATATTTCTTTTTCTGATTATACCTCACCGGATCGATTCCTGATACACTGTAGCCATACAACCTCCCGCCAGGCTGATCCCAACCGGAGACTCCTCCGCATCGGCCCGGATAAGGACAGGGGTGAACACCAGACAATTAGGCATTCACCAAGGCAAGGCCAATTTCATTCACAAAGGAGATTCCCATGGCAATCCAGTTGACCCACATGGCAAAGACCGCCGGCTGAGCGGCCAAGATCTCGCCTGAGATCCTTGCACAGGTTCTGTGCAAACTGCAAAAACCAGATCATCCGAACCTTCTGGTTGGTATTGAGACCTCCGATGACGCCGCCGTTTATCGGATCAACGATGAGGTCGCGCTGATCCAGACGCTGGATTTTTTCACACCCATCGTCAATGATCCCTATACCTTTGGCCAGATCGCCGCTGCCAATTCACTGAGCGATGTCTACGCCATGGGAGGCGAACCGGTCCTGGCGCTGAACATCGTCTGTTTTCCCAACTGCCTGGATCCGGAGGTTCTCTCCGACATCCTCAGAGGCGGCCAGGACAAGGTGACCGAAGCTGGCGCGGTTCTGGCCGGGGGGCACAGCGTGTCCGACGACGAGCCCAAGTACGGTCTGTCGGTCTCCGGCTTTGTCCATCCCGATCGAATTATGACCAACAGCAATGCTCGCGCCGGCGATGTGCTGGTGCTGACCAAACCGCTGGGTGTGGGCATCATCAATACCGCCATTAAGGCGGATCTCGCCAGTGACGCGGCTGCCCAGGCAGCCATCCTCTCCATGACAACGCTCAACCGCTACGGGGCAGAAGCCGCCAAAGACCTGGCCGGTGTTCACAGCATCACCGATATTACCGGGTTCGGGCTGCTGGGGCACGCGGTGGAAATGGCCGAAAGCAGCCAGGTAACTCTTCGCCTCACCGGATCATCCATTCCGTTGCTGCCCGAAGCCCGCGACTACGCGGCCATGGGGCTGGTTCCGGCCGGAGCAGCCAAAAATCGCAGCTTTTTCCAGGACCGGATTCATCTGACGGAAGGGATTGATCCCATCCTGTCCGATCTGCTGTATGATCCCCAGACCTCCGGTGGTCTGCTCATCAGTCTGAGCGAAAGCGACGTACCCGCACTTCTTGAAAACCTGCAGGCCTCTCCTGTGGCGTATGCCGTCATCGGCCGGGTTGAGCCCTACGCTGGCCACTATGTCATCGTCGACTGATTCCACCTGAATTTTTTAAAGGATCGGGTGGATTTCTTTTTTTGCTGGCCTGCTGCTGCTCTTCTCCCACTTTAGGACTGAGATATGGTTACGTGGAAGGTGCGTGGCAGGTTCTAATTAAGTACGTTAGGGGTTGTTAGGGGTCATTATGGGTATGTTGCGGGATGACTAAATAGATGACTTAGCAAAGGCTGACCATGCTTCCTTGAGCTAAGCCCTGAACCGGGGCAAGCCTGCCCTACTGGTCAAACTGCTCTGCCTTCCGGTATATTTCCTCTACCTCGGCCTTACTGATCAGACGGCTGAGAATCCAGGCAATGAGGATGATGCCGGGAATATCCACGGCCAGTCGGGTCAGGGCAAAGCGATTCCCCAAAGCAGCCATTTCAAACAGCAGCATGGGGATTTTCGTGGTAGACCACGCCCCGATGAAGATCAGGATGTTGGAGAACTTCACGCCCTTCTTCATGAACACGGCCGCAACGGGAAAGGCGCCGTACAGGGGGCCGGCCGCAGCCGATCCGATGAAGATGGCCAGGAGAATGCCCACCAGTCCGGATCCTTCGCCCATAAACCGAACCATGGTTTCCCGGGGGACCCAGACATCGAGGAGTCCCAGGAGAACAAAGATCGGCGGGATGACCAGCAGCATTTCCTTGAGGGTATAGCCGGTCACGTCGATGGCTTTTGTACCCAGTTCCCGGTTGACCAGGGTGAGCAGGCCAAGAGCTGCCGCCGCAATGAGAAAGGCCCGATACCGCCGGAGCAGGGACTTCGGTCCGCGACCTGTCATTTTCTCTTTCTGCATTATCTCACCACCATTCCAATGACCCAGGCTACCACAAAGGAGAAGGCAAACGCGATGCCGTTGCGGTACAGGGTCAGCTTTTTCCCGAAGTACTTCATTTCTACCGGCATGGTCACGACACCCACCATCATCAGGGTCGAGACGAAGGCGCCGATCTGCATGGGGCCGGCTCCGCCTTTCAGCAGCAGCGCTGCCATGGGGAAAGCGACAAATCCAGGAATCAGGGTAACGGCTCCCACCAGGGCTGCCAGTATCACTCCGGACCAGCCGGATTCACTTCCGATCACCTTCGAGATCAGGGCTGGATCGGCCAGTGCCAGCAGGATTCCAACCATCAAAATGACCACCAGAAATTCCGGCAGAATGTTTTCAAAGGATTTCCAGGCTTTTTTGATCGCCATGCGGGTCTTTTTCCGATCCCGGGTCCACGACAGGACCAGGAGCAGTGCGGTCACAAGGTACAGTGCCAGATTCAAAATAACTTCCTCCCTTTCTTTCAGAAAGCCCCTCTCCGTATGTCCTCGAACGGCCACCGGATGAAGGGCTTTTTCTAACTATTAATTTAGCAGAAGAATCCCCTGCCTGCTACCGGAATAAATATACCATAGTTCGTTGTCATAATAAGAAAGATTTTCATCTCGAGAAAACTACAATACCGACTGGATCATACCGCTCCCTGTGCTCTGACTCAGAACTCTCAGCTTACCTGAGGCGGATGGACTGCGGAAATGCCTGAAGCCGGGAAATATTCCACATCCGGTCAATGTAGGCCGTGGTATAAATCTGCTCCACCTGATGATACAGCAGCATGCCCCGATCCGTCAGGCGGTAGAGAGTCCCCTCTTTTCTGAGAATTCCCAGTTTTTGCGCCAGCCATATTTCCCGCCCGTACATTTTGGCCAGGGGCTGGCCGATCACCTGCTGAAAGCGCGCCGGATCGATGAGCAGGCCATAGCAGCTCCAGAACAGGAAATAGGCTGCCCGCTGCCTGGACGTAAAATCCAGGGTCAGGGAGGTCGCCAGCCTGCCCTGGGAGATTCGCTTCACATACCCGTCCAGGGAATGGGTATTGATTTTGAACTGGTGTCGGAGCAGACTCGTGGCCGACAGGCCGAAGCCGAGAAACGCGTCCCGGGTCACGGATGAATACTGGGACGTACCCGGCTTGGCAAAGGTCCAGACGGAAGTCCGCACCAGCCCCTGATCCTTGCTGGTTTTGGCCAGGTGCTTCAGCAGACGCAGCTTATCCTTGTCCGACATAGGATGCCAGGTGTTATGGGCAAAGGTAAAATCGATGAATGGATAGGTCGACACCTGGGTAGCGCCATTGGCAAAGGCGGTCTGAATATCCCGGGTCAGGGATTCCTCCGTCTGGCCCGGAATCGCGAAGATCAGATCCACATCGATGACGTCAAATCCGGCGGAATGAACCAGGCGCACCTTGTCGGTAAAGGGCTCCCAGGCGCGGCCCAGCTTTTCCAGACAGTCCCTCTCGAAGGACTGAATGCCCAGGCTTACCATAGTCACCCCGGCCGATTTCAATTTTGTCAGCGTCTCCGCGGTCAGATCTGACGGATGGAGCTCCACTCCGATGCCCCCCCGGATTTCAAAATACCGCTCCAGGGCAGCAATGATCTCGGCCAGATCATCCCCCATCAGGGCAGGCGTCCCACCCCCGAAGTAGAGACTGGTCACCGGCCGTCTTTCCCGGAGATGACCCGCCGCCAGCTCAATTTCCGCCAGCAGGCTCTCCTTATACTGCCCGGCCCGCTGCGGATCATAGATCTCCTTGCAGTAGGGACAAAAACTGCACAGCGTCCGGCAAAACGGAATATGGACATAAAGCCCGAATTCCTCCAGATCCTCAAAGGGCAGCGGCTGATCCATCCGGTTTCTGAACTCAAACGGAGCCATGGACCGTGTCAGGCCAAGGCGAAGCAATGTGGTCAGCATGGTAAACTCCCTCCCTTAAATGGATATTGCGACAAATAAGCAGACGACTGACCGGTCAGAACTGTCTGAGATATGTCCTCAAAAACTCTCCGACTACGGGTAGATTCCCCTGAAATACCAGGGACAGCTCCGCGGCGAAGGCAAAGCCGCATTGTTCGCACAAACCTGGAATCTCAATGCAGCGGCCGCAGGTCCAGCCTGCTCCGTTCTCCATCACCACGCACTGCCGGCATGGCGCTGGAAATCTGTGCTCGATGAGCCTGGGCAATGCCCGGACCAGATTCAGAATGGGCAGGCCGTCCTGCTTCATTGCCGTGATGGCCTGAACGGCTGACCGGGCCTCTTCCCCTGACAGCTGCAATGATTCTACCCCTGGATAAGGTGTGTGAAAATTGAACGCGACGGCCTTCACCTTGGTCAGCCGTTGGGCAAGCCGGCTGACTTCCTCGATGTCCTGCCAGTTGATGTTGTTGACCGCCATATAGAGGCAGATATTTCGGTTTGGCGCGGCTGCGATATGATTTAGAATCCGGTCATAGGTATCGCCCCGGATTTCATTGTGATGGCGCCGGTTTCCGTCCAGACTGACCAGGATCAGATCCGCTTCGGGCAAGTCCAGAGGGAATGTTCCGTTGGTCACAACCTGGACCAGGATGAATCCCATGGCCTTGGCTTCGCTTACCAGATCCCGCAGCGTTCGGTCCGAATCCTCCCAGAGAAAGGGTTCACCGCCGTAAAACAGCAGGATTCGAACCCCCTGCCGGTACAGGTGCTCCATGTCACGCCTTACGCTGGAATAGGGGTAAATTACGCGGGCTTTGTTGGCCACGGCACAGTGCCGGCAGGCCAGGTTGCAGCGGTCTGTCAGGATGAGGGATCCCACCAGCGGATCCTGGCGGTGAAGCAATACGGTTGTCAGTCCAAAGCGAATCAGATACAACAGATCCCGCCCTTTCATGAATATCCCCTCCTCAGGGTTTGTCCGTTGGGGCAGTGTCAGCCAGATCCGCCGCTTTCTCGCGGAATTCCGCCTGATCGATTTCCCCCCGGGCGTAGCGCTCCCGCAGGATCGCCATGGCATCATCCGGTTTGGGCAGCCATCGCCCCAGACCGATCTTTCGGAGCAAACGCACGGCCAGCACGATGGCGCCTGCCCAGAACAGCAGATACAGGGCCATGGATACCAGCCCGACCCACCAGAAATCAACGTCTCCGATCATCATGCTGCTTGGTCCATAAAACGGATGCATGGCGTTCCTCCTCTCAAAAAAGCCGATCCGGATGGGTCGGCTGGCATCAGCTCATTGATCAGGCATGGATGCTGAGGGTACAGATCTTCCCTTCCTTGCCTTGAGTATAATCCCGATCAGGTCCTCATGCAACGAGGGAACTGCGGATAACCCATTCCTTGGACTTCGTTACAGAATTCCCGACTGGCCATTGATGATGGCCTCTTCGTCTTCTTCCAGCGGAATGATGATGCATTTCTGGCCGTCGATGTACTGGGCTTTGATCTGAGCCACTTTTTCCGGCCGCACCTGCAGTTGAACATCGACGCCCTCCGTCTGCTCCAGGGTCAGGGGCAGCGTGGGATCCTGGGCACTGTCGCGCAGCATCTGCTTGAGATTTTCCACCTGTTTTTCCAGAGCCTGCTCCTTCTTGCGCTTTTCCGCGGTTTTGAGAGCTTTGGGATCCAGCATCCGATCAGCCAGGGGCAGATCGCTCTGGAAATATTCCTCGTACACTTCCTCAATCTTCTGCAGGACTTCCTCCGGAGCCTTGTCCGCCAGAATATCCTGAATCTGAATACTGGTCAGGACAACGGGTTCCGGATCCGACTCCGACTGGTTTTCCTGCTCCGCCACGATGCTGTGGAGCTCTTCCTGCAGATCGAGGAACAGGTTCTCGGCTTTCTCTTCCTCATAGCCGACCGCTTCCTGAAGCAGAGTCTGCAGGGATTCACGCTGCAGAGCGGTGGTCATGACGCCTTCGCAGCCCAGGACGGTCTCCATCAGTTCAGGATGGGGTTCTCGCGGGTTTTTCGTATAGTACAGCAGGCTGTTGACGTCCCCGCTGTGCTCGGAAAAGGCGGGAAAGAGGAATCCCTGGGCGGGAGCGGAAACAACCCAGTCCCGTCCCAGCGCTCGCATTCTTTGTTCTCCGGCTTCGTAATGGAGACCCGGATCCGACAAAGTGACCGGACAAACGGCGCACAGAATGTATTCAAAGGTTTCCTCCGACTCATCCAGCTTGAGATTGTCCCTGGTTCGCTTCATGACGTCATAGGCATCGGAGAACAGCAGGATCAGAAAATTCCCCTCAGTCTGGTACGTATCGATGATCTGACGATAGAATGCCTGGATGAGCTCGTCATCCTTCAGACGGCTCCGCTTCAGATCCACCAGCATGGCCTGCCGGCCCTCGGCTCCGATCTCTTCTCTTTGAAATCCCAGTTCCAGCAGATGGTTGCCCCAGGTGCCGGAAAGGATCTTCTTGGCAATTTCCAGGTATTTAAAGAACTCGGATTCCTCCAGGTTCAGAAAGGTTTCACGATAGGTGGCGACAATCTGCTTCTCACTGTTGACATAGCAGCCGCTGACCTGGCTGATGGTGCAGTGATCCTTCTTCAGGCGTTTTTTCAATTCAAGAACATCTTTATGCTTCAAGTTGTTTTCCCCTTTGATTCATGCTTGGCCCGTCATGGGCACGCTTCCTATTATACCATTTTCCTTTCCGGTCACTCCGGTTTGAGAATCACATCATTTGCTCACTGTTCCCTCGGCTCTGCCTGCGTTGTTGAATCCTTCTCACCGCAGCAAAAAAACTGCCGAAACAGGTTTTCCGGATTCCCGGACATTGTGTCATCCTGCCGGCTCTGCGCAGTCCCCAACTGACGGTCGGGCAGAACCCGTTTTCCTCAGTAATCGCCTCAGCGTTCCCCGGTTTCCGGGTCATCCATCCCCACGATGGCAAGGTAATTCTTTCCCTTGCTTTCTGCAAGCCTCCTGCCCGGCTGGAGCCGGGCACGTCAAAACAGACGGGAACGTTGCGGCACCCGTCTGTTGATTCCCGTATTCAAATGCCCTTGATTGATCCGCCATTCCGCCATGGTCTGTCCTGGCCGCTGACCTCACTGCTTCGCTTCATCCGGAGCGGGGGTCATCATCTCAGGCTGGTCTCCTGCAAAACAGATCTGATCCGGTCTCAGGACCGGGACAGCGCGACCCGATAGGGGAAAAGCTCTGCTGTCATAATCCCTTCCGCGACCCCGGGATCGCTGGCCATGATTTCCCTGGCTTCCTCCAGAGAATCGGCTTCAAAAACTACAATCCCAAACGTCGTTTCATCCAGACCCCCTGTCTTCCCGGCCAGAATCAACCGCCCCTCTGCCAGCATCCGTTCCAGACGGGCAAAATGACGCCTGGTGATGGCTTCCTCTTTCTCGGTCCAATGCTCCGCCACCAGAAGATGTTCAACGGGTCGAAGCACATAAATATACTGCTGACGTTCTGTCATTATCTGTTCTCCTGCCTCCTGTAAATAGTAGGGTACTATGCGTTAATCCCTTCCCTGCCTGAACTGAACCTCGTGGCTGAGGTCCCGGTCCATCCTCATTTTACTGCTTTATCTGAATGCCTTCCACTCACGATGGCAGCTGGCATCATCCATCTGTCTGAATCACCAAAGCTCTGACCAGCGGGGGCAGCTCAACCTTGTTCGTTCATATTGCCGTCAGGCCCTCCGGCTGCTCATTCCCGGGATGGGCTGACTGCCGGGAGCTGGCTGCGCCACGCCAAAAACCAGCTCAGGAGCAGCACCATAGTTTCAGTGGCGGGGAAGGACAACCAGACACCGGGCAGACCCAGCAGACGGCTCAGCAGGAGGACCAGCGGAATCAGCAGGATGCTGCTGCGCAGCAGGGAAATCCCGATGGCGGGAAGTGTTTTCAGCGTAGCGCTGAGATAGGAGATGAGGAGAATATTGATTCCGCCGGCCAGAAAGCCGACGAAGTAGATCTTCATGCCCTGATTGGCCATCCGGGCCAGCTCGGGATCGCCGGCTTCATTGAATACGGCACTGATCTGGGGTGCCCAGAGCAGGACGCTGCCCAGGACCAGGACGGCCAGGATGAAAGTGACCATGGCTCCCAGTCGCCGCAGATGGCGCAGGCCAGCATTATCCTTCCGGCCAAAATACAGGCTGGCCAGGGGCTGGATTCCCTGCGCCAGTCCGGTAAACAGGGCGGTGGCAATGATGGCGACATTGGCGACAATTCCATAGGCAGCAACGCCCAGGTTTCCTGCCAGCTTCAAGATAACCAGATTGAAGGTAAACAGGGTGACGGCGGCGGCCCATTCTGTGATCAGCGCCGGGATGCCCAGAGTCAGCACCTGGCGGAAGCGGAGGGAGTCAACCGGTCCGCAGCTCCAGCCAAAGCGGCTGTGATGGCCCCGGAAGTGAAGAGCCAGGATGCCCAGGCTGATCAGAGGCGACAGTCCGGTGGCAAAGGCAGCCCCGAACATCCCCATGCCCAGGGGAAACATAAACACATAGTCCAGGACGATATTGGACAGGCTGCTGATCAGCATAGCCCGCATGGCCAGACCCGGCTCGCCGTCATTGCGCACGAAGCCCAGCAGGATATTGTTCGCCAGAAACACCGGTGAAAAACAGAGAATGGTGGCAATATAGGTTCTGGTTGGCGCCAGGGTGATGGCATCCGCCCCGAGAAATCGGGAGATCGAAGCGGGCAGCCAGGCACCCGCCGCCATAAATACCAGCGCGAAGGCCGCCCCCAGGATCAGAGTATGACGGAACGCCCGGTCATCCCGCTGTCCGCCCCGGGACTGGTCCACGGCAAAATCGATGGCTCCCCCTGTTCCCAGCATCAGACCAATGCCCTGAATAATTGAATAGACCACAATGGCGAAGTTCAGGGCAGTCAGCCCCACTGGACCCAACGCTTTGGCGATAAAGAAGGTATCCGCCAGTATATAAACCGAGACTCCGACCATCGCCGCCATATTGGTGGCAGCATATTTCAAGAAATCACGGGTGATTGATTGTTTCATGCCTGATGCTGCCGGCCGGGCCGGCTTTCTCCTTTATTTTTCTGTCGACGGACAGTCAGCCGATCCTTCGACCGGATGCTTCCTGTCCTTGATGTTCCGCCTGACCCACGCACAGCCTGATCCGGCTCGGGGCACAAACGGTTTGCTTCCAGTCGTTCGATCTGAAGCTGAAATCGACTGCTCAGTGACAAGCCACCCGCTCCGAACAAGAGCGGGTGGCTCAGGGTGCTTCGAAATTTAGTCCGAACCTTACTTTTCCTTTGGAAGCTCCTGCAGGAGCTCAGTCAAGCGTTCCTGCGCCTCCTCCGGATTAAAGGTGGAGAAGATCCGGCGATCGTCGGGATCCAGAATCCGGAAATGGCGGGAGAACAGATTCTGCTGCAGCCGATAGCCATGCTCATCATTCAGGCTCTTCCACCAGACTTTTCCGCCCCAGGTCTTGGGGTAATCCACCGTTATGTCCCGGAACGCAATCGCAATGATGATGTCATCCAGGTCGCCGCCGGTGGCATCCTGCAGCACAATACTGCCGGAGAAAATGCTCGCCAGCGCCACCGCTCCAGTCCAGCCCAGACTTTTCCGGTTTTTTTCAATTTCGACCAGCGTCTTTTTCGAAATCCCCAGCACAACAGCCATTTTATCCTGAGTCAGTCCATATTCGGTTCGGACCAGTTTCAGTTTTCCATCCATGAATTCCACAAAATCTGCTTTTGTCATATTATGCTCCCTAAGACGTCTTAATAGTGTAAGTTTACTCACTATCACCCTTCAGTTCAAGCTTCCTCCGATAAATTTTCAGTTCAGTCAAGCATACTTTCAAGTACCTATGTTTTTAAAACCATTCTTCAGAGCACCCCAGCAGGTAACAGCTGCCACATTCTGTCCGGGAATGCCCAAGCAATTTGTCTGGGACCCTGGTATTCTGTCTGGAGCAAAGCCACTCTGCATCAGTTAAGCGATGCCCGCCCCGGCCGACTGATGTATTCACCTTGCCGATTCACTGCTTAAAACGGCAGATCATCCGCCTCGAGATAAGGCAAAGCCGGGCTGCCGGATTTATCATAGCCGCTAACACAATCTTTCCTCGATTCTATTTCCGCCTCGGTCAGAAGTCCTTCGTCCAGAGCTTCCTCCCAGGTCAGGCCGTAAGGGGTGCCGTTGTCATGGTATCCGGCAATCATAAAGAATTGATCACTGCTTTCCCAGAATTCCCCGTCATCACGGAAAGACGCCTCAGCTTGTCGGGTCTTCTTTTTTCGCTTCTTCTTGTTGGGGGCCGGTTTTCCGCTGATGGCTTCTGCCAGACGGCGGGCTGATATGGGCTGCGGCGACCGGAGTTTGATTCGGTCTAACCGATAACCCTGCCAGTTTTTTTCGGTCGGGACGGCTTTGCGCAGTTCCAGAAGATTCAGCACGCTGTATCCCCTGCTTTGGAGAAAGCGGAGCATCGTCTGATTGGTGGGATGAACCTGAACATAGACCATGTCTTCTCCAAACGACCGGGCCAGTGCTTCCGCCTGGGCAAAGAGAGCGGATGCCGTCCCCTGCCGCCGGGCATCCTCCCGGACAAACAAGGCTTCCACCCAGACGGTGGGTTCCACCACCCGGCAGATCATCAGACCGACGTACTCAACTCCCTGACGAGCCCCATAGATCCGGTGTCCGGCTTCGACCGCCTCCTGCAGTTCCCGCTTGCCTGCATCGGCATCCAGGATGTTAATGATTCCCTGGAATGCATACATATCCGTGCGAAATCCGGCCGCCAGCAATGCCAGACCATCCAGATTACCGCCTTCCATTTTCAAAACTTCCATCCGCCTCACTCCCATCGTTAAGCTCTCAGTTCCAGTTCCAGTTCCTTTTCTCTTTCTATCTTATCAGACAATGCCTGCCCTGTACTTCATCGGAACGCCCTTTGCTGATCAGGCTTTGAGCTTTCCTGCTTAATGCCCTCAATGTAAGTAGATCAATTTAAAGAAATTAATAATATCAAAGAGATCAAAGATTGACATTATTTTATCGAAAAGGTAGAATTGGATTGAGAAAACGTTATCAGGAGGATGTGTGGTATGAAAAATTTATTTGATCTGACAGGAAAAGTTGCCCTGGTTACAGGAGCTTCGTCGGGACTTGGGGTCCAGTTTGCCAAAGCACTGGCTCGTCAGGGAGCTGATGTTGCCATTGCGGCCCGCCGGGCAGATCGTCTGGAACAGGTGAAAGCCGAAATTGAGGAACTGGGCGTTCGCTGCCTGGCTGTTCCGTGCGATGTATTAAAAACCGATCAGATCGTTGAAATGGTTCAGACAGTGAAAGAACACTTTGGCCATATCGATATCCTGGTTAACAACGCCGGTGTAGGCAAAGGCATTCCGGCTGAAATGCAGACGGACGAAGAGTGGCTGTCCACGACCCGGATCAATCTGGACGGTGTGTATTATGTTGCCCGGGAAGTCGGCAAAGTCATGATTGAGCAGAAATACGGCAAGATTATTAATCTTGGTTCCATCCACTCCATGGTTGCCATGGCCGGTTCCCCCATTTCCGCATACTGCGCCTCCAAAGGCGGAGTCCTGATGCTTACCAAAGCACTGGCCAATGAATGGGCCAAACATAATATCACAGTCAATGCCATCGGTCCGGCTTATTTCCCCAGCGAAATGACTCAGGATGTACTGGCGATGGAAGGCTTTGATGCCGTTGTCCAAATGTACTGTCCCATGGGCCGACCCGGCCGGGACGGGGAACTGGACGGTGCCATCGTCTATTTCGCCTCCGACGCTTCCAGCTATACCACTGGGCAGTACCTGGCGGTGGATGGCGGTTGGACCGCAATCTAGATTCGAATCTTCCCCGCTCTTGGAGTAACCCGGAAAAGTGATAGCGCTGCAGCTCAGTCAACCTGAAATCAGACCGGCGAGGCAGTGAAGATTCCTTTTCTATAATGACCCGAAATAAACCACCCTTCCGGTTCAAGCTGCGATTTGCTGCCGCAGGTTTTGAACCGAAAGGGTGGTTTTTGTTTTTAGAACCTATAAACCTCGATCCCCGGCCGGGTTGAATCTAATGAACTTAGTCGGGTCCCGGACGGACATGGCTTCTAGTAGAAGTAGATGCTGGTGGAGGCGTTGCTGGAAGTATATCCTCCCAGGCTTGAGCTTGCCGTGATGGAATAAGATCCCGTCGCGGTGTAGGAGCTCGATGTCATGCTCAACGTGGCGATGCCTGAGCTGTTGGTCGTTGTCATCTGGTTCATGGTGGTGCCATTGGGGCGCCGAATGGTCAGAAGAACGGTAGCTCCGGGCAGAGCGGCTCCATTGCCGTCTTTCACGGTTATGGTAATCCGGGCCGTTTCGCCTCTGCGGTAGTAGTATTTATCCGAAGAGATTGAAG
>JABNAD010000567.1_pt1 | contig 20267 bp, 22 predicted proteins | sample 7240381 | NCBI WGS metagenome assembly JABNAD01 (sample SAMN11332834, study PRJNA596920) | anaerobic digester metagenome | biome: digested sludge; isolation source: digested sewage sludge-derived enrichment culture grown on H2/CO2 | place: Germany: Goettingen
GGCCGAGACCGGATAGATCAGCGTCTCCCCGGCAAGGCCCACCTGCTCGACCAGGACCCGGCGGAGGAACCCGATCGCCGCCGCAGTCTCCTCGTCCGTCAGGTAGTCGACCTTGTTGAGGAGGAAGAAGAGGCGCGGCACCCGCCCCGCCACGTCCCGGAGGAACGCGACCTCGACCGCCGTGATCGGCGGATCGGCCGAGACCAGGAAGAGGGCCGCATCGCACTCGGAGAGGTGGGCCATCGTGGTCACGGTATTGTGCTCGAAGGTCGAGCCGATCCCCGGCGTGTCGATCAGGGCGACGCCGTGGGCGAGCGCTGGCGAGGGGTGGAGGACCTCCACCTCCCGCACGCCGAGCCGGTTCTCGGGGTTCGCCTCCTCGGTCACGTAGCGTCCGAGCACGGTCGAAAGGCCGGCAGCGTCAGGTGCCGCAAAGACCTCGTCAGGCCGCTCGTCGAGGTAGGCGATCCGGACCTGCCGCCTGGAGCCGGCCCGGAGCCGGGTGGGGATCGCCGTCAGTGGCACGACCGAGCTCGGGAGCACGCCCTCGCCGAGCAGGGCGTTCAGGAGTGTGCTCTTGCCACGCTTGAACTGCCCGAGTACGGCCAGGTGAAAGCAGCCCTCCTCGAGTTGGCCCGCGAGGGCGCCGATGCGTTCGGCGGCACCGACATATTCCGGGCCGATCGCCCGGACTGCTTCGGCGAGCGGCTCGAGCTCAGCCGCGATTGATGGGGCAACTGTCGTCTCTCCAGGGTCCATGTCTCTCTCATCGTCTCGGGAATCGTCGTAGGAGTTATCAGCGGGACCCGCGGTTGACGGTGAACTCCATCACCAATCTCATTCTGGCGTCCGGCCTTGTCAACCCTTCGCACCGGGGACGCATGTTGGCTTGATGCTCCCGGTGCTCCGTGCGCCTGCCGTTCACGGACAACGGTCCGCCAGTTCGCAAAGACTCGGCCCGGCGCTCGCCCTGAGCGTGTCGAGTCCAGCCAGGGTCTCGATGGCGAGGTACGTGTACTCGAGCGTCGGTGAACCGCCATAGCGCGACCGGACGAACCCGCCCGAGTGGTGGTGAAGGCCGAGAATGAACGCCCGGGTGCGTTCGAGAGCGCGCGGGCGCTGCTGGAGGAACAGACTCGCCCGGACCAGAGCCGCGGCCGGCTCGAGATAGATCAGGCCGTCGCTCGGGCTCTCGGCGTCCGCGACGAAGGCCCCGGCATCCGCGGCCCATGCAGGCCGACCGAGGAGCACGAACAGCTGGACGGCGTCCGCGGTCTCCACGATCGTCGGCCGGACAGCCCCGAAACCGCCGCCGGGGTGCCGGAAGTGGTGGACGTACCGGAGGACCGCCTGGGTCATCTCCGCGTCGATCGGTGTGCCGGTCTGCCGACAGGCATCGACTGTCACGCGCACCCCCTCCAGCGCCGAGAGCTGCTCCGACGGCCGTTCGTGGTCGCGGAGGCCGGCCAGTCGGGTGAGGAGAAAACCACCGGGGTCATGGCGCGGGCTCTCGCCCAGGATGGCGAGCCCGGCCAGGATGTGGCCGGCCACGAAGACGTTCGGAAACGAGCCGTCCGGCCGCTGCAGGGACCGGAGGAACGCGGCCGTTGCAGGATCCGTTGGGACCGGGCCGAGCCGGCTCCGGACCGCGAGGGCGTACCGCGTGTCGGCCACGTTCGGCTCGGGGAGACGGTAGAAACAGTACCCGCCGCCGTCGCAACGGCGTTCGTCCACATAGCGAAGGACTCCGGCACGTTCATGGAGAAAAGGATTCGGCATCAGGTCAATCGCTCCCGACCAATGCGGACCGCGAGCAGGGCCGTCCCGGCGGCAGCCATGGCGGCGGCGTCCGCGAACCCCGCGGTATAGCCGGCAAGAGCGAAGACGAACCCGATCGCGATGCTCGAGACGAGGTCGCCGGCCTCGCGGCAGGGCCGGCGGACGTCTCCGATCGCCCGGTCGGGGGCGGGGATCAGCGGGGCTATCGTCACCGGATGAAAGCGGCGCGGCCGGCATACCTGGCTCCGCTTCCCATCCCCTCCTCGATCCGGAGAAGCTGGTTGTACTTCTCGACCCGCTCTCCCCGGGCCGGCGCCCCAGTCTTCAGCTTGCCAGTCCCCATCGCGACCGTGAAGTCGGCGATGAAGGTGTCCACGGTCTCCCCGGAACGGTGCGAGACCATCGCGCCCCAGTCGTTGTCGCGGGCGAGGTCCACGGCCGCGATCGTCTCGGTCACGGTCCCGATCTGGTTTGGCTTGATCAGGACCGAGTTCGCGGCGCGCGTCTCGAGGCCGCGCTGGATTCGCTCGACGTTCGTGACGAAGAGATCGTCGCCGATCAGCTCGATCCGGTCGCCGAGGGTCGCGGTCTGGTATTCCCACCCGGCCCAGTCATCCTCGGCCAGGCCGTCCTCGATTGAGACGATCGGATAGGCTGCGACCAGGTCCCGGTACCGGTCGACGAGCTCGGTCGACGTAAGCCCGACGTCCTCGGTCCGGAGGCGGTAGACGCCGTCCTCGAAGAACCCGGACGACGCCGGGTCGAGCGCGATCCCGATCTCGCGCCCCGGAGCGTACCCCGCCTCGTCGATCGCGGCCACGATCAGGTCGAGTGGCTCTGCGTTCGATGAGACGACCGGGGCGAACCCGCCCTCGTCTCCGACGCCGACCGAATGGCCTTTCGCCTTGAGAACAGTCTTCAGGGTGTGGTAGACCTCGGCGCCCCAGCGGAGGGCCTCGGCAAAGGACGGAGCGCCGTAGGGCGTGATCATGTACTCCTGGAAGTCGGCGCCCTGCCAGTTGGCGTGGACGCCGCCGTTAATGATGTTCATGCACGGCACGGGGAGAACGGGAGCTCCGGGTTCGGTGGCGAGGTACTGCCAGAGAGGCACCCCCTGTGCGGTGGCCGCGGCCCGTGCCGCGGCGATAGAGACGGCGAGGATTGCGTTCGCCCCGCAGCGGGCCTTGTTCTGAGTGCCGTCCCCCAGGCAGAGGGCCTGGTCGATCGCCTGCTGGTCGGCGGCATCGAGGCCGGCGACGATAGGGGCGATTTCGGTGGTGACGGCGTGGACGGCCTTCTGTACGCCCTTGCCCCCGAACCTGCCGGCGTCCTTGTCGCGGAGTTCGACCGCTTCGTAGAGACCGGTCGAGGCGCCGGATGGTGTCGCCGCACGCGCGATGACGCCGCAGGCGAGGAGAAGGTCGACTTCGACGGTCGGGTTGCCGCGCGAGTCGAGGATCTCGCGGGCTGTGATGGACTGGATCGTGGTCTTCATGAAAATACCCCAGAGAGAGATTTAGAATCGGCGCAGTCTTCTGCCGTCGAGGTGGAGCGGGGCACGCCGTCGCAGAACGGACGGTATGGGAGCCTGGATCGAGGCGTGACCGTGGCAGGACGTGGATCGACGGTTGCCCATGCGACAGGAAGAGCGGCAGACAGCAGCCAGCACCGCTGTTTGGCCGGATGGGATTCCGGCGGGATCAGAGGCGGAAGAGAGGACGCGTTCATCGACCGGTCAGGTAGAAGTCATCAGCCGGAGGCCGGCGGTTATCGGGCGGACTTCATCGCCTGGATCGACACAGTGTCGGACGGCACCTGAGCGTCGTCGAAGTACTGTACTGATCAGGGACCTATATCAATTCTGCATCGAGGGGAAGGTATCCTCCCATGCAGCGCCTGTCAAGTTGACGATGGACCATGATCAGCGAGGACAGGGAACCAGGACACCCTCCTCTCCTCGACGGCGCATCTCCTGCAGGGAGCACGCTTCGCACCGCCGTACCCCCGTCACCAGCTCCTGTCCGAGCCAGACTCTCCCCGGGAACCGCATCCAACATCACCCGCAGCGCTCAGTCCAGGAACCGGGTCCCTGACGATCGCGATCCCTTCAGCCGGTCGGCCGCCACAGAGCCTTGATGGGTTGGCCCATCCACCGGGCGCTCTATTCCGCGAACGAGGAGAGCACGAGCCCGGTATCTCCCAAAACCGAGCCGAAGAGCCACGCGACCTCCTGTCTGAAAGCTCAGACGCCGTCGAGAAATTCCTCCCTAAAACAGCGTCCGCTGCCCCCTCGCCCTCGCCGCCACCGCCACCGATGACCGCGCCGGCGCCGGCTCGGGTACGAGCCAGAACGTCTGGTCGGCCTCGAGCGAGACCATCTGCAGCGCGCCGTCCATCCCGGGGGCGTAGACGACCACGATCCCGTCCACCGCCCGCCGCTTCAGCGCCCGGATGAACCGGGTCATCCGCCGCCCCTGCTCCTCCGCGTCCAGGCCCGCCGCGAGCGCCGGGGACCACTCAACCATGACCACCGTGTGGTAGGACCTGCTCACCGTGGCGATCGCGTCGTCGAGGCTCGCACAGACCCGTGTCTCGAAGTGCTCCGAGCGGATCGGCGGCACACGGAAGAGCACCTCAGAGTACCCGTGGAACAGGTAGAGCGCGTGGAACGAACCGATCTCTGGGAGGTCGAGGAGCGCGGCCATACGGTCCGGCGGGGCGATCAGCACCTTGAGACGACCGAGCTCGAAGGTCGCCCCGGGCCGACACCAGAGCCGCATGGTCATGCCCCGCCCCCGCTCTCCCCTCCCGGGCTCGACCGGGCCGGACATGCACCGACCGGTACACCCGCGCCGAGGGGGAAGGGGGAATTGTTGCGATACAGGCCAGTCATGATCATCACCTGGAGCGTCGCCGCCGGGCGGGCGGCGGGTGCCAGGATCATCGGCGACCGGGTATTTGAGCACAGGGCGTGCGGGGAGAAAGTAAGGGGGAGCACGCCCCGCGACCTGGCGACGGACGCGTCCGGCACGAGACCGGGACGCAGGGTCACCCATCCCGGCCGACCACGTCGTCGATCGTCAGCTCGGCGGTGTCGCCCGAGTTTTTTGCGAGGCGGCGAACGGACCCGGCGATACCGCCGGCCGCGCGATGGAGTTCGTCGACGTTACGCTGAGCGCCGAGGGCCCGGAGATCGTCGAGGCTGAGGGCTTCGTCACGATCACGCGCATGGCCGGAATATCTCCCCATTTTTCCCCGTGACCCTCACGCTGCCCCGGGATCCTCCTCAAAGAGACCGAAGACGTTCCCCTCGGTGTCCCGGCAGATCGCCAGGTAGCCGATCGACGGGATCGTTGTTCGGGGCATCAGGACGGTGCCGCCGAGCCCTTCCACCCGCCCCAGGTAGTCCGAGACGGACGGGACGCCGATATAGTTCATCATCTGCTGATCCGGCGCGCCGCGGGGGCCCATTCCCCCGCCGATGCCGGGCGTTCCGTCGTCGTTCGTGGTCCCTATTGCGTAGTACTCGATCGGACCGGCGTACCGCTCGAAGGTCCAGCCAAAGAGGGATGCGTAGAACGACTGCGCCCGGGCGATGTCGTCGGCGGGCAGGTCGAAGTGGACGATTGTCGGCATGATCGCTCCCGATCATCACGGCGCATCTTGAACCTGCCGATCGGCCCGCACGGCCGGTTCAACGCCTGACCGGATAGAGGGAACCGACCATGCCCGGCCCCACTTCCCTACCGAGGCGGACCCGGAGAGACGAACGAGCGGTTCGCCGAGAGGGAGGCGTACGGGACCCCATAGAACGTCCGGTAGAAGAGGTCCGCCTCGTCCTCGATGGAATAATCGAATAGGTCCGGGTGTATCGTCTGTGCAATCATCATCAGGCCGAGGATCCACCTCGGGCTCCCGAAGTCCCAGGAGGGGGGCATGGCGTAGACACGTCGATCGCGGACCGCCGGCACGTCGAGGGTGTGCTCGTCACAGTACCGGAGCGTGTCCTCCACCGTGGACGAGAGGAAGCCCGACGTAAAGAGGTACTCGGGATCGAACGATACGAACTCCTCTGGCGTGATCGTCACACCAGGCTTCCCTTCCCTCGTGATCGAGCGGTTCACGTAGCACCCGCCGGCCGCCTCGACCAGTTTTCCCTCGAACCGCCCCGGGTTCAGGGCAAAGAGGGGGTGCCCCATCGCGTAGTAGACGCGCGGTCGACCCACCCCCTCAACCCCACGGGCTACCATCTCCAGCCGGCTGCGGAGGTGATCCAGGAGATTTTCTCCTGCCTCCTCCCGCCCGGTCGTCCGGGCGAGTTCCTCAACGAACGCGAGATAGGCATCGATATTGTTCATCCGGTCGTGGACCTCCTTCTTCAACATCCCGGACCCGAGGACCTCCCCCCAGACCCGCGACAGGGTCGGATGGTCGTCGACCCCGAGGCAGGCGAGGATCGCCCAGACCATCTCGAGCCCGCGGGTGATCCGATAGCCCCCCATCATCCCCGGCTCGGTGAACACCTCTCGCGCGATCGTCCCCGTGATCGGAATGGCGACACCGCACTCACATCGGTCACGCGCTGGGCCTACGAGGTGGGCACCCATCGGGCCGAAGAACTCCCGCCGGATACAGACCGCTCCGCACGACGGGCACCTGGTTTCAAGGAATTCGCTCCCCGGGGAGTTGAAGAGGTAGACCCAGTCGAGGGACTCCCGGGCGCGAAGGGTGATCGCCTCGCTCTCGAAGATCGTCGGCTCCGTCCCGGGTGAGGCGTCGCCGAACGGGACGAACCGCATCACCTGCAGGGGGATCTCCGTCGAGATCTCCGCGATCCGCCTGGTTGCGGAGAGGAACTCGTCTTCCTCACCCCGTCGATAGACCAGCGAGACCTCGACGTGCACCCCTTCCCGGAAGAGGCGTTCGATCGCCCGGAAGACCGGGGCGGCACTTCGTGCGCCACAGGACCGGTAACAGACGTCGCTCGCCCCCTTCAGCCCGATATTGACGAAGTCGAGGACCGGGTAGAGAGAGCGCAACGATGCCTCGGTCAGGTACCCGTTGGTCGAACACCCGGCGAGAAGTCCGTGCTCGTGGGCCTTTTCGGCGAGGCGGAGGAATGAGGGAAACGACACGATCGGGTCGTTGAGCGCAAAGGAGACACCGATACACCCCAGGTCGACCGCTTTTGTGATGACCTCATCGGTCGAGATCGCCGCCCCGGAGCGGGCAAGCGAACCGGCGTGGTCCACGAGGATCTCCGATATGCATCCGCCGCACCGAAAATTGCACCCCGCGGTGCAGACCTGCAGGAAGGTACTCCCCGGGTGGTAATGGAGCAGCGGCTGGGTCTCGATCGCGATTGGGTGTGCCGAAAGGAAGGTATCGGGAAACCGCTCGACGATGCCGGTCCCGTCGTGCTCATACATGCGGCATCGACCGATGCCGCCGGGACTGAGCCGGCACCCCACCTCACAGACGGTGCACTGCACGTCGTTCATCGGTGAATCACGATCCAGAACCCGGTGTCGTCCCGGATGATCGCCGCATCGGGGATCCCCGCGGCCTCAAGGTCCCGGCACAGTCCCGTGATCCGCTCCGGGCTGAGCCTGCCGCCGGCGTTCTTCTCCCATGAGGGGTTGTTCTTTCGCATCTGTTCAAAGATCTCCGCCTTCAATGCCGGCGTTCCGAACCCCCCACCGATGAACGTCCTCCCACCGGGCCGAAGGACCCGGTAGATCTCGGCGAAGGCTCGTGCCGGGGCCTCCCAGAAGAAGACCGAGCCCCTGCTCACGACGAGGTCGACGGACGAATCGGGGTACGGGAGCGCGTGCACGTCGCCGTGGACCGTCTTCACCCGTTCGCTCATCCCGGACACCCGGATGTTCTTCTCGGCACAGGCGAGCATCTCGGACGACGAGTCCAGCGCATCGACATGGAACCCGGAGATCGCGGCGAGCGCGATCGCGAGGTGCCCGGGGCCACACCCCGCGTCGATACACAGGCCGCTCGTGATTCCACAGTGCTCGATCGCCTGTCGTGCGATCACGGGGTAGATGGGTGCGAAGACGGTGCGGGCGATCTCATCGAACTCCCTGGCATCCGTCCGACCCTGTGTTCGGCTGTCGGTCTCTCGTATATCCATGTTCATCCCCTTCTCATACGACGGCGGGTTCGGCCACACCGGAACCGATGGGCTCGCGGGGGCTCAAACCTGGCGCATAACCAGATCGTGAGTCTCCCGACTATTTGATTATGTGTTGTCCTGTTACCATTTTTCTAAGGTTCACTACATTAATTTAACAGATTCGCGGAACACGAGCGAAGAACAGGCGAACGTTCGGTTGCCGTAGCGAGACGTGGAGCAATCCCCAGACCGGGTGCATGATCATCCCCGCCGCGCAGACCAGGAGGGCCCCGGACCAGGGGTGGAAATCGATGAGGGAGGAGCAACTATCGGCCGGGTGAAGCGATACCCCGTGTCCGGCAGCTCTTAGCGGTACCGGCCGTTTTCGACACCCAGGTCCGCCCTCGCCCGCATCGTGACGGCCCGTACAAACGCCGTCTTTCCCTCGGTGTAGGCCTCCCGGTCAAACTCGTGCCGCTCCTGGAGCCGGCGTTTGAGAGCGGCATAGCGCTCCGCCTCGGCGGGATGATCGGCAAGGTAGTCCCGGAAGTAGAACTCGTCCCAATCGCCGCGGAACCGGACGTGGACATGGAAGGCCTGTCCCGAGAAGCCGTCTGGCGTGTAGCCTTTCATGAACATCAGGTGGGGAGCCGGCCGCTCCGGCTGGAGGTCGTGAACGTACCCGATCGCCGCGAAGGACCGCACCAGCCGCTCCTCATCCACGTCGTCAGCGACCTCAAGGAGGATATCTATCGTCGGCTTTGCGAGGAGGCCGGGCACCGCCGTGCTCCCGATGTGCGATAACCGGACGACCGTCCCGGGCCCGTGCGCCTCTGTGATCAGCGCCGCCTCCGCGGTGTATCGTGCCGGCCACGCCGGGTCGTACGCCGATACGATGATCGGGAAGAGCGTCCCGAGCTCGTGTACGCTCATCTCCCCCAGGGCCCGTGCCACCTCAATTCCTCCCGGTATGAACGGGGGCCCGGAAGGGAAAATAGATCGGTACATCCGCGGGCCCCTCCATGATCGACCCCTGTCGCCGGCGCTCACTTCTCCGCAGTGACCACCAGCCCGTACGGGTGGGCGAAGACCTGCACCGACGAGAACGAGAGCGGGGCCAGCAGGGCTTCGAGTTCCTCCTTCCTGTACGCGGCCCGCACGGAGGTCTCGAAGCCGGCACGGACCTCCGGCCCCCGGCAGCTCTCGCGCATGAACCCGAAGATCTCCGGGGAGAGGTCCCGGCGGAGGTCGGTGACCATCATGCGCCCACCGGGCCTGAGCACCCGCACCACCTCCCCGAAGACGGTCGTGGCGTCCTCCCACTCGTGCAGCGAACCGTTGGAAAAGGCAAGGTCGAAGGATTCGTCGGGAAACGGCATCCGGAGCGCGTTTCCCTCCCGGTACGCAGCGCGCTCAGAGAGACGGTACTCCCTGGCGTTCTTCTGCGCCACCCGGATCATCGCCTGGCTGATCTCCAGGCCGACAAGCGACGTTCCTTCGGTCTTCATCAGCCATTCCAGCCCGAAGAAGCCGGGCCCGGGACCTATCTCGATTCCACGGGCGCCCGCCCGGGTGCAGCGGACCAGGTCGTCGACCGGGAGGTGCCCCTGGTCCCGCAGACCCCGCTGCATCTCGTCGAACTGCTCTACCGTGCATTCGTCCTGGATACCGTCTGTCGTCTCGGGAACGCGTTGCGTGAACATACCCATTACCTCACTATCATCAGTATCATCCCCGGTCCGCGATTTCATGGACCGGTACCGCTCGTCGACGACCTCCTCCAACCGCAGGAGGCGCCCGTCCCGGCGTCGGACCAGGTCCACCCGGACCGAGCCCCGGTCCCGCCTGAACGCCGCGATGGACTCTATGAGCGACCGGTCGTCCATGACCCCGGAGAACCGGGCGCAGAGGTCGGCGAAGGTGCCCTGCTCGTCGGCAGGGAGGCGGAGGAGGTGGGACTCCAGGAAGCCGTAGAGCTTCTCCTCCGTCTCGAGTACCCAGAGCTCGCCCTTCTCGGCTGTCACGACCAGGACCCGCCGGTGGTCCAGTGGATCGCGCTCCCGGCGGACGAAGCCCTCCCGCTCCAGGTAGTTCACCAGGTCGGCGGCGGAACTCGGCGTCACACCCAACATCTCCGCGATGTCGCCCATACAGACCGTGGAGAAGTATGACGTGTAGAGGATCTCGACCGCCCCGGGGCTCAACGGAGACTTGCGGCCCCGGTCTGTCCCGAAGAGCATGGCAAACGCGGTCGAGAGGAACCCGATTGACAGGCGCAGGCGCGAGACCGTGTCCATGGCAAATAATACGGATATCCGTAACATGATAAAGCCTTGTGTCGTCGGGGGTGCAACGTCGACAGAGAGAGGAGCCAGCGGCCGGCGGCGTGACGGAGCTCTAATACCGGGAGGTCCAACACTGATCCCGGCAACGGGCGGGCCCCGAGGTACGCCCGAAAGAGAGCCGAAGGTCCCGGGAAGGGTGAATCCATGACAACACAGGGCGGTTCAAAGGTCGCGGTGATGGCGGCCATCACCGGCAACCTGCTGATCGCGATCATCAAGTTCGCGGTGGCGGTGACGACGGGTTCGTCGGCGATGATCTCGGAGGGGATCCATTCGCTGGTGGACACCGGGAACGGCGGGCTCGTCCTGCTCGGGATGAAGCGCTCGAAAGAGCCGCCCGATGAGGGCCACCCGTTCGGGCACGGCAAGTCCCTCTATTTCTGGACGCACATCGTGGCCGTCTCCATCTTCGGTATCGGCGGGGGCATGTCGGTGTACGAGGGGATCTCGCACATCCGCCACGTCGCGCCGGCCACCCAGATGGGCGAGCCGACGATGGCGTACCTGGTCCTCGGCATCGCCTTCCTCGTCGAGGCCGGATCCTTCTCCGTCGCCGTCCGTCAGTTCATCGCGGCGAAGGGCAGCCTCAGCGCCGTGGGTTACATCCGGCGGTCAAAGGACCCGAGCCTCTACACCGTCGTCCTGGAGGACAGCGCGGCCCTGCTCGGGCTCGTCTTCGCCTTCCTCGGGATCTTTCTGGGCCATCTCTTCAACAATCCGTACCTTGACGGCGTCGCATCCATCGCGATCGGCCTGCTCCTGATGAGCGTGGCCGGGATCCTCTCGTCGCGCTCGAGCGGCCTCCTGCTCGGCGAGGGGGTGAACCCCGACGAGCTCGCGGAGATCCGCCGGCGCGTTGAGGCGGACCCGATGGTCGAGCGAGCCAACGACATCCTCACCATGTACATGGGCCCGCACGACCTGCTCGTCAACATGGGGGTCTGCTTTGTCCCGGGCACGACGGCCGAGCAGATGCATGGTGCGATCCGCCGGATCGAGGCCGACCTGCGGCTGGCGTTCCCCGAGACGAACCGGGTCTACATCGAGACCGAGTCCCTGCCGGCCCCCGGGGCGAGCGATTCGTGCCGGCCGGAACGGGGATCCGGGTAGGGGTGAGACCCCCCCGGGGGGATGTGGCGGCCCGTACTGGCTCCTGCTGCGACAAAGCAGAGGTTCATTAGGGTCCACGCCAAGAAGAGACCTGAGGTGGACTCGATGAAGAGAGCGATGGTGATCGCCATGGTCGTGCTGCTCCTCTCCGCCGGTCTCGCAGGCATCGCAACGGCCGGATCGGGGGACGAGAACTACCACGGGGAAGAGGGGGCGCAGCCCGCCGTCGGTGCAGGGGACAGCACCGGGCCCGGCGCGCCGAACACCGACGCGGCAACCGGCACGGGTGACCGGACAAGGCACAAGGACCGGTGACCCGCCGGCAGGAACTCAGTCGACGGGCTGGGGTGCCAGTTCGCCAGTAAAAATCTCTTTTTTTCCCGATCGGTCGGCAGGACGTGCCGGCAGCCCGGATGGAGGCCGGTATCGGGCCGTGGCATCGGGCGCACGGACCGTATCGTTCAAGCCCCCGGAAGACGAGTCTCGTGCATGGTCTCATCGCGACGGCTCTCGCTCGGCGGCATGGTCCTCGCCCTCGCCGGAGTCGTGGTCGGGGTTGCGGCGCTCGAGCGCCACCTGGTCGAATATCCGGAGGTCGCCTGGCTCGACGGGGTCTTCGTGGTCGCGCTCGTCCTCTGCGCCCTTGTCCAGGCCCACGCCGCCGGGAGCCCGCCGTCCTGAGCCGGCCCCCCTGCACTGCTGGGGAGACGGGCCGGTCACGCCGTGGAGAGCAGGGTCGGCGCCTGTGCCAGGCGGTCGGTCGTGGGCAGCAGGGTGCTGCGGGGCAGTTCGATCCCCAGCGCCGCCCGCAGCACCTCCTCGACGTTCTCCACGAAGACAAACGAGAGCGCCTCCCGCACATCGGCGGGGACGTCCTCCAAGTCCCGCTCGTTCTCACGGGGAAGGACCACCCTTCGGATCCCCGCCCGGTGGGCGGCAAGCACCTTCTCCCGGATCCCGCCGACCGGCAGGACCGTCCCCGAGAGGGTCACCTCCCCGGTCATGGCCAGCTCGGGGTCGACCGCCCGGCCGGTGATCAGCGACGCGAGGGCCGTGCAGAGCGTCACGCCCGCCGACGGGCCGTCCTTCGGGGTCGAGCCCGAGGGGACGTGGATGTGCGTGTCGCTCGTCGTGAAGTCGAAGCCGTTCACGGTGCCGGCAAGCCTCGAGCGGACCAGCGAGAGGGAGATCGTCGCCGACTCCTTCATCACCTCTCCGAGCTTGCCCGTCAGGGTGAGCTTCCCCGTCCCGGGCATGAATGTGGCCTCGACGAAGAGGACGTCGCCGCCGACGGGGGTCCACGCCAGGCCGGTCACGACGCCCGGCACGGCGTCCCGGCGCACCGTCTCCAACCGCACGGGCTCCCTGCCCAGTATGGCAGCAAGGTCCGGGGTCTCCACCACGACGGGCGGTTTTGCCGTCCCGGAGACCAGTCGCTCAGAGACGATGCGGGTTACCTTCTCGAGCTCCCGCTTCAGCTGACGGACCCCCGCCTCGCGGGTGTACCGATCGATGATCGCCCGGAGGGCGTCGTCCTCCACCCGGAGCCGGTCGGCGTCGAGACCGTGCGCCTCCAGCACCTCGGGGACCAGGTGGTCCTTCGCAATCGCGAACTTCTCGCGCGCCGTGTAGCCGGAGACCTCGATCATCTCCATCCGGTCGAGGAGGGGGGCGGGGATCGTGGCCAGCGAGTTCGCCGTCGCAATAAAGAAGACGTCCGAGAGGTCGTAGGGGACCTCCACGTAGTGGTCCGAGAAGGTGCTGTTCTGCTCGGGGTCGAGTGCCTCGAGAAGCGCGCTCGCCGGGTCTCCGTTGTGCGACGAGGCCAGCTTGTCGATCTCGTCCAGGACGAAGACGGGGTTCTTCGTGCCAGCCCTCCGGATCCCCTGGATGATCCGGCCAGGCAGGGCCCCGACGTACGTCCGCCGGTGACCCCGGATCTCGGCCTCGTCCCGGACGCCGCCGAGGCTCACCCGCACGTACTCGCGGCCGAGCGCCTCGGCGATGCTCTTGCCGAGGCTCGTCTTCCCGGTGCCCGGCGGGCCGGAGAGGAGGAGGATCGAACCCTGCCGCCCGCCCTTGAGCCTCATCACCGCCAGGTGCTGGACGATCCGCTCCTTCACCTTCTCCAGGCCGTTGTGGTGGCTCTCGAGGACCCGGCGAGCCTCGAGGGTATCGATCTCTGGGGCCAACGCAGTCTCCCAGGGGAGGTCGAGCAGGAGGTCAAGGTAGTTCCGGATCACGGTACTCTCGTGGTTGTTGTTCCCGCCGGCCTCGAGCCGGCGCGCCTCGGTGAGTGCCTGCCGGCGCACCTCGTCGGGCATCGCTGACGCCTCGATCCGCTCACGGTACACCGCGTCCTCACCCGGTTCCCCGCCCATACCGAGCTCCTCCTGGATCACCCGGAGCTGCTCCCGGAGCATCGACTCGCGGTTCGCCCGACTGACCCGGTGTGAGACCTTCTGCGCCACCTCGACGCGGAGGTTGATCGTGTCTCTCGCCTCCACGAGGAGGGCAAGAAACCGTTCGTACCGCTCGCGGACCGAGGCTGTCTCGAGGAGCGCCTGCTTCTGAGCCAGGTCGATCGGCATGAACGGCATGACGAAGCCGAGCACCTGGTCGACCGAGTCCATCTGGTCGACCGGCTGGACGAACCGCTCGGCACCCTCGAACCGGCTCGAGATCTCCCGCACGGCGGCCTGCACCTCCCGAAGGAGGCGGATCTTTTCGTCGGCGTCGAGGTCCTGCACGTCGGGGAACGGCTCGCAGGCAGCGACCAGGGCCCCGTCATCCCCGGTGACGGAGAGCACCCGTGCCCGCTCGACGACGTCGGCAACGACAAGGTAGCCGTCACCGGCCGGCTCCACCACGACCACGCGGAGGAGGCATCCGGTGGCGGGAAGCGACCCCGGTGATAGCTCAGGGAGGGTTTCGCCGCCCTTTACCGTCAAACCGACGGCGCAGGGACTCGGGTCGTGGTCGGGCGCGGCGAGGAGGCGCTGGCCCGTGGACGGATCGATCGGGAACCGGGTACGGGTACCCGGGTAGACGACGAGTTCCACAAGCGGTACAACCGGGTACTCCCGGGGGGTATCATTCTGAGCTGTTTGCATGGTGATTACCAGGTAATTAGTTCGTATTTTCCTAACTATTTGTGTCGAGAGAGATTAGCGGACCTTCTCCAGGATCTCGACCAGGAGGTCCAGCTCTCGGTGGTCGAGTGAACGGACCATCCGCTCCACCAACTGGGTGAGGGCGGTCCGCTCGGCACGGGCGATCTGCCGCCCCTTCTCCGTCAGCCGAATGTACTGGACCCTCCGATCGTCGGGGGAGCGTTCCCGGTAGACGCACTCCATCCGGGCGCACCGGTTGACCATCTCGGTGACCGTGGGCGGGGAGGTCCGGGTGATCTCCGCGAGCCTGCTGAAGGTGATATCGCCCTCACGGTCGATCAGTTTCAGGCAGGCAACCTGCTTCACGGTCAGGTCCGCGTGTCCGCATTCGCCGAAGACCACGCAGGAGCACTCGTTCCGGATCCTGAGCAGGTTTTCAACGGCGTCAACGAGGATCTCCTCCCTCTTTGCCATGTGTTGATCTCCAGGTAGTTAGGCTGAACCTAACAATAAGGGTGACGATCGGGGCCGTCGACCATGCCCTCGTCGACGAGGAAGCGGGGGGGACGGGGGGTTTCATCACCTCATACGACGACACCGTTCGAACGGGCACAACCATGAAAGCGACGGTCATTGTGGATAATACGGCACTCTATGACGGTCCCCTCCATGCTGAGCATGGCTTTGCCATCTTCATCGAGGCGGAGGGTCGGAAGATCCTGTTCGACACGGGGTACTCGGACGTCGTCGTTCGGAACGCTGAACGGCTGGGCATCGACCTGCTCGACCTCGACGCCATCGTCCTCTCCCACGGGCACAACGACCACACGGGTGGTCTGTATCATCTTCTTCGCCTCTATATCGAGGCGGCCATGGAGGGCACCGCTCACCGGCTCCCCCGCCTCGTCGGGCACCCGCTCTGCCTGCAACCCCGCCCCAAGCCGCCCCTCGCCGATATCGGCCCGCTCCTCGACGAGGAGACGGTGAGACGGGTCCTGCCGGTCGAGTTCACGGCCGGGCCCCTGTTCCTCACCCCGAACCTGGTCTATCTCGGCGAGATCGAGCGCCGCTTCCCGTTCGAGGCGTTCGACCCCGGGGCACGGCGGATCGTGATGCCCGGGGGCCGCGTCGAGCCCGACCGACTGCTGGACGACACCTCCCTCGCCTATCGGAGCAGCGAGGGGCTCGTGGTGGTGACAGGGTGTGCCCACGCCGGGATCTGCAACACCATCGAATACGCCCGCAGGTGCTGCGGGGAGGAGCGGGTCGTGGACGTCATCGGCGGCCTGCACCTCCGGGAGGACGGTGAGAAGCTCCAGGGCACCTGCGCCTACCTCCAGGGCCTCTTTCTTCCCACGCTCCATGCCTGCCACTGCACCTCGCTCCTCGCGAAGGTGGCGCTGGCCCGTGCCGCCCCCCTTGCGGAGACGGGTGCGGGCCTGCAGCTGGAGTACGCGGACCGTCACCTCGACCCGGGCGCACCGCCGTCCACCTGAGAACTCTGGGTGGCCGACACGCGACGAGCGTCCCAGGAGATGAGCGCATCCCAGGACGAGCGGTCGAGGAGGAGAGTCCCGTCTCTGTCCTCCGGGAGGAGGCGCAGGAGCGCTTCGCCCAGCAGGTCCGACGGGCACGAAGGGCGGTTCAGCCGCCATCGGAACTCGGCAACGGCCTCGTCCAGGTCGGCGAACCGGCGCCAGAACCGGCGGTATTTTGCTCCGAGGCGCGGTGCCAGCCCCATCTGGCAGAGGAGGCGATGGACGCAGCCAGCCAGCGGCTCGGGAGGATAGTCGGCCCCGTGGACCAGGGGCCAGAGCGCCCGCTCGACCACCCGCCCACCCGGCAGGGTGAGCGGCCAGAAGAGAAAGACCCGTCCACAGCAGGCGGCGTTCATCGCCTCCAGGGCCGACTGAAGTTCGACCATCATCAGCGAGTACGAGGCGATCACCGCGTCGAAGGGACCGTCCAGGGACGCGGGGTCGACCCGTTCCCAGGTATCATCGATCACCTCCACCTCGACTGCCGCATGCGCCGCCGCCTCGCGCAGGAGTCGGCGCATCGGTGGCGAGGGCTCGACGGCGGTCACCCGGCAGCCCCGCTCCGCGAGCGGGACGGCAAGGGTGCCCGGGCCGGAACCGATGTCCAGTATCGTGGCGCCGGCGGGGATCCCCATCCACGCCAGCTGCTCCTCCACGTCGCCGTGGTACGAGGCAGCGACGAGCCCGCGGTACCGCTCGGCGTTCTCGCTGGCACCAAAGAACGCGTCCTGTGGCAGAAAACCAGGGGTTACCAGCTGCTGCCGCCGTTGTGTCGTCCAGGTAGCATTCCAGTCGGCCACCGGTGCGTCATTCCCCGGGAGGCTGAACCCGGGGAGCCGGATCGCGGGACGGGCGGTTCCATGCGGGGTCCAGAGGGCTTGCATAGAGGTCGAACTCCGTGAACGGGGGGGCGGCGATGAGGAGGGCGCCTGCCCCGAAAGAGCTATCTTTTAACATTAAGGCGCATATGAGTAAATATCCATCGGGGTCCCGGTGGACGACGCGGACCGGGCGCCGGGAGTCGTCGGCACCGGGCCCGTTCGATCGCAGGGGCGCCAGCGGCAGCGGCCCCTGCCGGGAGACGTGCCGACGAAAACACCACGGTTGAGAATGATACTATGAAGGTAGCGATTGCACAAGAAGGATCCGCAGTCTCCGGCCACTTTGGCCACTGCGAGGGTTACGCGATCTACACTGTCGAAAACGGGGCGGCCGTGCGGGAGGCGGACCTCGCCAACCCTGGCCACCAGCCAGGGTTCCTCCCCGTCTACCTGGCGGAGCACGGGATCAGCGTCGTGATCGCCGGCGGCATGGGCCCGCGGGCGGTCGACCTCTTCTGCCAGAACGGCATCGAGGTCGTCCTCGGTGTTGCAGGGCCCCTCGACGAGGTCGCACGGTCGTACGCCGAAGGGACGCTCGAGGGCGGCTCTGGCGTCTGCAACCACAGCCAGTGCAGCGGCGACTGCGAATCGCACTGACGGGGGATACCGGCCCGTCGCAGGGCCGGAACGACCACCGCATGACCGAGAGATAGACGGGGGGAGCACGAAGGGATGATGGTCTGCATCACCGCACGGGCAGCGGGGATCGAGGCTCCCATCGAGACAGGGCTCGCCCACGCCCCGTTCTTTGTCTTTATCGAAACGGAGACGGGAGAGGTCCATTCGGTCGCGAACGCGCTCTGCGGGGGCCGCCAGGGGGCGGGCCCTCGCGCAGCCCGTTTCGTTGCAGAGTACGGTTCCCGCGCAGTCGTGACGGGATGGGTCGGCCCGGAGGCGGCACAGGTCCTGCGGGACGCCGGCATCACCCTCGCGACCCTCACCGGGGAGAAGACCGTGACCGAAGCCCTCGAGGCGTTCCGCGCAGGCCTGCTCCGGGCGGGAACGCCCCCGGGACCGGCGCGAACGGACCGTTGACCCCCCCATCGATCGCCCGACAGAAGAACGGTATCAACACAGGAGATAGGAGAGCATGAGATCATGACCCAGCAGGTAGAGGAGACAAGAGAGACGCACGCAGAGACGAACGACAACGGCCAACCCGCACCCGCGCAGGCTCAAAAAGGGCTCCCGCCCCGGGTGGAGATGGACGTCAAGCACGTGATCCTGGTGCTGAGCGGCAAGGGGGGTGTCGGCAAGTCCACCGTCTCGGTGAACCTCGCCTTCGCCCTCGCCAATCACGGCAGGAGCGTTGGCCTCCTCGACCTCGACCTTCACGGCCCGAGCGTCCCCAAGATGCTGGGCCTGGAAGGGCAGGTGCCGGCTGTCATCGGCAACGCCCTTCAGCCCATTCAGGTGACCGGCACCCTCTCGGTGATGTCGATGGCCTTCCTCCTCTCGAACCCCTCCGATCCGATCATCTGGCGTGGGCCGATGAAGATCGGGGCGATTCGGCAGCTGCTGACCGAGGTGAACTGGGGCTCGCTCGATTACCTGGTGGTCGACCTGCCGCCGGGCACCGGGGACGAGGCCCTGACAATCGGTCAGGCGGCCCCCAACATCCGGGGTGCGGTGATCGTGACCACCCCCCAGGAGGTCGCCGTCCTGGACGCTACAAAGGCGATCCGCTTCATCGAGAAGCAGGGGATGCCGGTGATCGGAGTCATCGAGAACATGAGTGGCATGGTCTGCCCCCACTGTGGCGAGGTGGTCGACCTCTTTGGCCGCGGTGGGGGAGAGGCGGCGGCGGCGGAGTTCGGGGTGCCGTACCTCGGGGCGATCCCTCTCGATCCCGAGATGATGAAAGCCGGCGACGAGGGGCGGCCATTTATTCTGCGGCACTCCGACAGTCCCACCTGGAAGGCGATCGACACCGTGATGGAGAACCTGGTCAACCGGGTCGAGTCCTGACCTGAAAAACTCCCACCACTTTTCGTCGCACGCCCTCGGGAACGAGAGCGGAATTTATACACGCCAGAACACAATATAAAAAACGATCAGCATGGCTGTTCTCCCGGGCAGGTCTGCTCGATGAGACGGATAAATACCGGGTGCGCTCAGCGATCAAGGGGGTGAGGAGAGACAGTGGGTGGAGCATGGACTTCGGGGGCTGGCCATAACAGCACCCAGCAGACCCTGGTCCTGGTCCTCCTGGTAGCGGCCGGGATCGGCCTGGAACTGGTCGTCCACGCCCACCTCGGGATCTCGGTCGTCTACACCCACTTCTTCTACCTGATCGTCGCGATCGCCGGCCTGGCGTTCGGGCGACGGGCGGTGCTGCTCGCCCTCTTCTTCGGCGGGCTCCACCTGGGGGTGACGGTCTGGCTGACCGGGAATTTCGTCCTCGAATCCCTGCTCAGGGCCGCGATGCTCTGCGTCGTCGCCCTGGTGATCGGAACGGCCGTCGAGGAGACGACCCGCTACCGGCGCGAACTCGAGGAGCGGAACGCCCAGCTCCAGGCGTCGGAGCAGGCGTTCCAGACCGCGAACCGGAAGCTGAACCTCCTCTCGAGCATCACGCGGCACGACATCATGAACCAGCTGACGGCCCTCATGGGACGGGTCGACCTCCTCACCGAAGAGGACTGCAGCGAGCAGGTGCGCACAGAGCTCGAGCAGGAGCGGGCGTCCATCGACACAATCCGACGCCTGATCGAGTTCACCCGGGACTATCAGGAGATCGGCGTTCACGCCCCGCAGTGGCAGCGGGTGGACGCATTTCACACGGATTCCCGAAGACAGGAGGAGCTCGGAGGAATTCGGATCACGGCCGAGCTCAACGGCCTCGAGATCTACGCCGACCCCATGCTGGAGCGGATCTGCGATAACCTGGTCGACAACTCGGTCCGCCATGGTGGGAGCGTGACGGAGATCCGGGTCTCGTACCGCGCCGACGGCGACGGCGTCACGATCGTCTACCAGGACGACGGCATCGGGGTGCCGCCGGCGGACAAGGAGCGAATCTTCGAGAAAGGGGTCGGTGCCAACACCGGGTTCGGCCTCTTTCTCTCGCGCGAGATCCTGGCGATCACGGGACTCTCGATCCACGAGACAGGCGTACATGGGCAGGGGGCCCGGTTTGAGATCCGGGCACCGAACGGCCTGTACCGGTTCCCGGCCGACGAGCGGCCGTTTCACTGACCTCGGATCGTTGAGGGGGGAGCGGCCTCTCACCGCCGCACAACCCTTTTTCCTGTCCTGGGCCGACCATTCACCATGGCCACACGCCCCCTCCTCGTCCTGCCCGTCCTTGTGATACTTGTTTTCGCCTGTGGCTGTCTCCAGGCCTCATCCCCAGCCCCCACTGGGACCGGGAC
>JABNAD010000568.1_pt1 | contig 20265 bp, 17 predicted proteins | sample 7240381 | NCBI WGS metagenome assembly JABNAD01 (sample SAMN11332834, study PRJNA596920) | anaerobic digester metagenome | biome: digested sludge; isolation source: digested sewage sludge-derived enrichment culture grown on H2/CO2 | place: Germany: Goettingen
ACGCCGGAGTATCTGCGGAACACGGAGAAAAACCTGCACGGCCTGCAGTTCTGGGTGGGGCTGCCAAAGAAATATGAAGAGACGGAATCCTCGTTTATCCATATTGAAGCGGATAAAATCCCGGCCTGGACGGAAGATCATCTGCATTTCAGGCTGATCGCCGGCGAGGCCTTCGGCAGAAAATCGCCAGTACCGGTCTTCAGCAGGCTTTACTTTGCCGAAATCAAATGCGGTGTCACTCAGCAGGCAGCTATCGGCCACGCGCTGTATGGCGAATGTGCCCTGTTTATCCTGGAAGGCGCCATCCGCATTGAAGGCAGTACCTATGGCCCGAACCAGATCCTTGTGACAAAGGAGCGCGAACGCTGCAACTTTGAAATGGCAGCAGGCAGCACGGTTTATGTCTTCGGGGGCGAACCTTTCACCGAAGAACGTTTCATCGACTGGAACTTTGTATCCTCCGATAAAAACCGGCTGCAAACGGCCAGGGAAGACTGGATCAACCGGCGCTTCCCCATGCCGCCCGGTGAAACGGAGACCGTCCCCTACCCCGGCCCGGGATAAAAGCACAAAGTATAAAACACCCTATTTCTCAGCATCCTTAGCTTTGTTTGCTGAACGAGTTGTGGTCGGGCGGCGGTGGTCAAGCGGCGGTGGTCAAGCGGCGGTGGTCGGGCGGCGGTAGTCAAGCGGCGGTAGTCGGGCGGCGGTGGTCGGGCGGCGATGGTCGAGCGGTGGTGGTCGAGCGGAGCCGAGACCAGCCGAGACCAGCCGAGACCAACCGAAGCACAACCTCAGCCTCAGCCTTAACCTTTAAAGTGATCAACCTGTCAAACAGATATCAAATGGAACTGAAAGACCTCGGTTACAACGAAAAAATTGAAGAATCAAGGATCCGGCAAAACCTGAAGGATTATGAAACGGGAAGGGTGATTGCAGAGCACCGGGAGCGGTACATCGTGCGTACCGCGCAAGGGGAAACAGAGGCCGAAATCACCGGCAACCTCCGGTATTCGGCGAAAAGCCGCGAAGATTTCCCCACGGTGGGCGACTGGGTGGCGCTGATTGTGTACGACAACAGCACAGCGCTGATCCATCAGATCATCCCGCGCGCCTCCGCCATTACCCGTAAGGCGGCCGGCCATGCCGGCGAAGTGCAGATCATCGCCGCCAACGTGGATACCGCCCTGCTGATTCAGGCCGTCGACAGGGACTTCAACATCAACCGGCTGGAGCGCTACCTTACCCTCTGTTATGCCGCGCGGGTCAGCCCGGTGATTGTGCTGACCAAGACCGATCTGATCACGGAAGATAGGATCAGCGACATCACCGGCGCCATCCGGCAACGCATACGGGAAGTCCCCGTGATTGCCGTCAGCAGCCTCACCGGAAACGGCTACGATGCGCTCAACAACATCATGGAGAAGGGCAAAACCTATTGCATGCTGGGCTCTTCGGGCGCCGGCAAGTCCACCCTGCTGAACTTCCTCTCGGGCCGGGAGGTCATGCACACCGCTGATATCAGCCGGAGCACCGGCAAGGGCAGGCACACCACCAGCCACCGGGAGTTGATTGTGCTGGAAAACGGCAGCATACTGATCGACAACCCGGGCATGCGCGAAGTGGGGATTGCCGATACCGCCCTGGGACTGGAAACCACCTTCGACACCCTGCTGAGCCTGGCACAGCAATGCAGGTTTAAAAACTGCACCCATACCAACGAGGATGGCTGTGCGGTGCTTGAAGCGGTGGAAAACGGAACGCTCGACGAAAGCCTGCTCGAAAACTACCTTAAACTGGAAAGGGAAAAGGCCTGGTTTGAAACCTCGCAGGCCGAAAAGAAACGGAAAGAAAAAATTTTCGGGAAAATCCTGAAAGATTACCAGAAGAAGGATATTAAGGGGAAAAAGATTTGAGTGCGGCCAACCTGACCATGCCCTTCCGGCCGCCTGCATAATGACGGTGCATTACCACGCCGGACAGGGCCCCTGAAAACCAACGGAATAAAGATACCCTGCATGGGCAAACAAAAATCAGGCTATGGAACAAAAGGATTATTTACTCCGTGAAATTGAAAAGCTTGGCATTATTATCCGTGCCATTCAGCAGAAAATCTTTGGCGGCAGCGGACCGCCCGCCATCTCCCAGGAGCGGCAGGAAGCCGAAGCCCGGGAAATGCTGTTTAGCGAAATGAACTTCGACCTTGACCGGTTTTTACAGATGGACCTGGCGGAGTCGGAAAAGTATGTGAACGGCTTCAAGGGCTTCAGCATTGAAAATATTGAGGCTCTTGCAGCTTTTATCGCGAAGATTGGGTTCAGCAAGCAGTCAGAACCATCGCGTACCTATCTTGAAAAAGCGCTTCAGCTTTTTGAAATCTGCAATATAAAAAGCAAGACTTTTTCTTTTGAAAGGGAAAACAATATAAGCGCCCTGAGCAGTGCCCTGGCAAAACCGGATTAACAGGATGCATTGATAAAGCCATATTTACAATTGATCCGCACTCAGCTTTTCCAGGCTGATTATTCCTGATAACCACAAGGCGCGAAGGAAATATTTTTTTTCATTATTGTCCGGGAAAAACCTGATAATGAACTTAGAGATTACCTCCGGTGAGCTCCCTTTGGTCGGTTCTTCGCTCCACGATGTTACGCTCAGAAAGACAATGTTTTAGGATTCAAAGGAGGGGGCTTGGTGGCGGCTTCGCCACCACCAAGCCCCCTCCTTTAGAAATACACGCAAATTGCAGTCTTTCTGAGCGTTAGCGAATAATCTCATGCTTTTCCCCGGACAATAGTGATTTTTTTTAATCATTATTACTGATATGTAATTTTCTTTTGTAATTTTCAGGACATAATTTGCTCCCTATTATATTGACATGGATTCAGGAGATGGTAGCGGGAGCAGAAGATTTGAAATACCCGTAGGTTATTAGATGGATAATTTGCTGAGGATATATACGGGTTAGCCTTTATGCTGAAAAGACACTTTATAAATAATCAATTTGGAGGATGATAAAATGAAAAAAAAATCTATTCGTATTCATTGGTTGGTACTTGCAACACTATTTCTGTGTAGTACTAACATTGGATGGGCAAATAATTTTACCGGAGCCGTTTTTACAGGCAAAGTTAAATCTTTAAAATCAGGCAAATCATGGACCGCCAATTTGAAGATTGTTTCCTATAATCAGTCTTCAGGAAGGGTGGAAGGAGAAATTGAGTGGCCTTCTTTGAATTCAGTGCATAAAATCACAGGAAAACTGACAGATTCACATTTTACTTTTAAAGAGGTTGAGTATATCAGGAAAGGAAGTGCTAACCTGAACTGCCAGTATACTACCACAATCAGTGGCAATAAAATTTCAGGAACCTGGTCTGACCCCGGTTCGGACAATGGAACGATTGAACTGATTAAGAAAGTTAATGAAGAAAAAGCAGCACCTCAGAATAATTTTACCGGAGCCGTTTTTACAGGTAAAGCTAAATCTTCAAAATCAGGCAAGTCATGGACTGCCAATGTGAAAATCGTTTCCTATAATCAGTCTTCAGGAAGGGTGGAAGGAGAAATTGAGTGGCCTTCTTTGAATTCAGTGCATAAAATCACAGGAAAACTGACAGATTCACATTTTACTTTTAAAGAGGTTGAGTATATCAGGAAAGGAAGTGCTAACCTGAACTGCCAGTATACTACCACAATCAGTGGCAACAAAATTTCAGGAACCTGGTCTGACCCCGGCTCGGACAATGGAACGATTGAACTATACAAGAAATGACCCTGGACTTTTAAATCTGCTGAACACAAAAGGGTAATCGAGTGCACGGCTGGTGGGCGTGAAGCCCACCGGCGCGCCCTTTGGCAGAAGCTCAGGAAGCTCCTTACACACCGGCGCCTGAAACCAGGCAACTCTGTTATGCCCGCTTGCCGGATTTAATAGTATTCCGGTTGCCATAGCCTCAAAGTGCGAATGAAATACAATTTTTTTTATGCATTATTGCTGATATGTAGCTTTCTTTTGTAATTTTCGGGGGTGGTTTGCACCCTGAAATATAGATAGAAGTTTAGTAGATGGTAGCAAGAGCAGGTGATTGTAGATGCTTGTGAGTGATTGGATTGATAATTTGTTGAGGATATTTATGAGTTATCGGTCAGTGTAAAGAGACAACGACAATGAACAAAACAACCGACATAAGAGCCAACGCACATTCAAGCACATTTGGTTTTTGCCGACACGCAAAGCCCAAACAAAAAACCAAAAGAGCCTGAATTTTGCCAACGCACGATAAAAATATCTAGAGACAGAAAATGAAAAATGAAGCACATGCACGAATTAAAATAAACCAACTGTTAACAGAGGCAGGATGGAGATTCTTTGACAATGAGGAAGGTAGAGCTAACATTCTGCTTGAAAATCATGTGAAGATTACACAAAAAGAAATAGACGCATGGGGCAATGATTTTGATAAAACGAAGAATGGTTCTTTAGACTTTTTACTCGTTGACAGTGACAATAAACCGATTTGTGTTCTTGAGGCAAAAAAAGAAAGCCTTCACCCACTTGTAGCAAAAGAACAAGCAAGAAAATACGCTAAGACAGTTGGCGCGAGATATGTAATTCTTTCAAACGGTATTGTTCACTACTTCTGGGATACGACAAAAGGAAACCCAAAACCGATTTACAAATTTCCTTCACCTGAGGAGATTGGAGCCATCAAAAACTGGAATCCTGACAGAAATTCTCTTGCAAATGAAGAAGTAGAAGTTGATTACATTGTCAAGGTACAAATGCCTGACTTTGCTGAAAGACCTGAATGGAACGGAAGCATTGAATCAAGCAAAGATTTTATCTGGACAAACGGACTTAGATTTTTAAGACATTATCAGTTAAAAGCAATTCAGGCTTTACAAAGTGCAGTTGGAGATGGAAAAGACAGATTCCTTTTTGAAATGGCAACTGGCACAGGCAAAACCCTTACTTCTGCGGCTGTTATCAGATTGTTTTTGAGGACGCAGAATGCAAGACGAGTTTTGTTTTTGGTTGACCGTTTGGAATTGGAAGACCAAGCATGGAAGGCATTTACAGAATATTTGAAGCCTGATTACACGACTTTCATTTACAAGGAACATAAAAGCGACTGGAGAAAATGCGACATTTTGGTTACGACCATCCAATCATTGATGCACAATGACAAATACCGCTATGATTTTGCACCGACTGACTTTGACCTTTTAATTTCTGATGAAGCTCACCGCTCTATTTCAGGAAATGCAAGAGCAGTTTTTGAATATTTTCATGGTTACAAATTGGGATTAACCGCTACACCAAAAGACTATTTGAAAGGCGTTGACCCAGACAAGGTAAAAGAAAACGACCCAAGAGAAATTGAACGGAGAATGTTGAGAGACACCTACTCAACCTTCGGTTGTGAGGGTGGCGACCCAACTTTCCGTTATTCGTTGATTGATGGAGTGAAAGATGGTTATTTGATTAACCCAAAGGTATTAGATGCCCGAACTGAAATAACAACACAATTGCTTTCTGATGAAGGCTATGCAGTTGTTATTCCAACCGAAGAAGGAGAAGAAACCGAAACATTCGTTTCACGAGATTTTGAAAAGAAGTTTTTCTCTGAAAAAACGAACAGCATTTTTTGCCAAACCTTTTTAGAAAATGCTTTGCGTGACCCAATCACTAACGAGATTGGCAAAACAATCATTTTCGCAGTAAGTCAAAACCATGCTCGAAAGCTAACAGAACAATTGAATGAATTTGCAGAACAACTTTTCCCTGGTAAATACAATTCCGATTTTGCTGTTCAGGTAACTTCACAAGTTGGTGATGCCCAGCAAATGACTATCAACTTTACCAACAACAACCTAAGCGGTAAAACAACTTGGTTAGAGGGTTATAAATCCTGTAAAACAAGAGTATGCGTTACCGTTGGCATGATGACAACAGGTTACGATTGCCCCGATTTGTTGAATATCTGCATGATGCGACCGATTTTCAGTCCTGCTGATTTTGTGCAGATTAAAGGTAGAGGAACACGAAAAAATACGTTTGAATTCAAGTTTAAAAACGAACTGAATGAAGAAGAAATCATTCGCCATGACAAGGAAATTTTCAAACTGTTCGACTTCTTTGCCAACTGCGAATATTTCGAAGAAAAGTTTGACTATGATGAAAAACTAAAGCTACCTCAACCTAAAAAAGGAAATGGCGAAGGCGGTGGTGGTGGCGTTGATATTGACAAATACACTACCTTTCAACCTGACCCTTTATTGAGTTTGGTTGAAGAGCCGATTGGTCCGGAAGGAATGCGGATTGACAGAGAACTTTTTAAAAAGTTTGAAGACCGTATCATCATGGACGACATCATCAAAAAGAATGTGGAACTTGGAAATTGGGAACAAGTGGCAAGCCACATTCAGCAAGAGATTTTTGACAAACCCCATGAGTATTTCAATCTTGAAAAAATAAGGAAAGCAGCCAAGATTGACCGCAAGGTTTCTATACGTGAGGTGGTAGAAAAAATCTTTGGTATCATTCCAAAATTCAAATCAAAAGACGAATTGCTGGAAGAAGAGTTTGACAAGTTTATTTCCATCTACCCACCTGAGGAAGATGTAAACCTGAGAGCGTTGAAGTACTTTTTTAAAGCGTACATAGTTGACCAAGACATTAGGAAAATCATTGAAACCAAAGATTTCCATGCTTTACAAACACATCCAACGCTTACCATTTCACAATTCAAGGCAGTTGCCAACAAATACAGAGAAGTGATTCCTGTTTACATCAAAGATTACATCAATTTAGAGCGGTTCGCTGCTTAAAAAGGGGAAAATATGTTAGATACACAAACTAAAAGAAGAATAGACGATTGTAGAGATATTTTGGTAGGCAAACTGCCCGACCCAAAAGCACAAATTGAGCAAATTACCATTGGCTTGATTTACAAGTTTATGGACGATATGGACAAAGAAGCTGTTGAATTGGGCGGACAAGCTAAATTCTTTTCCGATTACAAAGTGCCAGACCCTGAATTTCCAAACGACCGAAAAAAGGATAAAGTCATTGAGTTCAGCAAATACGCTTGGGATAAATTGATGCACCCCAAAGTGACAGCTACCGAAATGCTCACGCTTTACTCGGAAGCTATTGAGGGAATGGAGAAAAACCCAAACATTCCCCAACTGTTTCGGGATATTTTTAACAATGCTTATTTGCCTTACCGAGACCCTGAAACACTCAAACTATTTCTAAAAACCATAGGGGAATTTGAATACACCCACAGCGAAAAATTAGGTGATGCTTTTGAATACCTGCTTTCAGTAATGGGTTCGCAAGGTGATGCAGGGCAATTCAGAACGCCACGACACATTATTGATTTTTTAGTTGCCATTATAGACCCTGACAAAACGGACACAATTCTTGACCCTGCTTGTGGAACAGCGGGATTTTTGATTTCTGCTTACAAACATATTCTGCTCAAATACTCCAAAGACAATAAACAGGGATTGAATATTTACGAGTACAACAAACTCGAAAAGAAGCCTTTCAATAATCTGGGTGACCAATTGACACCTGACGACAGAAAAAAACTTATTCAAAATTTCGTGGGCTATGACATTTCGCCCGACATGGTAAGGTTGAGTTTGGTGAATTTGTATTTACATGGGTTTAACACACCCAACATTCACGAATACGATACACTCAGCAGCGAAGACCGCTGGAACGAAAGCTTTGATGTGGTCTTGGCAAATCCACCATTTATGAGTCCGAAAGGTGGAATAAGACCACACAAGAAATTTACCATAAGCAGTAACAGAAGCGAAGTGCTGTTTGTGGATTATATAGCCGAACACCTAAATCCCAATGGTAAATCGGGCATTATTGTTCCCGAAGGCATCATTTTTCAAAGTGGTACAGCATACAAAGACCTACGCAAAATGCTGGTCGAAAATCACTTGTATGCGGTAGTGAGTTTGCCCGCAGGTGTATTTAATCCTTACAGCGGTGTGAAAACTTCAATCCTTCTAATGGATAAAGAAGTTGCCAAAAACCGAGAAGAAATCCTCTTTATTAAAATTGATAATGATGGGTATAATTTGGGAGCACAACGCACAGCAGTAAAAGGCGGACAGCTAGAAGAAGCAATACAGTTAGCTCACAAGTTTGTTGAAACAGGAGAAATTGAAGAAACATCAATTGCTCATCTTGTTCATAAAGCTGAAATAGCCAAGAAAGGAGACTACATTTTAAGTGGTGAACGATATAAGGAACAAATTCAAATTCTTACGGATTTTCCTTTAATAGATTTTGAAGATGCTCTTGATAAAGTTACCTATTCAACAAAAATCAAAAGTTCTGATTATAAAGAAGAGGGAACTTTTCCGGTCATTGACCAATCTGATAACTATATCGCTGGCTATTGGAATAACTCCGAAGATGTTTTCAGATTAACAAAACCTGTTACAATTTTTGGTGACCATACAAGATGTTTCAAGTATGTAGATTTTGATTTTGTCCTTGGTGCGGATGGCGTGAAAATTTTACAACCGTCAGACGAATTCAATCCCAAATTTTTCTATTACTTGATTAGAAACATTGAAATCAAAAACCTTGGCTACAGCCGCCATTATAAAGAACTAAAAGAAAAGCAAATCCCCCTTCCACCCTTATCAGTACAAGAAGAAATAATTGCCGAAATAGAAGGCTACCAAAAAATCATAGATGGAGCCAAAGCCGTAGTAGCCAACTACAAACCCAAAATTGACATTGACCCGGAATGGGAGATGGTCGAATTGGGTCATGTTTGTGATATTACTTCTAGTAGAAGGATTTTTAAAGATGAATATGTTGATGAAGGCGTTCCTTTTTACAGAACAAAAGAAATTGTAGAGCTTTCAAGAGGATTAACTCCGTCACTTGAACTTTTTATTTCACAAGAGAGATATACGGAAATCAAAGAAAAAAATGATATTCCAAAGCCAGGCGATATTCTTGTTTCCGCAGTTGGCACTCTTGGTGTTTCGTGGATCGTAAATCATAGTAATCCATTTTATTTCAAAGATGGAAATCTTGTTTGGATTAAAGACATCAAAGAGGATGTGGAATCAATTTACCTAAAATTGGTTTTGGATATTTTTATTCCTAATCAAATTCATATCCTATCTGCTGGTGCAGCTTACCAAGCACTAACAATTGTAAAATTGAAACAATTAGAAATACCAATTCCTGATATAGAAACCCAACGCCAAATAGTGGCTCAAATTGAAAATGAGCAGGCATTGGTGAATTCCAATAAGCAGCTGATTGAAATTTTTGAGCAGAAGATAAAAGATAGAATCTCTAAAGTTTGGGGGCAAGAAAAAACAAAAGAAGAATTCTTGAATATGGCTGCTGAACCACAAGTGGAATATGCAAAGTCATGAAACAAATAAAAAATCAAGTATGTGGCCAGTAATCCTTGGAGCGGGTGCAGTAGCTCTTCTTCTCAAAGCACTTTTTGAAGACGAAGAAGAATCTAACAAAGAAATAAAGAAACGCATCTTTATCAGTTTTGCTATTGAAGATGAGCAATACAGAGATTTTTTGGTGGCACAAGCAAAGAACGAGCGTTCACCTTTCACTTTTGTTGATATGTCGGTAAAGCAACCTTGGGATGAGAAAATTTGGAAACAAAAGTGCCGCACCAAAATCAAATCTTGTGATGGCATGATAGTTCTTTTGAGCAAAAACACTTGGCATTCCAGCGGTACAAGATGGGAAATAAAATGTGCAAAGGAAGAAGGAATTCCAGTTATTGGTATGCACATCAAAAAGAACGACCAAGGTTCTATTCCCCCTGAATTGAAAGGAAAAAAGATAATTACATGGTCTTGGGACAATTTGGCAGACGTGATTAAAAAGATATAATATGAGAAAGGCACTAGTCGTAGGAATTAACAATTATCCCAATGCGGAACTTTATGGTTGCATTAATGATGCAGCGGCATTTGGGAATACATTGGAAACCAATGGTGATGGCTCACCAAATTTTGATGTCCGACTTCTTACAGATGTTCATACAAAAGGCGAATTAAAAGGTCATATCAAAGAACTGTTTGCAGGTGATTGCGAAACAGCTCTGTTTTATTTTTCAGGTCATGGATTCTTTGATGAAACCGGAGGCGGAATTATAGTAACACCCGATTTCACAGCAAATGACGAAGGAATTTCAATGGATGATATTCTTCACATTGCCAATGAGTCAAAGGCACAAAATAGAGTAATCATTTTAGACTGTTGCCATTCAGGTTCTTTTGGAAATCCAAAAATAACGGGTGGTAAAAATGCACAGATTGGAGAAGGTGTTTCAATATTAACCGCGAGTAAAGCAGATGAAGCATCAGTTGAAATCAATGGACATGGCGTTTTTACAAATCTTCTTTTAGATGCAATGCAAGGCGGAGCAGCAGATTTGAGAGGACACATAACGCCAGGAAGCATTTATTCATACATCGACCAAGCACTTGGGCCTTGGGACCAGAGACCAGTATTCAAAACGAACATTACTCGTTTTACATCTCTCAGAACCGTTTCACCACAAGTTTCACCTGAAATTTTGAGAAGACTGAATCAATATTTCACTTCTCCTGAAGACCAATTTAAACTTGACCCTTCTTTTGAATTCACAAATGACCCTTCGATAGAACACGAATTTGTTGAACCACATGCAGACGAGAAAAATGTATCTATTTTCAAAGACTTACAAAAGTTGGCCAGTGTTGGTTTAGTTGTTCCAGTTGACGAGCAGCACATGTATTTTGCTGCTATGCATTCGAAAAGTTGCAGATTAACAGCCTTGGGCTACCATTATTGGAGACTTGTAAAAGACAAAAGAATTTAACCATTAAATAAAGGAATTATGGCAGACAAAAAAGTAATTTTCATTGCCTTTGCAATTGAAGACGAAAGACAAAGAGACTTTTTAAAAGGTCAATCATTAAACACTAAATCACCATTCGAGTACATCGACATGTCGGTTAAAGAACCATATGACAAAGACTGGAAAGATAGAGTGAGAACGAGAATAAGGCGTTCAGACGGTGTGATTGCATTAGTAAGTAAAAACTCATTAAAATCTAGCGGACAGAAATGGGAAATCCAATGTGCGAAAGAGGAAGGAAAAAAAATAAGAGGATTTTGGGCGTACTCAGACGACCGAACTGACTTAGAAGGTGTTTACACAAGAGTTTGGACTTGGGACAATATTAAAGACTTTATTGATTCGCTATAATGCCAACCCTTCACAGCCACACACATTGCCAAGCCGCACCAGCCAACGCTCAAACCAAAGCTTGGCAAAGAGTGTGTCTGCCCTACTGCACGACCAAAGCGACCGACAAACAAGCGGACGAAGAAGAAACACGATTGCATAACACGGTTGTAAAAAAATAGAGGATAAATTGCTTCAATGGCAATTTAGTACTTCACTAAGGCGCAGTTCTCCGATTGAAATAAAGTTCTGGATATCTTACACTTCGCAAAGACGTAAAACATTAAGTACAAACAATAAGGAACAGTCATATTATATGATAGCAGAGTAAAACTTTTACTTAAATTTGAAAAATTATTTCTAAATTTGATAATTATAAGAATTTAATGAGAGACGATATTCACATAGAGGTTAACAAAGATGTGCTGATTTGGGCAAGAGAATCTCTTGCTATTTCACGCAACCAGGCTTCAGAAAAAACTGGAATATCATATAAAAGGATCACTCAATTGGAAGACGATGGGAAACAACCAACTATAGAAGAACTTAAAGAATTCTCCAAATTATATAAGCGTACAATTGCCACACTTCTTCTTGTAAAACCGCCCAAAGAAAAACCATTACCTACTGATAGGAGAACAGTTGACTCAATTGTTATAGACAATTTTCACGAAAAGTCTATAATGGCTGTTAGAAAAGCTAGAGCGTTGGCAAAATCATTTATTGAACTTCGTCAAGAAATGAATATTGTTATTTCAAAGTTTAATTTTTTCGCTTCAATTAATGAAAGTCCACAAATTGTTGCTAATAGACTTAGAAAACTACTAAATCTTGATGAAATTCGAGAAATAACGAATATGAATCACGCTTTAGATGGATATATTGAAAAAGTTGAATCAATAGGAATTGCCGTATTTCAATTAAGTCTTACTCAAGACAATTTAAGAGGTTTTTCGATTACAGATGATTTAATTCCTATAATTGCAATCAAACGGGGTGGTGAATCACCAACTGCCAAGATATTCTCACTATTCCATGAACTTGGACATATTTTATTGAATGACGGCGGTTTGTGCGATTTAGCTGAACAGACCAATATAGAAATTGAAAAATGGTGTAATGCTTTTGCAGCAGAAGCACTTATTCCAACTAATGAATTGCTACAAATGCAAACCGTTATTGAAAAGATTCAACGAGGAGAAAAAATATGGACTAAAAACGATTTAATCTTACTCGGAAATTATTTTCACGTTGGACCTTTAGCAATATTGAGAAGTTTATTGGAAAAGGGGCTCACTACTTCAGCTTATTATAATGAAAAACACCAATTCTGGAAAAAACCACAATTTGGCAGAGCCAAGAATCCCGAAGGAAGAAATATTGCAAAAGAAGCCATTAAAGAAAAAGGCAGAACTTATGTTTCATTAGCCTTTTCGGCATTTGATCAAAATAGAATAGATCTAAAAGACCTATCAGACTTTTTAGGTATCAGACTCTCATACATCCCAAGGACTCGACAATTACTAAATACTTTATAATGCAGTCACTTTTTAGCAAAGGAGACATTACATATGTGATTGACACTAGTGGCCTAATTATGCTTGAATCTACATTCAAGCGAGACAATCCTGTTTTTACAGCTATTTGGGAGGAAATTGAGGATTTAATTAGTCTTGGCCATTTTATAACACTCGATTTTGTTGAGGAGGAAATAAACAATTACCAAGGTAAGCAAGAATTCCTGAAAGTATGGATAAAGAAATGGAAAAAACATTTTGTTGTAATGACGGATGCTTCAAGTATCAATGCCGCAATTCCAATCGTCAATGAAGAGTATAATTCAGGTTTTTTTGATGCGAAAAAACAAGCAGAAGGCAAAGAAGAAGCAGATCCTTATTTAATAGGATATTGCATAATACATCAATGTGTTCTAATTACAAATGAAAGCAAGACCAAGTCAAACAAAATTCCTGCCGTTTCAAAAAAGCATGGAGTAATATGTATTGATATCAATGACTTCTTAATTGAAAGAGGATTACGCATGGAAAGAAGAAAACAAGCACCTGTGCAAAACCAAGACTAAATTGTATCCTTAGCATGGTTTTAGCTGAATTGATTACCGGCGTGACAAAGGAAGACATCTCTACAGTAGTGGAAAAACCATATGGTAATGACACCCTGAATACTTCAGCTACAGGCCTTTCTATCGGATTAAACTCCTGGATCAATACATTTTCGCGGCTGAACTTCGGGCTCAGGGCATACTATACATATACGGCATACAAAAAGTCTTCGTATGCTGCAAGATCAACGGGCGGCCATGCGATGACCTTTGCAGTTGTTTACAGATTCCCAAGGCGAAGTCAGGAATTCAAAAGATGGTATTGATCATGTTAACGATTCCGGTCCATTCGGTGCCACTCCCTTAAACCCAACCGCGCACACCATGATAAAACAATATAAATCTATCACCCCAAAACACCACCCCCACCCCATGAAAAAGCTCACGCTTATCCTTACCCTGTTGACAGCAATCTCAACTTACGCCTTCGGGCAGCATGCCACCGATACCATTTCGATGAAGAAAGTTCCGGGCGGCTATCAGTTTTACCAGGGGGAAAACAGGTTGACCCTGAGCGAGCTTATTGTAACGATCAAACCTAATGCTCAGGCCTACCAACAGATTAAGTCGGCGCAGGCAAACTACACCATGGGCCAGGTGCTGGGCTATGCGGGAGGTTTTATCATTGGGTATCAGCTTGGAAGGGCGTTGTGGAGCAGCGAAGTTAACTGGAGGATGGCTGGTCTGGGGGCAGGTCTGATTGTTATTGCCATTCCGGTCAGCCAGGGGTTCAACACCAAAGCCAGGCAGGCAATTGATACGTACAACAGGGGGCTGCCGGCAAGTGCCCGCCGGAACAAAAGTGAATTAAATCTATCGGCAACCGGAATCGGCATCGGATTGGTACTGAAATTTTAACCGCTGCAACCCGGGATTCAAGGAACAATGCGGAACAGCCTTGATATTTTAATAGATCTGCAAACCATTGTTGTCCGGGGAAAATATTATAATCTGACCGGAATGCCTTACAGGTGTTGGGTTCAGAAGAGTGTAACAGCTTACAACTTACTTAAATATTTCGCCGCTATGCGATGCCCTGAGCCTGCCGAAGTGGCACAAATTCACCAAATTGCGCAAAACCTGTTCTTCCCATTTATTGATACTTAGTGTCTTTGTTTTTTTGTGGCAAATTCTTTCTTCATTTTATCCGGACATCGGTGATTTGCAAACCGGATAAGCGTAAACGAAAGCAGGCAATTTACCGCTCCATAAACAGCAAATACATTTCAGATTAATTCAAACCAGATCTTACAACCCAAAACTCCAACCCTCTATGAAAAATCTCTTTGCCGTTTTGTTTTCCACCCTGATCCTGGCTTCCTGTCATAAAGACCCGCCCGCACCACCTGATCCCGGGGATATATTTTGCGGGGTAGCTTCCTTTAGCAGTAATACCGGCAAGATGATACACAGTTTTGAGTATGGCGCGGATCAGCAACTCACCAAAGCCGTTACCTACGATACCGCCAACGGGCATATAGATTATTACGCGGAATACAGTTACGGCGCCCTGCAGATATTCAGAAACTACTTCGAAGGCGACGGCTCCCCGGCTTACACCGCCATTTACCACCTGAACGGGCAGGGCCTGCCCGGTATGAAGACCGCCATGCTTCCCTTCCGGAACGACACCACCTGGTTTGAGTATGATTACGACGGTTACCTGACAAGATCGGTCCACAAGATGTGGGACGGCAGTTACGACACCCTGTATTACAGTTACAGCGACGGAAAGCGGACAAGGGTCCTGAAGCCGAACATCTTCCCGGCCGTGGATACTATTAAGTACGAATACTATGATTTTGAACTTCCGCCAAATACCTACGCGCTGATGAACAGCGAATATGAAAGCACATCAGATCCCGCCGAAAACGAACTTTTGCTGGGCAAGAACACCCGTCTGGCAGTAAAAAGCAAGATTTTCAGGTACATGAACGACCCGTATCATATTCTGCACTTTCAATACTTCTATGATTTCGATGCCGACAGCAACCTCACGAAAATCAGGGGATCCGTCGGATACCTGAACTCCTATTCCCTGAATTCGTATGCGCTGAATGTGAAGGTGGAATGTAATTAAGCGGGCGCTCTTCAACTGCTTGTTTTTCAGACTATAAAGTATCATTCCAAAACATCAGGTCGTTTTGGGTAAAACATCAGGACGTTTTTTGGAAAACGTAAGCATGTTTTCAGTAAAACGTAAGCACGTTTTCAGTAAAACGTAAGCACGTTTTTGGTAAAACGTAAGCACGTTTTCGGGAAAACGTAAGCACGTTTTTGGTAAGACGTAAGCACGTTTTCAGTAAAACGTAAGCACGTTTTTGTTAAGACGTAAGCACGTTTCCGGTGGATAATTTTTACCGGAGTGCCAGCGGCTTAAAAGGGACGAGGGACGGGTGTGATGTGATGATTTGAGAATGTGAGAATGTGATAATGTTGCCGATCTGTTAAGTTCTATTGTGATCTATTGTGCCTATTGTGGTTCAATTACTTCCGAGAGAAATCATTGGCACGCATCGGGAAGACGTATGCGAACCGGGTTGCTAATCCACTCATTGCATTCGTGTCCCGATAACCATCGGGATCGTGGCTATCTCCGTGGCACGCGTCTGGAGACGCGCGCTAGCCGGGTAAAAAGAAGGCCTGACAAGTCGGAAGAAGGCTTGTCAGGTCAGGTCGTTGATTGTCGCGGCCTGGCCCTGCGGGGAGGTCAGGAGTTACGGGAGATACAATAAAATCATTGCGTCATGGCAGCTTGCCCCGCTGAGGCGGGGTCTTTTCGCGGGGCATCCTGCGCTTTAGTCTGATAATACCTGCACCATTCCCTTAATCCGCATTCACTGCATTTGGGTTTGCGGGCGATACAGACATAACGACCGTGCAGGATCAGCCAGTGGTGAGCGATGGCCAACTTTGATTCAGGAATATATTTCACCAGCTGCCTTTCAGTTTCAAGCGGATTTTTAGCCCTGTAGGTCAATCCTATACGCGCCGAAACCCTGTGCACATGCGTATCCACCGCCAGGGCGGGCTTGTCGAAAGCCACGGAAGCGATCACATTGGCGGTTTTGCGTCCCACGCCCGGCAGCCGCTGCAATGTTTTCACATCGCCCGGCACCACCCCGCCGAAGTCATTCACCAGCATCCGGGCCATGCCCGACAAATGCTTTGCCTTGTTGTTGGGATATGAGCACGATCGGATCAGTTCAAAGATATCCTCCACTTCAGCAGCCGCCAACGCAGCCGCATCCGGATAACGCCTGAAAAACGGGGGCGTGATTATATTCACCCGCTTGTCGGTACACTGAGCCGAGAGGATTACGGCAACGATCAGTTCGTAAGGATTGTCATAATGCAGCTCCGTTTCGGCAACCGGCATATGCTGTTCAAACCAGCCGATCACGGCCTTAAAACGTTCGGGTTTGCTGAGTCGGGACATCTTTCCGGGTTTACGTTTGCAAATTTTAGCTAAGTTCAGGAATCAGGCAAAGGAAGCAAAAAATATGGAACGGAACGGCAAAAGATTAACTAAGGCTGGAATGATGTGATGATTTGAGGATGTGATAATGTGAGAATGAAAGAATGTGAAAATGTGAAGATGTGATAATATGTAAATGGTTAATTGCAGTCAATCTGATTACGGTATAATAACCGGGACAGGTTACCGGCTAAGGTGCCGGAACAGATTATGACCTTTTGTGACCTGTTCCAGGCAATGGTGCCGAAACAGATTATGACCTATTGTGACCTAATGTTCCTATTGTGGTTTTTTTTCTCTATGCATGGCTAATGGCACGCGATAGGAGACGCGCGCTGACTTCAGGTGGAACCGAGGTTTACATGCCGGAATTACTTCACCCGCATCAGGCTGAAGAGGCTGAACATCCAGCGCGGCAGGGGGCCGGGCTTGCGTTTGGTAAGGTCGAGCGACCAGCCCAGGCGTTTAAGCAGGGGAATTTTGTGGGTTTCCACAAATTCTATCAAAGTACCTTCGGGCGCCTGTATATAACTGAAACTTCCGGCGGCCTCCCCCATATCAAACGTATCCATATCGCGGGCGCTGTCGACGGTAAAAGGAAAACCTTTCTCCTTCACCTCTTCACGCAGCTCATCCATGCCGTTGATGTCGTAACAGAGATGGATAAATCCGGGATCGCCCCAGAGCCTGCCCTCGTAGATAGAACGGGGCTGCCGGTCAAGAACCTGCAGCAGTTCAATGCATGAGGGGCCGAACATCGGGCTGAAAGCTCCGTTGGGTGTGTGAGAATGGCGGAGCAACACCCGGCGGAAACGACCTTCACCACCCGCTAATCCCTGCAGGTCGTCAAACTGTCCTTCTACATCGTAAGCCACCCGGTCGTAGCCCAGGATCTGCTGATAAACCGGCAGACTGGCTTCCATATCCTGCACACCGATCACCGCGCCATACACACCTCCGGTGACAGATTTCTGCTTCTTAAACACATACGGCTCGCTGCACACTTCCCAGGCGTTGTTGTAAACATCCTTAAGGTAAAAATGCTGCTTCCCTTCCGGATCGGTAGTGATGCCTGTGAGCAGATTGAGGTTCAATTTCCTGAAGTAACTAAAGGCCTTCTCTGCATCGGCGGTTTTCAGCTTGCCGGCAAAGATGCCCAGGTCGCCAGGTTTCAGCTCAAACGCGGGATATTCTGGTTTTTTCCCGGTGTGCTGCCAGATTTCGAAGCCACCGCCCCCTTCGAGGTTCAGCGCCAGGATGGCGTGCCGTTCGCGGGGCTCGCCCTCGGTGTGGGGCAGCATCAGCTCGGCCATGGCGGCCTCTTCAAACATCTTGATATCCATCCCGAAAACCCTGCGGTACCAGGCGAATGCTTCCTGAATGTCAGTGACGCCCACCCCCAGTTGCTGAATTCCGTTGATCTGTTTTCCCATGCTCTTTAACGCTTTAACTGATTACACCGGCCTGATCCGGGTAGAAAGCCTGTAATACAATGCAGGAAGGAACCTGCGTATATGCAGCATCATCAGCTCTTTGCCGCCGACATGCACCTCTTTTTTCTCTTTGCGGAGCCCCTTCAGGATTTGCCTGGCGGCCTTTTCCGCGGTGATGCCGTTGGCCTGTCCGGGGTCCATTTTTCCGTATTCTTTGCCTTCCTTATCCAGCGCGAACCTGGAGATATTGGTCTGAATCCTTCCGGGGATCAGGATGCTTACACGGATGTTGTGCCTGCTGTTCTCGGCCCTGAGGCTCTCGAAATAGCCGTGCAGCGCGTGTTTGGACGCGGAATATGCCGATCGGTAAGGGAAGCCGAATTTGCCCACCAGGCTGGAAGTCACGGCCAGTTGTCCGCCTCCGCCGGCGATCATGTGGGGCAACACAGCTTTGGCCAGCGCCACCACCCCGAAAAAGTTGACCTCCATAATGCGGCGGTCGTTGGCTTCGGGCGTTTCCACCACCAGTGAGCGCTGACTGATGCCTGCAAACTGGTAAAGGCCATGGATACGCCCGGCCAGCCCGGTAACTTCCGCTGCCGTGGCAGCAATGGCGGCAGGATCTGTCATATCGAGCACCCTGGTGATCACCGTAGCCCCCTTCAGGCCGGCTTCCTCAGCCACAGCCTGCAATCCCTGAGGGTCACGGTCGGTAAGGATCAGCTTCGGCTGATACCCGGCAAGCAGCAGGGCCAGTGCCCGCCCCATACCTGAAGCAGCGCCGGTAATCCAGAAACATTGCTGATAAAAATCCATCCCGGAAAATTAAAGTGCGAATATACAAACTTCATCCGCGCAAGCCCTGATTCAAAGACTTTTCTTTGAGGATTCACAGCGGGAAAACAGGTTTATTTATCTGATGCGCCTGATTGTATTCAAAATTTAAAATATACCAATAACCACAATATTCCAACCTGTAATTCCTGACTACTAAGGTAAAGCACAAACTTCATTCACTTCCAGCCTGCCGGACTTCAACATTCAAACAGGGGCAATACGCTGAAAATAATATGCTTACAACTTGGATCACCAACAGAACTGAATCACTGGGAGATATCTGTTAATCAACAAGAACAAAGATGAAGTCAATCAGAAATATCGTACAACTTCGCGAATCCGTATATGGCCACAAATTCATCTACTTCCTCATTGAAAGTCTTCTTATTATGATGCTTTTCCTGATTCCTGATATACTCCCTTACCTTATCAACTTGTGAGTTAGAAACAGATACAGCATAATATTCATTCTGCCATTCAAATTTATGATCACAAAATCCGGATTGATTTATCCAATGGGATGACTCGCCCTTAATCAGCTGCATTACGGAACTTATTGTCTGATCAGAATTCAGAGAAATTAGACAATGACAATGATCGGTATATCCATTTACAAAATCAATATAGATTGCCTTCTTTTCTGCATTTTCCCTGATATGTCGCCAAATTGCTGTTCTTTTAGCTGATGTATTAAAATATGGAATCCCTCTTTTTGTTCTCCATACAAAATGAATATATACACTTACAAATGGCATAATACAATTTATTTAAGTTATTTTATACAAATATATGTGATTCGTTTTAATAATTATTGATACTCTCTCACATTTCTTTGATTCTTAATTACAAAAGCAGGTAATTATCAGCCAACTTATCCTGTCAACAAGCAGGGCTATGATTCCTGAATAAAATGTATCGCGTGCAAGAGTTTCTTAAAGTAAATAATTCTGAAACCTGCTTCCGCGCAGCCTTAAACACAATTTCCTTTATTTCCTGCAATTTCCGAAGGTGCATTATTCCCGTTAATTACCCCCGGCTTGAGCCGGGGGTAATCAGGCGCTGACAAACACATGGGCTTCAGCCCAAAACGCAGCAAAAGTTTATTCGCATCCAGGCATTAGTAAAAACCGGCAG
>JABNAD010000384.1_pt2 | contig 20238 bp, 17 predicted proteins | sample 7240381 | NCBI WGS metagenome assembly JABNAD01 (sample SAMN11332834, study PRJNA596920) | anaerobic digester metagenome | biome: digested sludge; isolation source: digested sewage sludge-derived enrichment culture grown on H2/CO2 | place: Germany: Goettingen
CATATTCAAGGAGCTGACCGGTCTTGCGCCCGCCGAATACATTCGGCGGCTGCGGGACGAAACGTGCAAGGTCATCGACGCGGCGTTTGATCTGGGATTTTCCAGCGTGGACGGCTATCAGCGGGCATTCCGCCGGGAGTTTGGCTGCAACCCCAAGGAATATGCTCTGCGGTCGGTTCCTCTGCCGCTGTTCACCGCCTACGGCGTTAAATTTCGAGAACTGGGGAAAAAGGAGCATCGAACGATGGACAATTTGAAAAGTGTTTTTATTCAGATCGTAGAAAAACCCGCCCGAAAGGTGATCGTAAAGCGCGGCGTCAAGGCGGCGGACTATTTTGCCTATTGTCAAGAGGTGGGCTGCGACGTGTGGGGCATGCTGACCAGCATGAAATCACTCTGCGGCGAACCGGTGTGCCTGTGGCTGCCGGAGCAGTACCGCAAGCCCGGCACCTCGGCGTATGTGCAGGGTGTGGAAGTGCCCGTGGACGATGACAGCCCGATTCCGGAGGGCTTTGACAAGATCGACCTGCCCGCCGCCACTTACCTCCTATTCCAGAGCGAACCCTTTGCCGAGGAGGACTACTGCCAGGCCATCGAGTCGCTGCAAGCGGCTATGGGCAAATACGCGCCCGCAGCCATCGGCTGCCAATGGGACGACGAGAATCCCCGCATCCAATTGGAACCTATCGGCGCGCGGGGCTATATCGAACTTCGGGCAGTGAAAAAGGCATAAGCGAAAAGGCTCAGGCTGATTTACATCAGCCTGAGCCTTTCTGATTCTCTGTGGTGCGGATATCCGGCTGGACACCGGCTTAAAAAAGCAAAATTTACGGGACGTAAATTTGCGTGAGATTGGTAATAAATTCGTCCTGCACAGTAACCGTTGTGGCATAGGGAGAAAAGCTGCGGTCGCTCTTCTCCATCGCCATCAAAAAGTCGCCCGCGTAGGCTATCTGCCCCGGGTTTTCCAGATCGGAGTCGTCTAAAAAAATGAATTCCTGACCAATTGGAAGCGTCGTCTCGCCAATAGCATAATAGCTTTTTGCATCATCTGTCAAGATCTCATAAAAGACTCCGCTGTCGTCCGTGGCCAGATAGCAGCCGCCCTCTTCCAGTCCGCCGTTGATTGTCACAAATCCATTCTCATCTCTCTCGATGGATTCCACAGGCATCCTGTTTCCGTCGATCACCAGCGTGTCGCCGGCTGTCAGTTCGGAGATATCCACCAAATCGAATCGCTCGTAGTCATAAACCGTCATATGAACGCCCAGCATACCGTCGTCACTCAGATACACGTCGGAGGCCTCAAAGCCCGCGGCAAACGTGCAGTTGTCAAGAGTTTCGACATCCAGTGTGCCGGGAAGCGGCTCCACCGTTTTCCCGCTTGTCTGCGCCGGAGTGTTTCTGCCCGCGCATCCGGTAAGTGCTATCATTCCGGCAAGCATCAGCAAACCGATTATTTTTTGCTTCATTCTTATCATCCTCTCAAGTTTCATCTGATCCTTGTGTTGCGTATGGGAGTATAGCACCGTGCGCCGTCTCCCGCAAGGATATAATCGTAACATTCCTTACAGTGCGGTTACAATATCGGCGGTTTATCCGGGCCTTTTCTCAAGTCTTTTGACATATGTAATTGTGATCGGCACAAACCGAAAAATTCAGATTCCGCGCCTCTTAAAAAGCACTGGGCGGGGCAAGGCTTGTCATTGTTCACATTTTCTTTGCATTTCGTTTATGATTTCTTCAATTTCTTATGGTAAATTATAGACACTTCAAAGGGAACTCTGCTCGTTCCAATCCGCGAAAGCGGTTTTCATATATTCCCCCTCTCTCTCTTTTCTCTCCTTTCTCTTGCGGGAAGCTGTGCAGCAATGCACAGCTTCTTTGCTTTTATTCGATGAAAACGGCCACCATCGATTCGACAAGCGGCAAACGCTAGTTGGGTTCGGCTGCGGTCGTATATTAATCGGTATTTTAAATGATAAGGCATTATAATAGATAATCGCAGAGATGAATTGACTTCTCAAAAAAATTCCTTTATACTTCATGTACTTTGTTAAAAAGTCACAATGGATTCGTAAGGAGGGCGGGACTTGTTTGTAGATTTGCATATGCACGAGCATACATTTTCTGGAGACAGCCACCTGTCGCTGGAAGAAATAACAGCCCGGGCCAAGCAGCTGGGGCTGGACGCAGTCTGCATTACGGATCATGACAGCATGGGTCTGCGGGAGGTTGCCCGGCAATATTCCGCCCAAAGCGGATTCTCGATTTTTACCGGAATTGAGTTCTACTCTCTTCAGGGCGACATTGTCGCCTTTGGCATACAGGACTATCCAAGGAAACGTGTCAGTGCCCAGGCCTTTATCGACTGCGTCAAGGCACAGGGCGGCGTTTGTTTCAGCGCCCATCCCTTCCGCAACAATAACCGGGGACTGGCCGCCGCGCTGGATACTGTCACCGGTCTGGATGGCGTTGAAGTGCTCAACGGCAGCACTCTGCCCGACGCGAATCAGGCGGCGGCGAACCGCGCCATTTCTCTGCATCTGGCGCAGCTCGGCGCCAGTGACTGCCACATCCGGGAGAAGGTAGGGGTCTATGCCACTTGGTTCCCCGACGAAATCCACACGGAGGCGGAGCTGGTATCCGCCATCCGGGCACATCGGTGCAAGCCCGCCTATTATCAGGACGGGGAATATCACATCTGGGACCCAGAGGAAAAGACCTTTTATCAAGCGGGTGTCACGCCCCATCGCACGGTAGAATACAGCGAAGTGCATTCCGCCTGATCGCAGCTTTGGATTTGACGGCGGCTTTTTCCCACATATGGCATCCATTTTTTAAGGGTAACACCACACAGAGATTGCGTGCAGATTGCTCGGAATTTTTCCGTCATACTGACGTATGGCAAAACTTTTTTGTGCAAGATGGCGGAAAATATGCAAGCAAGCTGTGCGCAAAGCCGCTCGGTGTTCTTTGTGCGGTGTTGCCTAAGATATCAATTTACATACAAAGGAGATCATCATGGGTAAAAAAGTAGTTTCGCTTCTCTTGGCAGGATTCATGGCACTGTCTCTGGCCGCCTGCGGCTCCACCGGGACAGGTTCCGCGTCCGGCAGCGCGGCACAGCAGTCCGGCTCCGCATCCGCATCCACCTCCGGCGCCGCGCTGGAGGATACCGTGGTTGTTTACACCACCCACTCCGAGGCCATGCTGGAAGAAATTGCAGCCGCCTTCACTGAGAAGACCGGCGTACAGGTGGAGTTCATCAACCTGAAGGGTGAACTGGCCGACCGGGTTCGGGGCGAGATGAAAAACCCGCAGGCCGACATCATGTACGGCGGCGACACCGCCACCTATATGCTGCTGAAGGATGAGGGCGCTTACACCGCGTCCAATCCCTCTTGGGGCGGTGATCTGGACAGCGCGTTCAAGGACGGGGACGGTTTTTGGTACGGCACCATCCAAACTCCTGTAATGCTGTTTTACAACACGGAACAGCTCTCCGCCGCGGATGCGCCCAAGGACTGGGGTGATCTGGCAGACGCCAAGTACGCGGGCAAGATCGTTTCCCGAGATTCCCTGTCCTCTTCCATGCGCTCCACCATCTGCAACCTGATGTATTTTTACAGCCAGCAAAACGGCGAGGACAGTGCGCTGGAATATCTGGCCGCGCTGGACGCCAACACCAAAAGCTATTACAACAGCGGCAGTATGATGTTTGAAGCCATTGGCAAGGGCGAAGCCGCCATCAGCTTCGGCGTCCTCAGCGACATCACCACCAACCGGGACGAGAACGGGATGCCTCTTGAGATCATCGACGCCGCCAGCGGCTCTGTGGTCATCACCGACTGCATCGCCGCCCTGAAGGATTCTCCCCACCCCGCCGCGGCGCAGGCCTTTTTGGAGTTTGCCGGCAGCGCGGAGGTACAGACCATGCTGGCCAACGACTTTAACCGGATGCCCACGCTGAAGGCCGCTCTCGCCAACTCTCCCGCATGGATGCAGACCGGTTATGCCGCCATGGATGTGGACTGGTCCGCCATTGCCGCCAACCAGAGCGACTGGCTGAGCAACTGGGAAACGAACATCTGCAACGCTGACAAGGCGGTTGCATCCAAGTAAGCAGCTATGATAAAGTAGTGGGGACTTCCCCACTACTTTTTTCAGGTGAGTGTATATGAACGAAATTGAACTGAACGGCATTACCAGCCATTACGGCCAGACCCGGGTTCTGGACGATGTGTCGTTCCGCATCGCCCAAGGTGAACTACACACACTGCTGGGGCCTTCCGGCTGCGGCAAGACCACTCTGCTGCGGCTGCTGGGCGGATTTCTCCAGCCCACGGCGGGCCGCATTTTTCTGGATGGCCGGGAGATTACCTCCCTGCCGCCGGAAAAGCGGAACATGGGCATCGTGTTTCAGAACTACGCCCTGTTTCCCCACCTGAACGTAGAGGAAAACGTGGCCTACGGCTTGAAACTTCACCGCATCAACGCCGCACAGGTTCGGGAGACTGTCCGCGCCCAGCTGGATTTGATGGGACTGTGGGAGTGTCGGACGCGGAAGATTCAGGAGCTGTCCGGCGGGCAGCAGCAGCGGGTTGCCATTGCCCGGGCGCTGGCCGCCAGCCCTCGGATACTGCTGCTGGACGAACCCATGTCCAATCTGGATGTGTCTCTGCGAATCAAGATGCGTCAGGAACTGCGCCAGATTCAGCAGAAGGTGGGCGTTACCACGCTGTTCATCACCCATGACCAGCAGGAGGCTCTTGCCATCTCCGACACCATGTCTGTCATGCACGACGGGCGCATTGAGCAGACCGGTTCCCCCCGTGAAATTTATGAGTCGCCCAAGACGTCCTTTGTCGCTACCTTTGTTGGGAAGACCAATATGCTGGATCGGGCGGCAATGACAGCTCTGGGCGGTCACGGCGAGGCGGAGACGTCCTATCTCCGACCGGAGCAGCTGGTGCTTGAACCGGTGAAAACCGCTCAAACACCCCTGCCGGGGCAGGTGATCCGGGTGCATTATCAAGGCGCTATGGTGGAATATGAAGTGAAAACGGATGCGGGAATCCTCTGCGTGCTTGCGCTGAACAATCACCGCGGCAACGGACCCGTCGTTGGCGGCGCGGTGTTTGCGGGGCTGCGCCCATGAGACAGCGCCATTCGGTACAAACGCTGGCGCGGGCGGTCTTTTCCGGACTGCTGTTGTGGCTGATTGTCGGCTATATCCTCTATCCCATGGCGCAAACTGTGGTGCAGTCCTTTTCCACAGAGAGCGGGTTTGGCCTCGCCGGGTATCGCGCGTATTTTTCCAATCCCCAAAATCGGCTGGTGATCCGCAACACCGTGCTGGTGGGCGCATTCGCAGTGCTGGTCTGCGGCACGGTGGGCACTGCGCTGGCGGTTTATATGCGTTTTTTGTGCCGCAGACACCAAAAGCTCCTCCACATTTTGCTGCTCAGTCCCGTGATGATCCCCGGCGTGATTATTGTCATTGCGTTTATCCAGCTCTATGGCGAAAGCGGGATCATCACCAAACTGCTGGAATCGGCGTTTCACCTCTCTACCCCACCTTATCGGTTCAGCGGCTTTGGCGGCATTTTGTTCGTACTGGCCTATACCCAATATGTGTACTTTTATCTGAACGTCTACACGGCCCTGCGGTATGTGGATAAAAACGTGGTGGACTCCATCCGCAGCTTCGGCGGCGGTACGTTTGCCGTCATCCGGGATGCAATTTTTCCGGTGATTCGTCCGGCAATTGTGATCTCAGCCCTGACCACGTTCATCTCCGCCATCAGCGCCTATTCGGCCCCCAGCCTCATTGGCGGCAGCTTTAAAGTGCTGAGTATGCAGATCGTCAAGGCCAAGGCCAACAATCAGATGGCGCTGGCCTCGATTCAGGTTGCGGTCCTGCTGGTGATCGGCCTTTTGATGACTGTGGTTCTGACCCATTACAGTAAAAAGTACGCTTGGGAAATTTCCGTGAAGTCCGCATATTTCCACATGGAAACTAAACGCGCCTCTTGGCTGCGGCGGGGGCTTTCGGCTCTGGTAATCCTTCAGGTTGTGCTGGTGGTTCTGCCTGTTCTGGCAATTTTCTACCTGTCCTTTATTGAGACTCGCTCGATTATGACGGACATCTTCCCCTGTGCCTTCACGCTGGAAAACTATCTGACCATTTTTGAAAAGCCCCGGGTGCTCCGCCCCATGCTCAACAGCGTGAACATGTCCCTGCTTGCAGTGCTTGTGGGTTTGGTGCTGACACTGCCGGTGGCCTATTGGGAACGCAGGAACCCCACCCGGCTGGTTCGCTCCATGGAGACACTGCTGATGCTGCCTTGGAGTATGCCGGCCAGCGTCATTGCCATCAACTTAATCAATGTATTTAACGTGGAGAGCGTTTTTGCCTTTGGCCGCTCTCTCATCGGCACCTTCTGGATTCTGCCCATCGCCTATACCATTGTGGCCCTGCCGCTGCTGCTCAGTTCCAACCGCGTGGCCATGAGCGGCATCAGCGTCACCACTGAGGAGGCCGCCCGCAGTCTGGGCGCGGGCACATTCCGCCGTTTTTTCCAGATCATTCTGCCTAATATCGTCTCGGGTATCCTCTCCGGCGCGATTCTCGTCTTTGTCCGCACCATGGGAGAGTACACCATGTCCGCCCTGCTGTACGGGGTGTACAACCGGCCCATCTCCGTCAGCGTGGTCACCAATATGCAGGAATACAAGGTGGGCATCTCTCTGGCCTATGGCTCCCTGCTGATTCTTCTGTGCTATGGTCTTTTGTGGATCGTGCTGAAGATTGACCGGCGGCGGTTTGCCATGGAATAGGCGCGGCGGATGGTCAGCCCTTTGCTGCGCATTCCTTCCAGACGAAGATCGGCATGGGCGGTTCGCCCCGCCGGTTGCTCCACGCGCAGCACAACACGGAAAACGCCCGGTCATCCAGCGTTTTTAAATGCTCCAGCACGGCATTCCTCTCCTCGAATCCGTTTTCCTTTCCGTAATAGAGGGCAATCGCCATCACTCCGCCGGGCTTTAACAGCCGGAGCGCCGCGTCAATAGCCCGGACAGAGGAGTTTGCCTGTGTGAAAATCTGGGGATCGCCGCTGGGCAGGCGGCCGAAGTTGAACATCACGCAGTCCACCGTCTCGGGCTTGGCATACTGCTCCATATTTGCATGGCTGTCCAGAATCACCTGCGCTTCCAGCCCCTCCTGCGCCAGCAGAGCGCGGGTCTGCGCCACAGCGTCCGGTTGAATATCGAACGCGATGACGCGCCCCCGCTGTCCCGCCAGCCGGCACAGCAGAGCCGTGTCCCGACCCTTGCCCGCAGTTGCGTCGATGCAAAGTCCGCCCTCCGGGACGTATTGGCGCACAAACTCGTGTACCATGGCAAGCGTATTGCGATTCATTTGAAATCCTCCTTCTATGTGAAAACAGTGGTTGATACGAAGAAACTGCCGGAGCGGTCAGCTCCGGCGGTTTCTTTTTCTGATGATGCGCAGTCCGTTTTGGCTGAACCGTTTACTTTTTCTCCTTCACCGCGATCCAAATCTCGCAGGTGTAGTCCGGGTTCTGCACGTCCGCCGAAGGATAGACCTCCAGCTCCACACCCTGCCCGTACTCATAGTTGCTCTGGGGAAAGAACTCCGTGCAGATCTTCTTGTAGGTGTCCTTGAATGCCTCAGGCATCTTGCCTCGGCAGGTAAATACCGCATAGGTATAAGCCGGAATCTCAATGATGTCCAGTTTTTGGCCATTCAGCGGTGTGCCGTTATATTCCGCGCCGATGCCATAGGGAAATCCGGAATCCGCCAGCTCCTCTGAAAAACAAATGCCCAGCACGCCGTTCAGATGGTCGAACTTGCCGTATTTGCAAATCGCGTCCATCGTGCCGTCTGCACTGCACTCGTTCCAGAATACGTGGATATCCGCTGCGGCGGTATCGCCCTGAGGTTTGGTCACCTGCTTCTTTTTGCAGATAATTTTAAATGCGTCTTTCTTTTCGATCCTGTAATCCATGGTACTGCCTCCCGATAAAATCAGTTTTACGGAGAGTCTGGAGAAAGATTTGACGTTTCCGCCGTGGCGCGCTTCCGTGGGCGTAATGCCATGGAACCGGGTGAAGGCACGGGAAAAGCTCTCGGGGGTGTCATAGCCGTACTTGAGCGCGATGTCGATCACCTTGTCATTCATACGCATCAAGTCCTCGGCGGCCAACGTCAGGCGGCGCATCCGAATGTAATCGCCCAGCGAAAACCCACAGAGCATGGTAAACATCCGCTGGAAATGAAACACCGACGAGCAGGCCTCTTTCGCCGCGGTTTCATAGTCGATTTCTCCGGTCAGATGCGTCTCTGTATAGTCCAGCGCCCGCTGAATCCCCGTGATCCAATCCATCTTTCCATCTCCTTCCGCATGATGTGATTCTATCGCGCTGCGCTCCGCCCTTCATGACTTCTTGTGCGGTGTGATGTCAGGATTCCAAATATTAGGCAGTCGAAGCGCATTGCGCACCACACCCCGGCGAGAGTATCCAAGCTCTTTCCAGTAAAATGGGAGGTTATTGATTCTTCCACTGCAAAGCGTTTCTTTCTAACTGTTTGACAAATTCATCTTTTCCGTTGCAATACTTTTCAATATCATAAGGAAATTCCAGTGCCAATTGCGCTTTAAATTTTCTTGTAAATGCACTTTCCGGACTTATAGGTCTGCAAGATGGGGATATCGGCAATTTCTTCAGAGGGTACTTGCAGGGGGTCCTGCTCCAAAACGACAAAATCCGCTTTCTTTCCGGGTGCAAGCGTACCCTTGGAGGCTTCCTCTCCATATTGATAGGCCGCGTTGATCGTGACCGCTTTCAGTGCGTCCAGCGCAGAAATCCGCTCCGCCTCGCCCAGCAGAACGCCGTCTTTTGTCTTTCGGTTCACGGCACACCACACGGTCCGCAGCATATCCGGTTCAAGCACCGGTGTGTCCTGATGGAACGTGAACCGGATTCCCTGCTCCAGCGCGCTTTTGGCCGGGCTGATGGTTTCGGCCCGCGCCATACCGAAGTTTTGGATGTGCACATCGCCCCAATAATAGCAGTGCGCCACAAAGAACGACGGCAGAAACCCCAGTTCCTTGACTCGGGGCAGCTGGGCCGTTTCCAGCAGCTGGGCGTGGATAATCACGGGGCGGATCGCCGCCAGCGCCTGCTTATCCGCGATCTTTTCGGCGGCGGACAGCAATTGTTCCACCGCGGCGTCCCCATTGCAGTGGGCCAGCAGCTGCCGCCCGTCCGCAACCGCCTTGCGCAAGGCCGCCAAGACCTGCTCGTCGGTCATGGAGGACACGCCAAAGCAGTCGTCCGAACCGACATACGGCGTTTTCATCCAAGCGGTTCTGCCCTGAGGAGAACCGTCCAGAATGGTTTTATACCCGCCCAGCCGAAAGCCGTTCACATATCCGGCGGCGCTGTCGGGAAACGCATCGTAAAACAGTTTTTCATCGTCAAGCTGCGGATACCCCACCACATCCAGCGTCAGCGCGTTTTGAGCCAGCAGCATTTGATAGAGCGGCAGCATCTGCTCGACCATCAAGCCTTCCTGGATGGTGGTGATCCCGAAGGAGGCATAGTGCGCAAGCGCCTGCTTGTATGCGCTCATCAGCTGTTCTGGAGCCGGCATGGGCAGCTTTTTCACCGCGTCTACAAATACGGTTTCTTCCAGATAACCGTCGCGATCCTTTCCCGTCAGCTCCGCAATCTCCAGTCCGGCGGTGTTGAACACGCCGAAATGGCCCGATTGGTGCAGCAGCACAACCGGATTATCCGGGAACGCCTCGTCAAGCAGCTGCTTCGTAGGGTGCTCTTTTTCCCGCAGCTTGTTGTGGTCATAGCCGTTTCCGATCAGCCACTGTCCCGGTTTCAGGGCATTGTCCTTTGCAAACGCGCGCAGCAGTTCCACGACCGACTGAAAGGAATCCGCTTGCGTAAGCGAGGCCTGTAAAAGCGTGTTTGCATAGGAAGAGAGATGACTGTGGGCGTCGATAAATCCCGGCAAAACGGTTGCGCCTTTCAGGTCCACTTTCTCCGCGTCCGGCGCCGCGGTTTCCAGCTCCTCGTTTTTGCCAACCGCTCGAATTGTATCGTTTTCCACCAACATGGCCTGCTGTGGCACTTCGTCTTCCAGCGTCAGGATATTTCCGTTATAAAATAGAGTTCTCATCAATCGCATCTCCTCCGTTTGTGTGCTGGCGTTCCGTCTGGAACAGCGCGGGGATAAATGTCTCCGCTTTGACCGTTTCATCAGCTTTTGCAACAAGCCGAAATTTATGTTGCGTCTTCTGTTTTCAATTTTGTTTGAAGAGGATGATTTTTATTTACACGTTCATTTTACCACTTTTTTCTTTTAATGCACACCGCTATTTTTATAGGGTAACACCGCACAGAGATTGCGGACAGATTGTGCAGTCAGATTGTATCGGAATTTTGCCGCCATACTAATGTATGGCCAAAAATATGCATGCAAGCTGTGCGTAAAACCGCTAGGTGTTCTTTGTTCGGTGTTGCCATAGGTCCCATGGGTGCTTTTCGGGGCTGGACGGTGCGCTATCCTCCATGCCGGTATCCGACGTACTGACGGTCCCCTCTCCGCGTCGGCTTTCTGCCAGACAGGTCGCACCCTGCGGACATCTCCCGCCGCCCGGCCATTTGTTTACGTAATTTTTTCCTCGCGTGCTCGCATATCGGCCAAAATCGACCCGATTTGCGGGCGTTTTTCTTTCGCACAACTGTGCAGGTCGTTCATAACAGCTCTGCTATTTTTCATTTCGAATGTGCAGTTTGTTCAAAAAAGCGGTTTTTCACAAATAACATCAGATTTGTCCAGTAGAATTTTTCCTCTTGCCTCTATAAAATGTAACCAGAGACTGACGTAAGCAAAATGCTCGTTACGCAACAAAAAAACATTTTGGAGGAGGACATCAGCACATGAAAAAGAGGTTTCTTGCACTGACTCTGACACTGGCTATGGCATCGGCACTGCTGGCCGGCTGCGGCACGCAGCCCGCCGCTTCCGCCCCTGCCGGTTCCGGCTCCGGCTCTGCCACGGAACCCGCCGCCGAACTCACCGCCACCCAGAAGATTATCGCAGAGGCCGAGGGAATGACTCTGGATGAACTGGCTCAGAAGGCCATTGAGGAGTCCAACGGAAAAACCTTCTACGGCGTGGGCAACTCCAGCCGCGGCAAGACCGCACTTCCCCTGTTCATTGAGTATCTGCAGTCCATCGACCCCAGCTATACCATGGAGTATGACTGGCAGCAGCCCAAGAACAACAAGATCTTCGATCAGCTCACCGCCGACGCGCTGAAGGAGACCGGTACCTATTCCATGACCCTGATTCAGGACGGCAACCAGATCGAGAGCAAGATGGTTCAGCCCGGTGTGCTGGACACCTTCATCCCCAAGGACTGGGCCGACGCCAACGGCACTACCGCCGATGCGTACACCGGTTTCCTCCCCTTGCAGACTTTGAACAAGGTCTTCCTATACAACAACACCGGCTCCAAGACCTATGACAACTGCTGGGATTTTGTGGCCGAGGGCGAGCACGGTCTGTACATGGATATCGACTCCGAAATCGTGGGCAAGAACTTCCTGTATATGCTCACGGAGGATACTTACGCCGGCTGGCTGAAAGAGGCGTTTGACGCCCTGTCCGCCGACGAGCAGGCATACTTCCAGCCCGTCATCGACGAGATGGCTACCGACGCTTCTGATCTGGGGCTGGGCGAGAACGGCAAATACGCTCTGGCATGGATCAAACTTTGGGTCGAGAGCTACAACGCCCAGACTGACGACGGCCCCATCTGCAACACGCTGGTGGACCAGTCCGCCACCGATCAGTTCGGCCTGCTGGTGTACTCCAAGCTCCGCTCCGTTGAAGAGTCCGCCACAGTTTCCGTCAACAACGTGAACGTGGCCGCCTATCAGGATGGCTACACCGGCATCGGCGGCTTTGGCTACTGCCACTATCTGTTCGTCACCGACAACTCCCCCCTGCCTTGGACCGCTTGCGCCTTCCTCGCCTACATGACCTGCACCGAAGACGGCTTCTCCGCCTGGGGCAAGGACATGGGCGGTTACTCCGCCAACCCCACCGTGGCTGAGGCCACCGAGGCCACCTATCAGCATCAGAAGGGTGGCTTTGTGGACGGCGTGGACACCTTCCCCGCCAAGAACGACCGGGGCTATGACTGGTGGACCGGCGACGGCAAGCTGGTTTTGGAAGACCCCACCTACTGCAACTCCGTGGCCTTCACGGTGGGCAGCTGGATCGAACTTCTGACCAAGTACAGCGCGGGTTAATTCCTCCCATCTTTAAAGCGATGTAAAAAGTGCCCCTGACGGGTGGCTTTCAATAACCGTCAGGGGCGCTTTTTCTCAACCCCATGCTCCAGTCCGCATATACCGCCGCAGGCGGTCCTGTGGGAGCGGCCTGCCGCACCCCGCACCAAGTCCGGGAAAGGAATGGTCTTCTATGAACCAGTCGTCTACTGTGAGCGCCGGCAAGTCCGCCATTCGGCTCAACAAGGTAAAAACCTATCTCTCCAAACCCCACAATGTAATCCTGTTGTTGATGGGCATCGTGCTGACGGTGACCACCGTGGCCCCCATCATCGCCATCGTGCAGGATACCTTTAAAATCCACGCCGGCACCATTGACGCCTATCTCACCGGCAAGGCCAGCGGATACACCCTGATCAACTACATTGACCTGTTCACCAGCCGTCTGGCGATGAGCAATTTGTGGACGCCGCTCATCAACACCGTGCTGCTGGCGGTGGGAACCTGTGTGGTGGCAATTTTGTTCGGCGGGCTGTTCGCGTTTCTCATCACCCGCACGAATCTCTCCTGCCGCCGCTACCTCAGTTCCATCTTCATCTTCCCCTACATCATGCCCCAGTGGACGCTGGCCGTGGTGTGGCAGAACCTGTTTAACTCCAACGTCGTCACCGGCACATCCAACGGATTGCTGGCCGCCACACTGGGCGTTCAGATGCCCATCTGGTGGTGCAAGGGCCTGTTCCCCAGTCTTGTGGTGCTGGGATTGCACTACGCCCCCTTTGCCTACATCCTTATCGGCGGCATTTTCCGCAATATGGATGCAAATTTGGAAGAAGCGGCCACAATTCTGGACACGCCCAAGTGGAAGACCATGTTTAAAATTACCCTTCCTATGGTCAAGCCCGCCATTCTCTCCACCATCCTGCTGGTGTTTGGCAGCTCCATGGGTTCCTATCCTGTGCCCCACTATCTGGGGCTGACCACCCTCGCCACAAAATATGTCTCCCTGAACTCCAAGTATACCGGCGAGGCCAGTGTTTTGGCGATCATCATGATGGTATTCGGCGTGGCGATCATGTTTATGAATCAAATGAGTCTGCGCAGCCGGAAGAACTACACCACCGTTACCGGCAAATCCGGTCAGACCTCCAAAATCAATCTGGGCCGCGTGGGAAAGCACGTGATTGCGGCCGCGCTGATCGCGGTGACGTTTTTCACCAGCATCTTCCCCATTGTCTCCTTCGCGTTTGAGACATTCCTGCCTAACCCGGGGGATTACAGCTTCCTCTACACCGGGGACAGCTCCAACCTGACCACCAAGTGGTGGACCACCAGCGAGAACATCACGGAAAACGGAATGTACGGCCAAAAGGGTATCCTTCACAACGAAACCATCTGGCACGCCTTCAAAGGCACTATTTTGGTTTCCGTGTGCTGCGCCCTGCTGGCGGGCACCATCGGCACGATGATCGGTTACGCCGTGGCCAAGACCCGACGAAGTAAATGGGCCAACTATGTCAACGCGGTGGCGTTTTTACCGTATCTGATGCCCTCCATCGCCGTGGGCGTGGCGTTTTTCATCCTGTTTTCCAACAAGTATGTGAACCTTTTTAATACGTACACACTGCTCATTATCGTGGGCACCATTAAATATATTCCCTTTGCCAGCCGGTCAAGCCTGAACTCCATGCTTCAGCTCTCCGGCGAGATCGAAGAGGCCGCCATCATTCAGGATATCCCTTGGATCAAGCGGATGACCCGCATCATCATTCCCATTCAGAAGTCCTCCATCATCAGCGGCTACCTGCTCCCCTTCATGACCTGCCTGCGGGAGTTGAGCCTGTTCATGCTGCTGTGCGTACAGGGCTTCGTCCTCGCCACCACGCTGGACTATTTCGACGAAATGGGGCTTTACGCCTTCTCCAGCGGTATCAATCTGATTTTGATCCTTACCATTCTCGTTTGCAACGCCCTTGTCAACAAAGTCACCGGCGCAAGTCTGGACAAGGGAATAGGAGGTTAAGCCATGCCTGAGATTATATTAACCCATGTGACAAAACGCTGGGATAAATTTTACGCCGTAGACGATCTGAATCTGGTCATCGACGACAACGCCTTCGTCACTCTGCTGGGCCCCTCCGGCTGCGGCAAAACCACCACTCTGCGCATGATCGCAGGGCTGGAAACCCCCACCAGCGGCCGCATCACCATCGGCGGCCGTGTGGTGTTCGACAGCGAGGCGGGCATTAACATCCCGCCCAACAAGCGCAAGGTCGGCTTTTTGTTCCAGAACTATGCCCTGTGGCCCAACATGACCGTGTATCAGAATATCTCTTTTGGGCTTTCCAACATCAAGGAAGACCTGCCCAAAATTGATCTGGAGGCCCGAAAGGCCGCCGCTCTGCTCCGCATTCTGCAAAAACCGGACGACGTGGTAAAAACTATTTTGGAATGCGCGGACAAAAGCGGAAAACTGGACATGGATCGCGCCTACATCAAACTGATCGACCGCTATGAGATCTCGCTCTACACCGCCAAGGCGCTGATAAACTACAAGCTTCAGGAATCCATGGAGCCGGTCACGGTTGCGCAAGCGCGGCGGGGCGAGCTGGAAGCCGCTCTGAAGTCCGCCCGGGAAAAGTGTGCCGCCGCGGGCTGCACCCTGAACGAACGGTTTGAGTACGAAAAGGACGGCAAGCTCGTCACCTCTGTCCGCAAGCTCTCTCAAGAGGAGATCGACCTCGCCGTCCGGCGGGTGGCCCGCATCGTGAAGATCGGCATGTTTATGGATCGCTACCCTTCCGAGCTGTCCGGCGGACAGCAGCAGCGGGTTGCCATTGCCCGGACGCTGGCCCCGGAGCCGACGGTGCTGTTCATGGATGAGCCGCTGAGTAACTTGGATGCAAAGCTGCGCCTTGAAATGCGGTCCGAGCTGCAGCGGCTGCACATCGACACCGGCTCCACCTTTATCTACGTCACCCACGACCAGATGGAGGCAATGACGCTGGCGACAAAAATCTGCCTGATTGAAAACGGCGTTCTTCAGCAGTACGACGCGCCGCTGGACGTATACAGCAAACCCAACAACCTGTTTGTAGCGGACTTTGTGGGCAATCCCGCCATCAACTTTATTGAGGCCAAGGGCATTCAGCAGTCCGACGGCTCCTTCGCCCTTTCGGCTTTGGACGGCATCCCGCTCTCCTTCCAGCCCAACGCACCGCTGGATCTTGCCGCGTGGTACGCGCAGGCCGATGCGGCAGACGCATCCCGCAAGGCGGCGGAATCCGCCCGGGCGCAGGATAAGAAAAGCGTTGAAAAGGGGAACAAGGACGTTCTGTTCCGCTATCATGTTGCCCGCGTCAACGATGCGGATGAGGACTTTGACAACGAGACTGCCCCTACCGATGGGGACTTTGTGGTGGGCGTCCGCCCGGAGTTTTTAACACTCAGCGACAATGGCGCCATCGAGGGTGAAATTTACTCCGCCATGCCCACCGGCATGGAGACGACCGTGAAGGTCCGCGTGGGCGGTTTCCTGCTCACCGGCGTGGTGTTTGGCGGTGTGCTCTATCAGATCGGCCAGAAAATCCGTCTGGACTTTCAAGGGGATAGTATGGTACTATTTAGTCGTAGAAACGGTCGAATGATCGCGCAGGGGTCCCTCAACGTTAAGTAAATCAATTTCCGGCTAAATGACCGGGTCTGTGTCTTCTGAGTGGGGGACGCGCGAAAAAGAGGCCCCCAGGGCCTCTTTTCGCATATCCGCCTGCGCATAGGCAACCGCCTGCGAATCCATACCGTTCCAATTCAACACAAGGAGTTCTATCTATGATCCGTCTCATCGCCTCTGATATCGACGGCACGCTGCTGCCTTACGGCGAAACCGCCATGCCGCAGCGCCTTTTCCCCCTGATCCACCGCCTGCGGGACCGGGGTATTTTGTTCGCTCCCGCCTCTGGGCGGCAGTATCACTCCCTGCGCACCCTCTTTGCCCCGGTGGCGGACGAGGCTTGCTTTCTCTGTGAAAACGGGGCCGTGCTATACGGCCCCGGTACGGAAGAAGGCGCGCCGCTGTTGAGCAAGACCCCTCTTCCCCGGCAGGAAGCGCTGGAACTGGCCCACACAATTTTAGGGCTTTCCGGCTGCGATGTTGTCATCGAGGGCCAAACCGTCAACTATGTCTGCGGCGGCAGCCCCGCCTTTCTCCGCCAGCTGACGAAGGGGCATGGGAATCTGGTGCAGACGGTGGATCAGCCGGAGGACATTTCGGAGGACATTGTCAAAATCGCCGCCTTCTGCCCCACAGGATTTGACGAACCGGTGAAAATCCTCGGCCCCCGGTGGGGTGATTGGTTTCACATGGCCGTGGCGGGCCTTGGATGGCTGGATTTCACGCTGGCTACCAAGGGATCGGGCCTTAGCGAGCTGTGCGCGGGGCTGGGTCTGTCTCTTTCGGAAACGGCGGTCTTCGGCGACAATTGGAACGATCAGTCCATGCTCCATGCGGCAGGCCGGGCCTATCTGATGGAGGCCGCGGACCCGGCGCTGCGGCAGGCATTGACCCGCTCCCGCGCGGACGAGGGACGGGATGCGCCCCGTGTCTGCGAAAATGTCTGCGATGAACTGGAGGCAATTTTACAATGCGGGCCATAATTTTTGATCTGGACGGCGTTCTGGTTTCCACCGACCATTTCCACGACGACGCGTGGCGCGCGCTGGCTCGGAGACTTAAGATTCCCTTCGACGAGACGGCCTGCCGCCGCCTGCGGGGCGTGTCCCGAATGGCGGCGCTGGAGCTGGTTTTGGAGCAAAGCCCCCGCCGCTATACAGCGGCGGAAAAGGAGGCGCTGGCCGCGGAAAAAAACACCGCCTACCGCGCGCACATTGCCGGGATGACCCCGGCGGATGTGGCGGACAGCACCCGCACCACTCTCAGATCGCTGAAACGTCGGGGCCTGTTGCTGGCCGTGGGCAGCAGCAGCAAAAACGCCCGCTTCATTCTGGAGCAAACGGCGCTGACATCGTATTTTGACGCAATTGTGGATGGAAATGAGATCACCCGCTCCAAGCCGGACCCCGAGGTTTTTCTAAAAGCCGCAGCAAAGCTGGACGTATCTCCGGCAGAGGCACTTGTGGTGGAGGACGCGGCGGCGGGCATCCGCGCAGCCCGCAGCGGCGGCTTTCAAAGCGCCGCACTGGGACCAGATGCAGCGGAAGAGGGTCTTGCTAGTCATCAAATTCAGAATTTAGCAGACCTTTTGGCGCTGGTTTAGCCGTCCGCGAAAAGCAGAAACAGCGCGCTGGGTTTTGTGGTCTTTGATCCCGTTCTTACCGCCCGCGCGGCGGGAATCCAAACGTAAACGGGTATATTCCTGTTTACTGTTCCGGGACTTTCCGGGCGATAAGGCACCTAGGTAAGACGTTGAAAGGAGTGCCCGACATGCTGAAAAAAGGACTGTCACTGGCCCTTTCCCTGCTCTTTTTAACCGGCTGCGCCGGGGCGCGGGGGCAGTCTGTCTCCACCTTTGCCCCGGCGGAGGAAAACCGTGTGGTGATCTATACCTCCCACAAGGAGGAGGTTTACGGCCCCATCGTCAAGGAGTTCGAGGAGCGCACCGGCATCTGGGTCGAGGTGGTCACCGGGGGTACCAACGAGCTTTTAACCCGCATCGCGGGCGAAGCGGACGAGCCGCTGTGCGATGTGATTTTTGGCGGCGGCGTGGAGAGTTTGACGGCCTATGAAGACTATTTTGAGCCGTATGCCTGCGCGGAAGCGCGTCTTATCCGCCCCGGTCTTCATCCCCAAGATGATCTATGGACGCCCTTTTCCTCGCTGCCCGTGGTACTGATCTACAACACCAAACTCGTCTCTCCCGGCGAACTCACCGGCTGGGCGGATCTTTTGAGCGGGAAGTGGACGGGTCAGATCGCCTTGGCGGACCCCACCGTGTCCGGCTCCAGCTACACGGCGGTGGTAACCATGCTGTCCATCCTCCCCGGAAACGACTGGACGCTTCTGAACCGAATCGTCACAGAGCTGGACGGACACATTCTCCCCGATTCCGGCGACGTGGTGGCAGCGGTGGCGGGCGGCGTTCGCTGCGTGGGGGTCACGCTGGAGGAAACCGCCCTAAAACGGCAGGCACAGGGGGCGGACATCGCCATCGTCTATCCCGCCGAAGGTACCAGCGCCGTCCCCGACGGGAGCGCCCTCATCGCCGGCGCACCGCACCCGGACAACGCCAAAGCCTTTTTGGACTTCGCCCAGAGCCGGGACGTGCAGGAACTGGTGGTGAGTCAATTTTCCCGCCGGAGCGTCCGTTCCGACGTGTCCGACGGGGACGCTCTGCCCCCTGCGGAAGAACTGGGTGTGATTGACTATCCCGTTCGCTGGGCGGCGGAATTAAAGGACGAATTTGTTTCCCACTGGACGGAATTGACCGCGGGGGACGCATCATGAAGAACTTTTCTTTCCGGCAAAAGCTGCTGGGCGCTTTTCTCGCCATCGGCATCATTCCCCTGCTCATCTGCACACTGCTGATGCTGAACATTTTCCGCATCTCTCTGAATCGAAACGCCGAGGACACCGCCCAAAGTCAGATCAGCGCCATGACCGCCGACCTTACATCCTTTCTTGCCGACTGCGAGACGGTCATGAACCAGCTCCGCATTCAGCCGGAAGTCATTTTGGCGCTGGATGGCGGAGCAGGCGGGGACACGCAAAGCGTCTACTCCGCGCTGTATAATACCACTTCCTCCCTGTTGCAGGAAGCGAATTTCTCCATTTACGACAAAACCGGCCAGCGGGTTTTCTCCACCGCCAGCCAGCCGCAGTTTGCCGCGCTGCCTGTTCGCTGGGGACTTTTATCCGCCGCAGAAAATAGCGGCGGCGTGGTCTATCGGGGAGCGTCCGCCCTCTCCAAAAGTTCCGCCTGTATGCAGGCCGCCTGCACCATCCGAAATGGAGGTGTACCGGTGGGCTATGTGGTGCTGGATATGACGCAGGCGCATGTTGAACTGCTGTTTGACGGAAAGTACAGCGCCACCAGCAGCCTTCTGGTTCTGGACGCCTTTTGGGATCAGATATACGCCTCTGCCGATATTCCCTCTGAAACGCTGGCGTCCCGTCTGCGGGGCCAGCTGCTGGGAAATCAGCCTCTTTCCGACGAGCGAGGCGCATATGATTACTATGTGGTTCAGGAGCCGCATTCTCAGTTCTATCTGATCTTGCAGCAGCCAAAGCCCCTGGCCGAGTGGATGACCCGCCTCTTGCATCTGGTGGCAGGGCTTTCCATTCTCTTGTGTCTGGGACTGTGCGTAGTCGTCTCCATGCGGTTCAGCCGCCAGCTGTTTGAGCCGATTCGCGCACTGAACAGCGCCATGCGGCAGGTGGAGGAGGGCAATCTGAACATTCAGATCGACAATCACCGCACCGACGAAATGGGCCAGCTCTCCGGACGGTTCAACCGGATGACCCAGCGTCTGCGGCAGAATCTGGCGGATTCCCTCCGCCAGCAACGGGAGCTGAACGCCGCACAGGTTCGCATGATGCAGGCCCAGCTGAATCCTCACTTCCTCTATAACACGCTGGACACCGTCAAATGGATGGGCAAGATTCATCAGGCCCCGGAAATTGCCACCATCTCCGCCGATCTTGCGGACATCCTGCGCAGCAGCATTTCCGCTGACGAGTTCGTTCCGCTGCGGCAGGAGCTGAACCTTGTGGAGCGGTACGTGGAAATTCAGAGCATTCGCTTTTCCGGTGCGTTCGTTCTGAAAACCAACGTGGATGACGCGCTTTTGGATGCGCTGGTTCCAAAGCTGATGTTGCAGCCATTGGTGGAAAACGCGATTCTTCATGGCTTCGAGGGCTGCGGCAGCGGCGAGATC
>JABNAD010000569.1_pt1 | contig 20200 bp, 17 predicted proteins | sample 7240381 | NCBI WGS metagenome assembly JABNAD01 (sample SAMN11332834, study PRJNA596920) | anaerobic digester metagenome | biome: digested sludge; isolation source: digested sewage sludge-derived enrichment culture grown on H2/CO2 | place: Germany: Goettingen
GTTTTCCTCAATCACTTGCTTTATTACACAGCCCGCTGTATAATATTATACAGCGGGCTGTGTAATTGAAGAAGGAGGATATTATGGTGCGCCAAGCGGAAAACGAACTGGGCCGGTTGATCTTAAAACTGGCGAACACAATCATCAAAAACCGAAACCGTCATTTGCAGGCTCTGGACCTGACATCGTCGCAGGCCGACAGTCTTCAGTTCTTTCTCGCGCACAAAAATGCGACAGCGACGGATCTGAAGGACGAGTTCGGCATCACTCACCAGACCGCCCGGGGCATTGTCACGCGCATGGCGGAAAAAGGGTGCGTCACGCTGAAACGGTCGGAAGAAGACGGGCGGTGTCAAATCGTCGTTCCCACGGAATACGGAGTGGAACTTGGAGAGAAAATGAAGCAGAACCGTATGCGTACCGGTGGGAAACTGCTGGACGGTATGGGACAGTCGGAACAGGAGCTGTTTATCCGGTTTCTGAATCAGGCGTTTGAAAACGTCAAGAACGATTAAAAAAGAGGGGGTTCCACTTGGGGCAGTCCAACCAAAAAATTGATATTTTTGAGCGTATGCCGGTGAAAAGGGCAGTCCTCAAGCAGATTGCCCCAGCCATCGCCGGACAGATGATTACGCTGATTTACAGTCTGGCGGACACCTACTTTGTTGGGATGCTGAACCAGTCCGCCGCGACCGCCGCCATCACGGTGGCGTTCCCCATGTTTTTGATGCTGACAGCCATCTCCAATCTCTTCGGCGTGGGCGGTGCCAGCGCAATTGCGCGGGCGCTGGGCAAAAAGGATTTGGAAAAGGCGCGGCAGATCGCGGGCATTTCCTTTTGGAGCGGGCTTGTCGCGGGAATTTTGTATTCGTGCGTCTTCCTATTTTTAGGGGAGCCGGTTCTGCGGCTGTGCGGCGCGACGGAGCGCACCTTTGCTATCGCGCTGGGCTATGCCAGATGGGTGATCCTCATCGGCGGGCCTTTCACCATCCTCAATACCCTGCTGGCAAATCTGGTGCGCGCAGAGGGGAGCGCCATGCACGCCTCCGTCGGCGTGTCCATGGGCGGCATTCTGAACACCATTCTCGACCCCATTTTTGTATTGCCCCAGTTTTTAGGGCTGGGCGCGGTGGGCGCGGGCGTGGCCACCGCGATTTCAAACGCGGCGGCAATGGCCTATTTCATTTGCTACGCAGTCAAGAAAAAGAACGCAACCGTAGTAAGTCTCTCCCCGAAAAATCTTCGGTATACCGGCAGACACATCAAGGAAATTCTTGCCGTGGGGTTTCCCTCGGCGGTTCAATTTGCACTGACGGTGGTATCCATTAGCGTGCAGTCAAAATTTGTCTCGCGATACGCCACAGAGGCAGTTGCAGGACTCGGCATTGTCAAAAAGCTGGACCAGCTGCCTCTCTACTTCACCATGGGCGTATCCAACGGTCTTCTGCCCCTGCTGGCTTATAACTATTCCGTCGGCAATCAGGAGCGGAGAAAGCAGGCGTTCCACTTTGGCTGCACGATCTCGCTAGGCTTCTCGGTTCTGTGCCTCATCTGTTATGAGGCGTTCGCGCCGCTGTTAGCGGGAATCTTTATCGAGGACCCCGCGACCATCCAGTACGCTTCCGGATTTTTGCGCATTATGGTGACGGCAATGCCGATGATGTCACTCTGTTATCCGATCATCGTCCAGTTTCAGGCAATGGGAAAGGCCAAGCCGGCGCTTGTCTGTTCTGTCATTCGCAAGGGAATTCTGGACATTCCGATTTCGTTTGTTATGGATGCCCTCATTCCACTCTATGGCCTTATGTGGGTGCAGCCCATTGTGGATACGATTTCTTTAGCCGTGGCAGGCATCCTATATCGAAAGCAAAACCGCCGAGGTTAGACTTCCGTCCCCAGATCTTTTGCAAAATCTCTGCACATTGCGCCCGCCTCGATGTCAAAGGTCCCAAGGCCCTTCCAATTCACGCGGCAAAGATAGCTCTTCAGTGGGAGGACCAGAACCTTTTCGCCGATCTGACAGCGAAGGCTGTAAAAACTTTGCAGAATCTCCTGCGCAAGAATGAAATTGTTGTCCAGCCGCACGGAAATTCTCTCCAACTCTTCGATATCCTCAATTGGCACTTCGATAGGGCTCCCGGCAATCCCGTTAATTCCCTTGAGATCAGGCTCAAAATCGTGAATTGCGTCTCTTCCCGTCGCCGCGATTGGCCGGCCCGGCAGAACCATTGCGTGATAGGAATATGAATCGCTGCCGCAGGAGTCCACAATTTCCTCCCCATCCTTGAGAACGGACAGGCGGAATTGATGGCACGGCGCCAGTTGGGTTGCAAGATCAGGCACAAGTTCAAACGCAAGTTTCATTGGATTGACCCCTTTCATGATCGGGACGGTTGCCCCTGATACGGATACGGATGGTATTCGTATCATATGAAGCGGGACAAAAACGTGTGAAGCAGGTTCTTACCGCGCGGGCGTTTTTAATCCTGTTTTCCATCGCTTCTCCGTCCTTTTTCGCACACATTTAGCCCCACAGGCAAAAAAAGCCGCCGACTTTGTTTTTAACAAAATCGGCGGCTCAAGCAGATCTCTATTTGATCCGAGAGGGGGCGGCGCTATGAATGTCGCGGGCCATGTGCTTAGAAGAACAGGCCAAAAATCTGGGCAACCACTGCGGCATAAACCAGACGCAGGAAGCATCCGATAAGAGCGGCACGCATGATTTCGCCGTTTTTCAGATCAACCACACCGTTCCACACGGCGGGAATCTGGCCCAGAGGGACCTGAATCGGCCATGCGGAGTTTGCCAGAATGAAGGAGCCGACAATCAGCTTTTTCACAGCGGCGGTCGTTGCAATGATGGTTCCATCCGTCAGATAAGTACCCAAGTTCTTCATAGCGAGCGTGCCTGCGGTCATGATGGTATCAACGCCGGTCATCGGCTCGATTCCGATCATGGAGAAAAAGCCGCCCAGCACATCTGTGACAACGGGCCAAATGCCGAAATATTCCATAATTCCGATCAAGGCAAACACCACGCAGCCTGCGGGGAGGATGAAGAGGAACACCAGCTGGGCACCTTCGCGGGCGGAACCGAACAACGTGTCCATGGCGCTGGTGTTAGGCGTGAAACGCGGAAGATCCTTGATGTCGGCGGCCTTGGTGTTGCGCCAGAAGAGCTTCAGCAATGCGGGGACCAGAACGATGGGAAGGAAGATGCCCACAATCATCACAGGAAGGGGATTGATGCCCGCGGCAGAGAGAGCGATGATGCCCAGCACGATGATGGAGAAGGAGCAGGGGGCATTGCACATGGTGGCAATGGCGATCTTCTGCTCGTCCTTCGTGCAGCCGGCCTTCATGACCACGGGACCGGCGATCCGTCCGGCGGCGTTCACGTCGCCCAGAATGTTGTAGATCACACCGACGACCACGGCCGCATTGACCTTGATGAGCTTCATAACGGGCAGGAACAAACGCATCAGTGCGTCAGTCAAGCCCAGACGCTCCAACACGCGGCCCGTCATAACGGAAACCACGATGGCGGCGCCCAGCTTAGAGGCTCCGAACAGGTAGAATTCAAACATCTTGTAAGCGCGGGTGAACATTGCGTCGAACATGCCGGAGAATTCCTTGTCGAAGAAAAAGACGCAGGCGAGGATGACGATTAGAAGGACCAGTCCTACATACTCAATGGGCTGCCATTTTTGACGCTGAAGTTCGCTCTCGGTCTTAGTCGCAGTCTTGCTCTCGGTGATCGGTTCTTTCAAAGTGTTCCCTCCTCAAATCTTTTATGTTTCTAAGCCACACAGCTTATTTGCGATGCAGATATTCCCCGGCGATTCTGGAGCCGTATTCCCGAATACCCTCGGACCCGATCAGCTCCAGCGGAACGCTGGTCATCCTCTCTCTGAATACCACAACCTCCACATCCGGCAGGTGATTTTTCAGAGCATTTGCGAGGGGAACGCCATTTTCAAAAATTTCCATGGCATGTGAATTACCGCAGACGAAATTCAGCCCCAGCTCCTCCGCCTTTTCGATCAGAGGGTGACCGGGATAGACTCTGCTGATGGAGGCCAAAAGGGTATCAACCTCAGGATTCTCCGCGATAATTTTTTCAAGGTGCTCCGGCGTGAAGCCGCAGTGGGGGAAGATATGTACTACTTTTTTCATGGGAGAATCCACGGAGCCCACCAGAATTTTTGCTCTGGCGGCAACGCTTGTCTCCTCAATTCTGTCGCACTGTCGATGGTTGCGCTCCAGGGCCAGCATCTTTTCGTCGGAACTGGCATTCATCAGCCGGTCCAGTCTCGCGATCATGTCGCCCACCGTGCTGATTTCAGGAAAAACGTCTCCCACGTAAACGATATTTCCCGGAATCCCCCCGTAATTTACCGATGCAAAATGGGGCTTGTGCCCATGCAGCCAAGGAATTCCCGGATGAAGCCCATGAAACGCCTCGTGCAGTTCAAAGCAGGTCAGTCCGTAGAGTCCCAGATAGTATTTCAGCAAAACACCGCCGGAATTGGATGCGTCGCCAATGGGGTGATGGGCAATCATCGCATCCACGCCTGTTGCGGCGGCAAGCTCAATTGCGCTCTCTGTCATGGTCATCATGACGGCAATTTTTTTGACCGGCTTTTCGGGGTCCCCCCAAACAAGACCCGGCATCTCCACAATCGCCTTTCCCGGTATGTTCGACGACTTGGTGACGACCCAGGGATTTTTCCCTGACGCCCAGTCATAGGGAGACTTTAGGCAGCGGCCGTTGGTCAAATCGTCCAGCGCGGTTAGGACATCCTTTACAAGTGTCATCTTCAGGTCCCTTTCTTTCTGGTGTGTACATACATTTGCCAAGTATGGAGAGCACCGCGAAATCAGACGGGGAGATTTGCACGAAATTCAATTTTGCAGCGCACTCCTGGATAAATGCGGGCGATTGTCTTAGCCGTGGTGATAATTCGGGACGTTTACACAAGAGTCAATGTACTCCAGCAGCTGGTTGATGCCGAATACCGGAACCTGCGCAATTTCCTGAATCATTTTGGTAAACGGGGAATAGTTGGTGCATTCCAAAAGGATGGCGCCTGTGTCGGGATACTGCTCCATGTGGCGGGCCGTCATCTCCCGAATGCTGGCCGCCATGTGTTCCCAGTTCCCCTCTGGGTTATCTCCGATCACCAGCTTGGAAAAAGCCGAATCAGGAGTCATGCCGGTGACATTGACCGGGATGTCCTTGGCGGACCAGCCCGCCTGATTGAAGTGAGACTCGGTCATGGTGTCGGCACACTCTGTAAAAATTCCGATAGACCGGTTGCGGTTGAGCACCGCGCGAATCATAGGCGCCAGCAGAAGCGTGGATGTGAACACCGGAATATTCACGGCGTCTACCAGCTGACGCTGGAAGCCGCCCAAAAATCCACAGCTGGTGGCAATTGCCTTGCAGCCCTCTGCCTCCAGTTCCCGTGCAGCGTCAATGAAGGGCTGAAGCAGCCGTTCATTGGCATTTTTTTCGGTCATATTCAGGGCGTCCACGTCAACGATGCGGTAGCGCACAGGCATGGAAAAGGTTCTGGCATTTCCAATGTCGCCCAGCAGACGGGGAAATACCGTGCGCATCATCAGGATGCCGACGTCTTGGCCATAGTTCGTATAACCGCCTTTGATTAAAGTCATCGTTTCATCTCCTTTTAGTTGTGACCTGTTAAATGGGGACATGCGTTCCGTGCATATTTAACAATTTTTCTTGCCGGTCGCATTCGCTTTTGTCTAAAATATCAGATGAAACGGGAAAAATCAAAGATTTCACAAAGGCTTTAGCCAAGTTGTGCTCAAAATTTCAAATTGGTAGATACTTTGTCCATTTCTAAAAAATAAAGTAATCATGAAATAGCAGGGCAATAGACATGTAAATACGGGTATAGTAATCATCCAGATTCAAATTTCCAATGGATGAAATTTTATCCAGTCTTTTAATAAGCGTATGCCGGTGGACAAAGAGCTGGCCGGCGGTCTGCGTCATGTTTCCGCTGTTGGATAGGTAAATGCGCAGCGTCTGAACGTAATTGGTGTTATTTACCTTGTCGTAGTTCAGCAAAAGCTGAAGGGACTGGTTGTCCAGCACAACGGAGGAGTCCTTGCGGTGCAGATGACCGAACATCTTCAAAAAACGGATGTTATCATAAGAGCAAACGCCGCGCCGCGCCTGAATGATTGGCAGGGTTTCCAGCGCTTCCACCGCGTGATTCAGCGAGAGCATGAGATCGTCCGGAGCGTGGAGACGCTCCGCGCCCAGATAATAGTTGGTGCCACACTGTTCAGAGAGAAATGTGAACCGGATATTTAATTCATAAAACATGGAGAGGCATTTTTCGTCAGAGGCATAGGACGTGAGAAATACATATTTATGCTGGGGCATTTCCTTCCAAAGGCAGACCTGACTGCACGACTGGATAAAGGAACAGATCTGCGTCAGGCATTTCCGCCAGACCTTTTCCTCAACGCCGGTATAGTTCACCGGGGACAGCAGCAGCAGATGAACATGCCGCGAGTCATTGTCCGGAAAAAGCTCGCTCTGACAGCCGTGGATGCTCCGCTCCAAAAAGAGATAGGACTGCTTGAGCACGTTTCCATCCCAAGCCTCCTGAGGGCCCGGAGAGATAATCTGCATCATGGTGTGCAGGATTTCTGAGAAGGTCAGCTCCTTGGGCAGCGACATCACCGGAAAGTTCAGTTCCTCCGCCTGCTCCAAAATATATTTGGGGACGCTGTCCAGATAATAGCCCAGTTGAATGGCAACCCCGCTCACGCCGCGCTTGACCAGCCACGCAATCAAATCCCGATGCGACTCCTCCTGCTGCAATCCGTAGCCGGTGGTAAACAGCAGCTCGCCCGGCTGCACGGATTTCGGCGTATCCAGAATCTCCATGATATTGATCCACTGTATCTCATTCTTATTTCCTTTTTGTCCCGCCAGCAGCTTTACATCCGGGAAAACTCTCTGGCTGATCAAATCCTGAATCGTCAATGCCATCGTCCATTCCTCCGTCGCATTAAAAATTTTGCCAAGACTCTTTACGCTAAATTGCTACCGTGTTATAAGCATCACAAATAGTATTCTAACGTAAATGCAGGAAATAGTCACGAAGAAAAATGATAAAATGTCCACCAACCTAAAAGATTAGCGTGTATTTTGTCCGTTGTGGCAGATGTCGAATTCTTGTATAATATCAACAAAAGGAGGCGGTGTAAACATGGCATATCAAGTGCTGATTACCGAACCAGTCAATGAAAAAGGGCTGGATTTTTTAAGAGAACAGGGATATACCCTGATTACAGGAACCGGTCCTGATGAAGAAACGCTGCTCAGAGAGTGCCGCGACTGCGACGGCGCACTCACCCGAAACGGGAAATTTACGCAGCGGGTCTTTGAAGGCTGTCCCAAACTGAAAGTGGTGTCTATGCACGGAGTGGGCGTGGACGGCATCGACGTGGAAGCCGCGACCAATCTGGGAATCCAGATCTGCAACGCGGCAGAATCCAACCAAAAATCCGTGGCGGAGTACGCCGTGGGTCTGATTCTGATGCTGGCAAAGCACTCCGTCGTCTACAATAACGGGCTGAAAAGCGGCGACATGTCGGTGCGCAACCTGTATGGCAACGATGTCAGCGGAAAGACGCTGGGCATCATCGGCATGGGAAACATCGGAACACAGGTGGCCAGAATGGCCTGTAACGGCCTTGGGATGAAGGTGATCGGCTACAACCGCCACATCACCAAAAAGCAGAAAGCCGACTTCGGATACCTCACGCCGGACATGGACGAAGTCATTTCCTCCGCCGACTTTCTCTCGCTTCATCTGCCCGGCAATGACAAAACCCGCCACACCATGGACGCCCGCCGTCTGGCGCTGATGAAGCCCAGCGCGTTTTTAATCAACACGGGCCGCGGCGAGGTCATTGACGAAGCCGCCCTGATAAAAACGCTTCAAGAGGGAAACCTGCGGGGCGCGGCGCTGGATGTGTTTGAAGGAAACCTGCCCAAGGCGGACAATCCGCTTTTGTCCATGGACAATGTGATTGTGACCCCGCACACGGCGGCGTTTACCACCGAAGCGCTGGAGCGGATGAGCTATCAGGCGGCTCTGGGCATCGTTGAGGTGCTTGAGCATCGTCCCGTGACCTATGCTGTCAACAAAATGAAAGACAGCTTTGAAGAAAACAAGGACATCGCGGCCGTCATGAATTTCTTCCGCCACGAGTTCAATTATAATTAAGGAGAGGATCAATATGCACATCAGAGTATATGGCGTACAGGTCGATGAGCTGGCCGCCTATGAAAAGGCAGAAGGCAAGTACGGCTTCACATTTGAATTCGCGGAGGCCCCGCTGAATGAGGACACCGTGGATCAGGTCCATAACTGCGATGGTATCATTCTGGTCACAACCTGCAATGTGACTGAAAAGGTTGTAAAAGAACTGGCCGAGCGGGGAGTCAAATATCTGGCCACCCGGTCTGCCGGCAGCGACCATGTGGACTATGACGCTGTAGTGAAATACGGTCTGCACTGCGCCAACGTCCCGTTTTACGCTCCCGAGGCCATCGCGGAGCACACCATTCTCATGGCCCTGTGGGTCCTGCGTCACGGCAAGAAATCCTATGAGATGGTGAAATCCGGCGACTTCACCATGAAGGGCCTGAAAGGCCGCCAGCTGGGCCAGCTGACAGCTGGTGTTCTGGGCACGGGCCGCATCGGCCGCACCACCATGACGCTTCTGAACGGCTTCGGCACCAAGGTTCTCGGCTGGGACCCCTATCCCAACGCAGCAGCGGAAAAGCTGGGTACATACGTCTCCAAAGAGGAGCTTTTTGCGCAGAGCGACATCGTCTTTCTGCACTGCCCCCTGACGGATGACAGCTACCATCTCATCTGCGATGAGACGCTGGCGCTGATGAAGCCCGGCGCGGTTCTGGTGAATACCGCAAGAGGGGGCCTTGTGGACCACGCGGCGGTTTTGAAGGCGTTAGAGAGCGGAAAACTGAGCGGCTTTGCATTCGACGTGTATGAAAACGAGGCGGAGTTCGTCCGCAAAAAGCTGCCTGTGGATCAGATCTCCGACCCGGTGTTTAAGGCCCTGTTCCAGCGGGAAGACACTGCGTACAGCGCCCATGTAGCGTTTTACACGGATGGAGCCATCAACAGCATGATCGAGGTCACGCTGGACAACCTAAAGGAATATGAGACGACCGGCCAGTGCCGCAACGAGATCAAGGTTGAAGGCGGCGCGGTATGAGAGACTTCGTATCCGAAAGCGCCAAACGGCTGGAGGCGTCTCCCATTCGGGCAATTCTGGACCGTGCAGCCGCGCTGCGCGCCAGCGGAAAGGACGTGATTCCTTTCAGCGCCGGCGAGCCTGATTTCCCCACACCCGAACCGATTAAGCAGGCAGCCATGAAGGCGATTGCGGACAATTACAGCCACTATGCTTCTAACCGTGGCCTTCCCGCCCTGCGCAAGATTCTTTCCCGCATGATTGAGACAAGCACCTCCGTTTCTTACGACCCGGAGTCCGAAATCCTCATCACCTCCAGCGGAGCGGAGGCACTGAACAACTCGCTTCTGACCTTTATCAATCCCGGCGACGAGGTCATCATTCCCACGCCCGCCTTCGTCTCCTATAAGAATCTGGTCAAATTCGCGGGCGGTACATTCGTGGATGTCCCTCTCCGCGCAGAGAACGGTTTCCAGCTGGACGCCGATGAGATCGAGCGTCACATCACCCCCAGAACGAAGATAATCGTTCTGAACAACCCCAACAATCCCAGTGGCGCGGTCTATGAGCGGGCCGCGTTGGAAAAAGTGAGCGAGCTTGCTGTCCGCCACGATCTGCTGGTCATCTCTGACGAGATGTACAGCCGACTGGTCTATGACGACGCGGAGTTTATCTCCATGGCGGCGCTGCCCGGTATGCGGGAACGGACCATCGTCATCAGCGGTTTTTCAAAATCCTACGCCATGACCGGCTGGAGACTGGGCTACATCGCCGCCGACAAGGCGCTTACCGGCATGATTTTGAAGGTTCACCAGTATTCCACCACTTGCTCTCCCACGTTTATTCAGCAGGGGCTTGTGGATTCGCTGGAACTGCCGGAAACGGAAGCAGCGGTAAAGGACATGCTGTCCGCCTTTACCCGTCGGCGGGAGGCGATTGTCAAGGGCCTTCAGGCCATCGACGGCATCACCCCCGTGGTTCCCAAGGGCGCGTTTTATGTCCTGGTGGATGTTTCCGCCACAGGGCTGACCGGCGCGGACTTCGCGCTGAAGCTGCTGGAGGAATTCTCCGTCGCCACCGTGCCCGCCATCGGGCTTGGCGACAGCTGCGGCGATTATATCCGTATTTCCTACGCCGCGTCGGATGAGAACATCGCCGAGGGACTGAAGCGGTTGGAAGCATTCATGAAATCATTGAAAAAAGCCTGAGTCAGGGCAAAAAAAGAAAGACTAGAGGCAGTTTAAAAAAGGAGGAGCCGTTTTGGCTCCTGAACGGGTAGTATGTGCCCTCTTTAAGGGCGTTTACGTTAAAAAGTTGAAAGGGGATTATTATGAAAGTTATCGTAGTTGGTGGAGGCTGGGCAGGTTCCGGAGCGGCAATCGCCGCGAAAAACGCGGGAGCCGAGGTCACGGTTTTGGAACGCACCGATATGCTGCTGGGCACCGGTCTGGTCGGCGGTATTATGCGCAACAACGGCAGATTCACGGCCACGGAGGAGGCAATCGCTCTGGGTGCCGACGAGATCTTCGACGCGATTGACAATCACTGCCGCCACAAGAACATCAATTTCCCCGGTCATGAGCACGCCAGCCTTTATGATATCGCCACCATCGAGCCGGCGATTAAGAATCTGCTTCAGAGCAAGGGCATTGAGGTTTTGACGCAGGCTCGTGTCAAGGACGTGGAGATGGACGGCGATAAAATCGTCTCCGTAATCCTCACCAACGACGAAAAGCTGTCCGGCGATGTGTTTATCGACGCCACCGGCAGCGCCGGCCCCATGAACAACTGCGGCAAGTATGGCAACGGCTGTGCCATGTGCGTACTTAGATGTCCCACCTTCGGCGGCCGCGTGAGCCTTGCGGGCAAGGCCGGCGTCACCGAGAAGATCGGCAAAAAGGCCGATGGCTCTTACGGCGCCATGAGCGGCTCCTGCAAGCTGTTCAAGGAGTCTTTGGACCAGAGCATCGTTGACACCCTCAACGCCACCGGCGTTGCCGTCATTCCCATCCCCGAGGAGCTGCGCAAGGGCGAGGGCATTCTGGCCACCAAGGCCTGCCAGCAGTACGCTCTGAAGGAATTTGCGGAAAACATCATTTTGCTGGATACCGGCCACGCCAAGCTGATGACGCCTTACTATCCGCTGGATATGCTGCACAAGGTGCCCGGCTTTGAAAATGCCAGATTTGAAGATCCCTATTCCGGCGGTGTGGGCAACTCCATGCGTTACATGGCGCTTGCTCCCAGAGACAACGCCCTGCATGTCGATGGCGTGAGCAACCTCTTCTGCGGCGGCGAAAAGGCCGGGTTGCTGGTGGGCCATACCGAAGCCATCATCACCGGAACTCTGGCCGGTTACAACGCCGTGCGCTGGGCCATGGGCGAGGACGTTCTGGTTCTGCCCACCGAGCTTGCCGTGGGCGACGCCATCGCCTATGTGAAAGAGGCGATGGAGACGGAAGAGGGCATGGGCAAGAAGTATACCTTCTCCGGCTCTGTCTACTTCAACCGCATGAAGGAGCTGGGCCTCTACACCACGGATGTTTCCGCAATCAAGGCCAGGGTGGAAAAGACCGGTCTGACCGGCGTTTTCTCCGGAAAAATTTAATAAACAGTCCAACCCTTGCAGGCGCCCCAAATCCAATTTGAAAGGTTGAGACCATGGAATATGCACTGACTTACATGCATTACATCTACCTGGCCGTTATCATCCTTGTCATTGTACTCATGATCGCCAAACACGACGTCGTGATTCCCTGTGTTTTGGGACTGTTTGTCATCGGCTTTTGTTATAACAATTTTAATGTGATTGCCGGCGCGCAAACCATATTTAACGGAATGATGGTTGCGGGAGCAGATTTGTTTGACATCATGCTCATCATAGCGTTGATGGTGGCTATGCTAAAATCCCTGACTCACATGAAAGCCGACCAGTTGATGATCGCACCAGTGGTCAAGCTGCTGAAAAAGCCCACCACTGCGTTCTGGGTGCTGGCGGCAGTGATGTACATCTGCGCCACCTTCTTCTGGCCCACGCCTGCCACCGCGCTGGTGGGAACGATCCTGATCCCTATCGCCATGACCTGCGGACTGAAGCCGATGCTGGCCTGCATTGCCATTAATCTGGCGGGGCACGGTATGGCTCTTTCCGGAGACTTGGTGCTTCAGGGCGCTCCCGCCCTCACTTCCGGTGCGGCGGGCGTACCAATCGAATCCGTTTTGAAGTACGGCGCCATCTTTGCTTTTGTCACCGGCATTATCGCGCTTGTCAGTGCATTTGTTATCAACCGCAAGGATTTTGTCGTGGATCAGACCTCTGCCGCAAAAGCGGCTGCCCTGCAAAACAGCGACCCGAGCAACAACGAAAAGACTCCGCCCTATGCAAAGTTCTTTGCCATTCTCGTTCCGGTGGTGTATATCGCCATCGTGATCCGAATCCTGATGGGCGCCACCATAGAGGGTGTTGCTTCCATCTTTGGCGGAGACGCCACGGCCCTGCTGGGTGGAAGCGCCGCCTTGCTTCTGGTGGTCGCCACCGCTGTGGACTGCAAGAAGGACTTCCTGGAAAAATGTGTGGAATATCTGCGGGACGGGATGTTGTTTTCCATCAAAATTTTTGCCCCCGTTATTCCCATTGCCGCGTTTTTCTTCATGGGCAATCCCGAAAGCGTCCAGAGCATTTTGGACAGCAACGCACCCGGGTTCCTGTTTGATCTGGGCGGCGCGTTCGGAACGGTCCTGCCTTTGAACGCACCGACGCTGGCAATCGGCATCGCGCTTGTTGGCGCAATCACCGGTCTGGACGGCTCCGGCTTTTCCGGCATTCCTCTGGTGGCGGGTCTTGCCGCCGCACTGGCCGGTCCTGCTGGATACAATGTCGCCGTTCTGGCAAGCCTTGGACAAGTGGCGGCTATCTGGGTTGGCGGCGGCTGCTTGAGCGCATGGGCGTTTGGCGCGGTGGCCAGCGCCGGCGTCGCCGGAATTTCTTCGGCGGAGCTGGTACGGAAAAATCTGGTTCCCGTGGTGGGCGGCCTTGCCGTTTCCACGATCATCGCAATCATCCTGCTTTAGAAACGCGTTTGTTCACCGTTCCGTTAGAAAGGTTCTTCCTCCGCTGTGAACCGTAAACCCCGCCCCATCTGCCGGTTTGGGTCCATCCCTCCCGGCAGGTGGGGTCTTTTATACCGGAGAAATGCCAATGGCATCTCTTCAAAAACAGTTAAGCAGGCAGGGACGGCGCACATGCGCCATCCCTGCCTGCTTGGCTCTCCAATTCAATTTTCAAAAGAAGACCCGCCGTCATCCGGCGTTTCCGCTCTCTTTTTATATCGGGCGGGTATCTGGTACTCCCGAATCTTGTATTGCAGATATCTGCGGGAGATTCCCAGATACTCGGCGGCTTTGGTGCGGTTGCCGCCCATCAGTTCCAAGGCGGCCAGCAGCTCTTCCTTCCCAAGCCCCGCCCGGCGGGAGGTGGATTGGCCCTCCGGTCTTTCCGGCGCAGGGTGATACACACTGGCCTCGCCCGCCAGAATCCCGGTGGGAATGCTGGTGATCTCGGTGGTGGCATAGGGGGTCATAACCACCATCCGCTCCACAAAGTTGCGGATTTCGCGGACATTTCCGGGCCAGTCATACGCCTGCGCCTGAGCTAGGACCTGCTCGGAAAAACTCTTTTTCAGATTGTACTTGTTGCAGAAATAGTCCAGAAAATGCAGGCACAGCGGGATGATATCGTCCTTCCGGTTGCGGATGGACGGGATCGTCAGTGGAATTACATGGAGGCGGTAATAGAGGTCCTCCCGGAATTTTCCCGCCCGGACTAACTGGGAAAGTTCCTGATTTGTGGCCGTAATCAACCGGAAGTCCACTTTTTTGGGATTGAGCGAGCCGATCTTCTGTACACTTTTTTCCTCAATCGCCCGCAAAATCTTGCTCTGCACACTCATGGGAAGTGAGTTGATCTCGTCTAAAAACAGCGTCCCGCCGTCCGCGGCCTCAATCAAACCGATCTTGCCGTCCTTGCTGGCGCCCGTAAAGCTCCCCTTCTCGTATCCGAACAGCTCCGACTCAATCAGATTTTCCGGAAAGGCCCCGCAGTTAACGGTAATCATCGGCTTGCTTTTCCGGTCGCTGTGCTCATGGATAAACCGGGCGAAAACCTCCTTGCCGCTGCCGGATTCCCCGTAAATCAGTACATTGGAATCCAACGGAGCAATGCTTTCCGCCACGGAGAGAAGCTGCTTAAGCTCCTTGCTCTCCACCACGATGCCGGTGTTTTGATTTGCCGTGGCCTTGCTGACCACAGGCTGCTCTGTTAAAATCTGACTCTGCTTGAGCAGTTTGTGATAAAGTGACTCAAAATTCTGAATATCCTGAAGCATGGTAATGACATATTTAATATTTCCCGCTCCATCATAGATGGGGGTCCCGGTCACAATCCGCATCCGGGCAGGGCCGTTGACGGCCTCGATATCGTGGTAGAATTGCAGGCGGCTCACCCGCTGTTTTTTCTCCTTTACCAAATCGTAAACGCAGACGTCGATAAATCGGGTGAAATCGTGTACGTTCATTTTCAAATATTCGCTGCGGGGAATATTTCTCCATTTAATCATCACGGTGTTGACGAAAAGAAAGTTTCCGTCCGCGTCGTACACCGCGATTCCGGCGTCCACATTGTCTAAAATGGCGGCCCACGGCAGATGCTCCTGCGCGTCGCGGAGGCAGAATGACTCTTCCATATAAACTCCCTCCTGTGGAAATGATCGGCCGGAGGCCGTGCGGCCCGCCGCGTACGCGGCAGCCGTCCTGCGGCTATTGTACCATAATCTTTGCGGGAGTTGAAGCAAAAACCGGATTTTGCTTCATTTTACACATTTGTGCGAAAATACAGTCTCCCGCGGCATATGGCTTACCGCGGGAGACTGTATTTATGGGGGAATGAGGTGACATGAAATTTGGGGAAGCAGTCTTCCCGGAGGCTCAGAGCATTTCGCGGAAGGTCTGAATTTTGGTGCGAACCTGCTCATAGCTGGTGTTTTGCTGGTCGATTTCAACCGTCAGGCAGGGAATGCCCGCACTGCGCAAATCTTTTTCGTAATAGGGCTGATCGTATTCCTCGGGATCGCAGAACTTCATCATGCAGGAGATCACGCCGTCGGCGCCGGTACGCTTGCAAAGCTCAGTCAGCATGGCCCCTCTGGGTTTTCCCTCCTCGTGGATGAGACTGCAACCAAAGCGGTTGTTCCATTGCAGAGCCAGCCGCTTCAGTCCGCCGCCGCCCTGAGCGGGAGTATCCGTGCGGTACTGCCGCATTTCCTGCGCCAGATCGTCGCCCACCACGGCGACGTTGTTTTCCTGCAGAATATCCAGCACCTCGTCCGGCTCGCACATGATACCCGCCAGAACCACCTTTTTGCCCGGATGATCGTAGACCGGCAGCTTTTTCAGCTCCTCGACAATTTCACGCACGATGGCGGTGTGCTCGCTCTTTTCATAGAAGAAGGCGCTTTTCATCACGGCGTGGCGAACCCTGGGGGTAATCACGTCCAGATGCGCATTCGCCGTCTCAGCAAAATCCCGCATCACCGCGTTGTGCTCGTTGTAGATCTCAATGGCGCGGCACAGCGCCTTCTCATTCATCATCTGGCCGGTGAGGGTGCTCAATTTGGTCAAAACACTCTCATACTCACTGATGAGATAGTCCACGCTGGCGGGAGACTTGCGGTTCTGGGGATAGACGATGGGAGCCACCGGAATGCCGGGAACGCCGAAGCGCCAGTTCTGCGTCATGCAGCGCAGCGTGTCGCACAGGGCGGGAATGATCACCGCGGACAGGCCCTCATAGGCACCGGAGAGGCCGAATTCCATGTTGGACTGCATGATCGGGCAGGCGAAAGCGGGCAGATAGCTCTTGGTGCGCATCAGCTCGGTGCGTCCGCCCCAAAGGCCCATGGGAATCATGCCGGAGGCATGAACCAGCTCTTCCGGCGTATAGGCCGGGAAGCATCCCACCACCTTTTTCCCCTGACTCAGATAGAAGTCCAGCCGGGCGCGGGGATTTTGACAGGCCTCGGCCAGCAAAGAGAGATTACTCTTCAAATCAGCCATTTGCGTTTGCCTCCTTTTTCTGCGCCATGACTTCCACCAGGCCCTGAATGCGCGTTTCAAACTGCGCCTCGCTGTAATTGCGGTAATCTGCCTGATCGCCGTCAAAAGAGGCGAAGGGGATACCGGCCCGCTCGGAAATCTGGCGCTGAACCTCCATCATCTGGCAGTCCATGACCTTGCAGCTGCGGTTGACGTGGTAGATGGTGCCCTCGCAGTCAAACTTCTTCAGCGCTTCCATCCGCCGGTCGATCATGGTGGAGGCGTTGTCGCCGTTGGTAGACGCAAAGCAGTATGCCCGCGCCATGCCGTCCAGATCGTCGTATTCAATGGCCCATGCCTTTCCGTAGCTAGAGGCCACCATGTTGATGCCGTACTTTTTCATGGTGCGCAGATTGTGGCTGAGATAGGGCCAGCAGGCAATACCGTCCCAAGAGACGCGGAACTGCTCCTCCACAGGGAAGGTGGAGGTTCCGTTTTTAATATGCTCCTCGATCTCGGCGTTCAACTGCTCCAAAACGGCGGTGGAGGACGTCTTGCCCCGGTTGCAGACCATGGCGGACATGTAGTTGAACAACTCAAAGCCGCCGATAGGGGCAGGCTTATGCTCCATCAGGTTATTGGCCCGCTCCCAGAGGAAGCTGTTGCGCTGGGAAATTTTCATGACCTCCTGAAAGCGCTTTTCATCCCACGTTTTGCCCGTGAACGCGCATAGGTCCTGAATCAGCTGGTCAATCTGGGCGCGCACATAGCGCACGCGCGTCTCGGTGACATAGTCGTTGGGATTGTAGCAAGTGTCGATAAAGAAAATGGGAATATCCATCTGCTTGGCGAGGTTTTCATACCACTTGGTCAGCTGGTTGCAGATATTATTGGTCAGCAGCAGAAAATCCGGCTTGACCATTTTTCCCCCATCGGGGAATTCCACCGTGCTCTCCCCGTTGAGGGCCGCCGCGTAGGACAGATTCACCTTGGCGTAGGCGCACAGGTCGTTGGAATAACCCAGCGGGCCCTCGCAGTCCTGCAGGAAGGGGTCTGCCTGATGGCGGGCGGCGATGCCTGCCGAGTGGTTTTCAGGGTAGAGGATGTTCAGTCCCAGCGTCTCGGCGATCTCCTGCGGGAAGATGGAAGCGGACCAGCCCACCTTTTCGCCCCGCTCTTTGGCAAGGCGTGCGTTTTCAAAGAGATCGCGGGTCTGCTCATCCAGCATCAGCATAGACTTCGGCTTGGGACGCTTGGGCTTGGGGGCGGGAGCCGCCTGATCGGCGGGCGCGGTATTGGACTGAGCCGTTATCGTTTCACTCATTTCAGTGTACCTTCTCCTTTTTTAATTTCGGCCATGCCGGAATCGCCGCTTCGCCGGAGGCAAAGCGCTGTCGATTCCTCCCTATCCATGGCAGGACGGGATTTACATCACGTCCTTTGCCGCATACATGGCGGCAATCTTCTCCTTGGAGTAGCCCAGCTCCTCCAGCACCTCCGCCGTGTCACAGCCCACAGGGCCGGAAGTCTTGCAGGGAATCTGAGCGGGGTCGATGGAGCCGAAGTGAACCGGGCCGTTTGCAAACACGGTTTTGGTCCCGTCGTCGTATTCGTGGAAATATGTATAGTGGTTTACCTGAACCTGCGGATCATTGGGAACGTCCTTGAAGTGGCGCAAAACCTCGTGAGGCAGGTCGTGCTCGGTCAACAGCTGGTCCCAGTATGCAACGGGATGCTCGGCAAACTTTTTATCGAAGATATGCGTCAGTTCGGCGCGGTTGGCGTAGTATGCGGTGGACGTGCTGTACTTGGGGTCCTTTGCCAGCTCCGGCATGCCCAAAAGGTCGCACAGCTCGGGGAACCGGCGGTAATCAATCACCGCCAGATAGAACCACTCGCCGTCCGCGCCCTGATAGGTGTTGCTTCCCGCATGGCCGCAGTCATAGCGGTCCCGGGGGAGCTTGCGGCCGTTGAAGCCGTTGAGAATTCCGGTGCTGAGAATGAAAACGCCGGACTGAAGCAAGGACACGTCCACCTTGTCGCCCTGACCGGTGACGGTTCTGCGGTAGAGCGCGGCGGCAATGCCGCCCGCCAGCGCCACGGCCACGCTGTGGTCGCCCACGCCGCCGATGGGAACCAGCGGACCGGCTCCCGCCGGGGAGAGGTCGGACATCAACCCGGTGCGGGAAAAGAAAACGGTGTAGTCATATCCGGGGCGGTCCTTGTCGGGGCCTTCGGCTCCGTAACCCAGCACCGACGCGTGGATTAGGCGGGGGAACCGGTCCTTGATCTGCTCATAGGCAAGACCCATGCCCTCCAGCGCCTGCACGCGGTAGTTAGTCACCAGAATATCCGCCTTTTCCAACAGCTTCATCATGGCGGCGGAGCCTTCCTCCGAGCGCATGTTCAAAGAGACAAAGCGCTTGTTCAGGTTTTGCATGTCAAAGTTGGGGTTTGCCGTCTCCGTGCAGGGGGAGAGGGTCGTTCCGGCCTGTTTGCGCCATGCGTCTCCGTTTGAGGACTCGACTTTGATCACGTCGGCGCCCCACTCGGCGAGAATACGGGCAGTCATCGGTCCTGCAAGCATCGTTGACAGCTCCACAACACGAATGCCTTCCAACGGTTTCATAAAAAAATTCCTCCCTAAATGTTCTCAGGAACGCCGCGCGTCCCATTTTATACAGGTTCGTTTGTCTCGCCGGAATTCTCCGGCATTTTCCCGGGAAATCAGCAGCCCTTAAAGTCTGCCGGACGCTTTTCCAAAAACGCCGCGGTGCCTTCTTTGCGGTCCTGCGTGCTGAACGCAATGGTCTGGGCCAGCCGCTCAATCATCAGTCCCGTGTTGATATCCGTTTCATAGCCCAGATTGATGGACATTTTCGCAAGAGAGACGGCCATCGGCCCCTTCGCCATAATCTGCCGGGCAATTTCCTCCGCCTCATGCAGCAGGGCCTCCCGGTCGTCTTCGGTCACGCGGTTGACAAGACCGATGGACGCGGCCTCCTCGGCGGGAATAATGCGTCCGGTGAAAATCAGCTCCTTGGCCTTTGCCAGCCCCACCAGGCGGGCCAGACGCTGCGTGCCGCCCGCGCCGGGCATGATGCCAAGGCCCACCTCCGGCTGACCGAATTTGGAACGCCGGGTGGCCACCCGGATGTCGCAGGCCATTGCCAGTTCACAGCCGCCGCCCAAAGCAAATCCGTTTACCGCGCAGATCACCGGCTTATAAAGATCCTCCAGCTCCTTGAGGGAGACGGACGCAGTGGCCAGCAGCATTTTGAGATAGTCGCGGTCGTGGATTTCCTTGATATCCGCGCCGCTGGCCAAAGCCTTATCGCCCGCGCCGCTGACAATCACCACTTTTATCGAATCATCCTCCCGTGCGCATTGCACCGCCGTTCGGATGTCATTCCACATTTCCGGACTAAGCGCGTTGCGGACTTCCGGCCGATTCAGGGTCAAATACAGGATTCCGTCTCTCACCTCGTACAGAATATTGTCGAACGTCATGTTGCTTTTCCTCCTTCGCTGTTCCGCGTTTTTTCAGAGTTTCGCGAAAATCAACTCTTGCTAATAGGAATAGCAAAATGCGTACCAACTGGACAGCGTTCTGTTCTTTTTCTCTTTTTGTTTGATTTCGCAAAATATATGTCCTAAATATGGCAGATTTCACGAAAGAAAGCCACAAAGAAGTAACTCCGCCCGCCCAAAACATTTCTCAAAAGTTGTGAGTTCACGCCTTTTCAAGCACCCATTTCACAGTTCTCACTTCACACTTTTAAAAAAGAGTTTCCCCAATCCATGCGAAAAATTTTGGGGTTCCCCACGATTTAGA
>JABNAD010000185.1_pt2 | contig 20197 bp, 15 predicted proteins | sample 7240381 | NCBI WGS metagenome assembly JABNAD01 (sample SAMN11332834, study PRJNA596920) | anaerobic digester metagenome | biome: digested sludge; isolation source: digested sewage sludge-derived enrichment culture grown on H2/CO2 | place: Germany: Goettingen
ACCCCCTGGTTGGAGAGCCTTCTGAGGTCAACAAAGGCGGCAGCTGCGAATTCTCTTCGCAGCTGCCGCCTTTGTGATTATCTGACTGGCAGGCCAGGATCGGCCTGCTGTTTTAATTACTTCGTTTCCGTGGGAGTGGTGACACCCTGGCTGGTGGGAGCCGGCGTCGTTGTTCCGGGCTGAGTGGTTTCTGGTTCCGTCTGGTATTCCATGGGGATCCGCTCCGGATAACGCTTGACGTTGTACTGAGCTTCCCATTCATCCAGCAGAGCCGCGACTTTTTCGTTCTTTTTGCTGCTCTTGAGCGTCGTTTCGATTTCTTCCTTTACCGTCCGCTCCACGCCGTCATCGCCGGTTACCTTATCCGTCAGAACCAGCACCTTGGCTGCGCTGAGCACATTGGTTACCTTGATCAGATGCCAGCCGAAAGAGGTTTTAACCGGACCGGAAATCTGGCCTTCGGTCAGCTTCTTGGCTTCCGCCACAAAATCGGCACCCAGTTCCTGGGTGTCCCAGGGGAAGGTTCCCAGAAGGCCGCCTTCCTTGGCGGAGTCATCCTGGCCGTACTCTTTGGCAATATCCTCGAACTTGGCTCCGCCGTCCAGCTTGGCCTTGGCTTCCTTGGCCTTGGCTTCCGCGCCGGCGTCATCGGGCTTGCCGAAGAAGATATGGTACATGGTCGCACCGGGCTGCTTGGTATAGGTCGTTGCTTTGTTCTTTTCGTAGTATTCGTTGATTTCCGCCTCAGACACCGTAATGTCCTTGGTGACTTCTTCGAGGAGCTTTTCCAGGCGCAGGCCCTTTAGAACTTCCTGCTTGTAGGAATCCGCGGTGTAGCCGGCGTTGGACAGCGTCTTGTCATATTCTGCCTGGCTGCCCAGTTCGGCAACGGCATCCTTGACGATCTTCTCGTATTCCTGAATCATTTCGGGAGAGTCCGTCGGGATCTTGAGCTCATCCGCCTTTTTTACCATCAGCTGATTGCGCAGCTTGGTATCCATGATCTGAATCTTCTGCTGCTCAAACTGAGCAGCCAGAGACTTCATGGTCTCTTCACCATATTGAGCCGTCCAGGACACCATCAGCTTCTCATAATCATCCAACACTTCTCCAAGGGTGACTTTAATGCCGTCCCCTTCCGCCAGAACAACCCCGCGCTTTTCCGCCTCTTCCCGGGCGATCGCTTCTTCGGTCTTCACGACCAGGCCGCAGCCGGCAAATACCGACAGGCTCATGCCAACGGCGAGGACCGCCGCAATTTTCTTTAATCCGATCACTATTCTTTACACTCCTAGCATGCCTCTTGACCGAGGCTGATTTTCATTCCGCCGGCACTCCGGCAGATGGACATTTTTTTAACTCAAGGTTCATTATAATCGTTTTTTTGACGGGAGGCAACTTTGGACCGTATCGCCGGACAACCCCGGCAGGGGCTGTCTGACTAGGCTTTGCGCCGCTCCAGCTCCTTCTTCTGCTCTTCTCCCAGTGCGTCAAACAGCCGTGACAAATCCCGGAGCAGCACATCCCGGGTGGTCCGGTATCGGAACTCGATGACGGGCTTTTCGCCGGCGATAATGGTGCTGCGGTCACTGTAGGGCGGGTTAGCCAGGACTCCGACATAGGGCGAACGGAAGGCATCGACATTCTGGAAGGTCATCGTGACATAGCTGCCGCGGTCGCGAATCTCGCTGATGGCAAGGGCTTTTGCCTTGGACCGCAGCAGCGCGACATCCATGAGATTATAGGTGGCATCGGGTATATCCGAGAACCGGTCCTCCAGCTCAGCCTTGACCTGGAAATAATCTTCCTTGGTCTCAATGGCGGCGATCTTTTTGTACATCTGGATCTTGAGGATCTCATCGGCGATATATTCCCGCGGAATGTAGGCATCCAGACGGATGTCCACCACCGTGTCCGGCGCGTCGCCCCGGCTCTGGCCGGTCAGTTTCTTCACCGCCTCATCCAGCATCCGGATGTACAGGTCATAACCAACGGCTGCCATGTGTCCGGACTGAGCCTTGCCCATCATATTGCCGGCTCCGCGGATCTCCAGATCGCGCATGGCGATGCGGAAGCCGGAACCCAGCTCGGTAAAGTCCTTCAGCGCTTTCAGCCGCTTTTCCGCCACCACCGTCAGCACTTTGTCCCGGCGGTAGGTCAGATAGGCATAGGCGATGCGGTTGGTCCGGCCCACCCGGCCGCGCAGCTGATACAGCTGGGACAGGCCCAGCTTGTCTGAGTCATAAATAATGATGGTATTGACATTGGGAATATCCAGGCCCGTTTCGATGATGGTGGAACTGACCAGCACGTCGAAGCGCCCTTCCATGAAATCCACCATGACATCTTCCAGCTCCCGCTCCGACAGCTGACCGTGGCCAATGCCGAATTCCACTTCCGGAACCAGCTGCTTGAGGTAGTTGGCCATTCGCTCGATGTCCTGGACGCGGTTATAGACGAAATAGACCTGACCGTTGCGGCTCTTCTCGCGCAGGATGGCGTCCCGGATCAGCTGCTCGTTGTATTCCACCACATAGGTCTGAATCGGGTAGCGGTCATCCGGCGGCGTTTCAATGAGTGAGATGTCCCGAATCCCGGTCATGCTCATGTTCAGGGTTCGGGGGATCGGTGTGGCCGACAGGGTCAGCACATCCACCGCCTTTTTCAGTTCCTTGAGCTTTTCCTTGTGCTTCACGCCAAAGCGCTGCTCCTCGTCAATGATGAGCAGGCCAAGATCTTTGAACTGGACGGCCTTGCCCAGGAGCTTGTGGGTCCCAATGAGAATATCCACATTGCCCTCCTTGAGCCGGATGAGCGAATCCCGAACCTGAGCCGCCGTGCGGAAGCGCGACACCATATCGATGTTCATGGCGAAGCCTTCAAAGCGCCGCCGGAAATTATTGTAATGCTGCTCGGCCAGAATCGTGGTGGGTACAAGCACCGCCACCTGCTTGCCGTCCATGACCGCCTTGAAGGCAGCGCGCATGGCCACTTCCGTTTTGCCGTAGCCGACGTCGCCGCACAGCAGGCGATCCATCACCCGGGGAGACTCCATGTCCTTCTTGATCTCCTCGATACTGGTCAGCTGATCCGGTGTTTCATCATACTGGAATTCATCCTCAAACTCCCTCTGCCAGGGCGTGTCCTTGCTGAACTCGTAGCCCCGGACCTGACTGCGCTGAGCGTACAGCTCCACAATCTCCTGCGCCACCTGATCCACATTGGCCCGGACCTTGGCCTTCGCCTTGGCCCACTCCTGGCCGCCCAGCCGGGAAACCTTCGGGGCGGCCGCTTCATTTCCGATGTACTTCTGGATCAGATCCAGCTGGTCGACCGGAATGAACAGCCGGTCATTGCGCTCGTAGCTGATCTCCAGGTAATCCTTGACGGCCCCCTGGGTTTCGATCTGCTTCATGCCCTGATAGACGCCGATGCCGTGGTTGACATGAACCACATAGTCGCCCTTCTTCAGGTCATCGTAGGAGTGGATCTTTTCAATTCCTTTGCCCTTGACGGCCCGGCGCTTCTTTTTCTGAGAAGATTCGCCGAACACCTCGGCATCGGAGATCACCGCCAGGCGGATGTCGCGGAATTCATAGCCTTTTTTCTGATTGCCGAAGGTGATGACGACTCCGCCCGGGCCGACGGCACCGACGTCATCGCGGTAGATCGCCTCGATTTCGCGGCCGCGCAGCGTTTCTTCCAGCCGTTCGCCCCGGGGGCGGGTGCCGGACAGAACCACGGTGCGCCACCCGCCCGCTTTGCGGTGGGCGATGTCATCCACCAGCAGATCCAGCTGACCGTGAAAGTGATAGACCGTATTGCTTTCAAATTGAGCCAGATGCCGGGGCGGCAGCGCCCGATCCGTCTTCATCAGGTCATGGAGTGACAGCACCGGCCGGTTCAGCAGCTGGGTCTGGATCACCTCCGGATCCAGCATGATGCGGGACTGCCCCGCCAGGATCTCTCCCCGGCTCAGAAAGGTTTCGTACTGTTCCCGGAATTCCAGCGCGGCCGACCCCAGTTTGCCCATGGTGCGGATGGAATCATCCAGCACGACAAAGTGCTCGCCGATATAGTCCAACAGGCTGGCCGGCTGCTCAAAAAAGTACGGCAGGCAGGAATCGATGGTTTCAAAGCTCCACGTTTCCTCCAGGGCTTCCAGATTCTTCTGCACGATGGCTTTCAGCTTCTCGAAGGCTTCCGGACCCAGGGCTTTGCGCGCCGCTTTATTCTGGGTCAGTTCCTCCATTTCTTTCCGGATCTGATCGCGCCCGCGCAGCAGCGACGGCTTGTCGATGATGATTTCCTTGCTGGGAAAGATCTCGGTTTCGGTGACCGGCTCGATGGAGCGCTGGGTCTCCGGATTGAAGGTCCGGATGGTGTCGATCTCGTCGCCGAACAGCTCAATCCGCACCGGGAACGGAGCCACCGGTGAAAAAATATCCATGATGCCACCGCGCTGGGAGAACTGACCGCGCCCTTCCGTCACTTCCGCCCGCTCGTAGCCGGCTTCGATCAGGCGCTTCGCCAGATGGTCCAGGTCCAGCACGTCTCCGGTTTTAAGGTGAAAGGTATAGCGCTGGAAGTAGTCCAGCGGCATCCAGGCCGAAAGCAGCGCTTCCACGGAGGCCACGATGATCTTCTTCTGACCTGAGGCAATCTCCCGCAGAACCTTCAGCCGTTCCCAGCGCAGATCGCCGGACACGGCGTCGGCATCATAGAACACCAGCTCCCGGGCCGGCAGGAAATAGACCTCCAGCTCCCAGAGCAGCAGGTCATCATAGATGGCGCGGGCTTCCAGCTCCGACCATGAAAAAATAAACAGCGACTTCTCGGTCGACTGGTAGAGCGCAGACAAAAAGGCGGCCCGGGCGGAATCGGAAATTCCGTACACCCCGATCGGATACCGCTTCTCCCGGATTCCCGCACGAACCTGCTCAAAGCCCTGACTCGTCTGAATCAGAGCTTTGATGGCATCCAGCCTCATGATCTCACCTCGGAGTCCGAATCCGGTTCGGACGGATTCTCGGTCACAGGATCGACTGAGGATGGATTCTTCGGCAGCGGTTTTTGATGCAGCAATTCTTCCGGGTTACAATCTGCCAGCGGTTTTCGGGGCGGGATATCCTCTCCGGATGCGCTGTTCAACGATGCGCTGTTCAGCGACGCACTGTCCGCAGATGTGCTGCCCGAAGCCGCACTCTCCGCAGATTTTCTGTCCGCAGATGTGCCACCCGCAGCGCCGGGTTCCCCGGACTCCCTGGGCAGCTTCGGTGCCTTGGGCGGTTTGCCGGAGGAATTATAGCGGTTCATGGCATCTTCCACGGCACCGGTGACGATGACTTTCACCGCGTCCCGGGCCAGCTGCAGGCCCTCGATATACAGAGGTTCCTCCGTGGGCGAGAACTTGCCCAGAACATGGGAGATGACATTGCCGCGGGGGCCACCGACACCGATGCGCAATCGGGTAAAGTCATCGGATCCGGTGAGTCCGATGATGCTCTTCATGCCGTTGTGGCCGCCGGCGGATCCCTTGACCCGGATCCGGATGGCTCCGGGTTTCAGCGCCATGTCGTCATAGACCACCATCCACTCGTCCGGACGCGGTTTGTAGAAGTTCAGGGCGGCCACCACGGCTTCCCCCGACAGGTTCATATAGGTCATGGGCTTGATGAGGACGACCTTTTGGCCGCCAAGGAATCCCTCCCCCACCATGCTCTTGAATTTGCTCTTATTGATGTCGATATTTGCCTCATCGGCAATGAGGTCCACCAGGTCAAACCCGGCATTGTGCCGGGTCCGGGCATATTGGGGCCCCGGATTGCCCAGGCCGAAAATGATAAACAAGCTGATTCCTCCTGACATGGGAAAAACCAAGGAAATCATTCCTTGGGTATTCCGCGGTTCGGGTCACCGTTTGGGTGCCCGTCTTATTCTAATAGATTTTCATGGTAAGGGAAAGAATTTCATTCAGACGCGAGAGTGTCACCTGCAGGGAATCCCCTGCCTTCTTGCCCTTGAGATAGCTGTCGATGGCCCGCTCCCTGGTGACGGGCTGTCCGTCGATGGTCAGGAGGATATCCGTGGGCTGAATTCCCCCGCGCTGGGCGGTGGAGCCTTCTTCCACTTCCAGGACATAAAAGCCGGGCTGCTTCAGGGACGGTACTTCCACCAGATCCCCCTGGACTCCCAATTTAACGGCAGAGGCCTCATCCCGCGACAGGATCCGCTCCACCACCCTGGGCAGCTCACTGCCCGGAATCACAGCGGTGTAGGGCGACACGCCCAGACGCTGGGTCAGCTCACTGGATGCCATGCCCGCCAGCCGTCCCTCCATGGTGACGGCCGCTCCGCCGTCATTGCCCCGGTAGACCGGGGCGGAGGTCAGAAAGATCGGCACCTTGGTATCCTCTCCGCCCGAACGGACGGTGTAGAGCGCTTCCCTGGAATGGATCTCGCCCATGGTAAGATTTCCGCTGTCCGGATCTCCCTGGGGCAGGGCGATCAGGAGAATGGTCTGAGCCAGCGCCGGCTTGACCGGAGTCAGATCCAGCGGCTGTTCCCGGTTTAGCGTCGGAACATCGATCAGACCCAGTCCGGTGGCTTCGTCCACACCCATGACAATCCCGTTATGGACCTTCAGCCGGTCGGCTTCCTGAATCTGGACATAAACCTGCGTCTGTCCCCGGACGCTGGCGGCAGGAACCAGGATATGGCCCCGGACTCCATAGATCAGGCCGCTGGACAGCTTATCCGGTTCATTGGCATGCAGGGCCGCCCGGGAGGTCGTAACCCCGACCAGATTGCTGGCGAACTTATCATACGCTGCCCGGAAGTTCTCCCGCTCGTAGAAGCGCTTTTCCAGTTCATTGTACTGATTGGATTCTTTTTCCAGATAATTGTTGGTTTCCGCGATTTTGCGATCCGTATAATTTTTGGTCATCAGCAGGATGACGATGGCAAACAGCAGGACTGAGCCTGCCGCCAGGAGCGTCAGGATTCCTTTCCGGTGGGTCTGATACCTCAGCTTCTCCCGGTTGGAGATCCGGATATGCCCTTCCTGGACTTCCGGTGCATTCCGATTGTTTTTCAAGGGTCACCTCTTATGTTTTGCTCAGGGTAAACTGGAAGACAACACCGGTCTCCCGGTTTTCCACCCAGACGTTCTCCCCGAGCTGGCTCAGGATATTGCGCACAATGGGAAGTCCCAGTCCCGTGGATTCCTTCTGCGTCCGCGACCGGTCCGCCTTATAGAACCGGGACCAGATGTTCTTCAGATCAGCATCGGAAATCGGCATGCCGTCGTTGTAGATGGCCACCGTCACTTTCTTGCCCTTCACTTTAGTGGACACTTCAACATGCCCTTCGGCCGGAGAGTGCTTGACGGCATTGTCCAGGAGGTTGGTGACGACCTGAATCAGGCGGTCGCGGTCGGCCGCGACGTACTGATGCTCGGAATCCAGCGAAATGTCCACCCGAAGTTTCTTATCATTGATTTTGGTTTCAAACTTGACGATGGAGGCCCGAATGACCTCGTTGAGGTCCACTTCCGTCACATTCATCGAGAACCGGCCGGACTCCATGGCGGACAAATCCAACAGATCATTGATGAGCCGGGTCAGACGGTTGATTTCCTCATATACGACATTGAGATAGTAATTCTCCTTGTCCTTGGGAATGATGCCGTCCAGGATTCCGGCGACGAAGCCCCGGATCGAGGTGATGGGCGAACGCAGTTCATGGGAAATGTTGCTGATGAAATCCCGCCGGTTCTGGTCCGTGTTCTCAATGGATTCCGCCATAAGGTTGAAGGAGTTGGCCAGATTGCCGATTTCATCCTCGGAGGATACCAGCGCCCGCTGGGTGAAGTCGCCCTTGCTCATCTTGTCGGCCACGCTGTTCAGTTCATACAGGGGACGAATCAGGATCTGCTGCGCAAAGTAGTAGATCATGAAGATCGAGGCGATCAGCGCCAGGAAGGAACTGATCCAGATGATGAAGAAGACCCCTGAAATCTGCTTGCGCAGGACTTCCTCCGGCGTCATGATGACGGCGGCGCCATGGTAGATGCCATCCTTCAGGATGGGCGACACATAGACAAAATACTCTTTCGTGCCATCCGGGCCGGCCAGGCGGGAGATTTCCTGAGCGCCGCCGCTGGCCAGGCGCTCCAGGTTCTCCTGGGGGAACACCTTGAAAATCCAGTCAGACAACTCTTCCCTAGACACCAAAAACACCATATTGCGCTCATCCAGAACCAGTACCTCTGAATCATTGAGGCCCCGGCCCAAATACTGCAACGTGGTGGTCAGAATGGGCTTTTTGATTTCACTCGCCTTGAACCGCTCTACATTGTACTTAATAAGCTCCGCGGATTCTTCCAGACGGGTTCGTCTTTCCGAGATGTAGCCCTGCTGCACCCAGACGGAAAGGATCGTTGCGATAATCATGTAGCTGATGGCCAGGATCACAAAGAACGTGGCCACCAGCTTGAATACGATACTTTTACTTTTCATCGGTTTGGTTTACTTGACTTCGAACTTGTAACCGACTCCCCAGACTGTTTCCAGCTGCCAGTTCGGGCCGCCGTGCAGCTTTTCGCGCAGGCGCTTGATGTGGACATCCACCGTGCGGGAATCACCGGGATAGTCATATCCCCAGACTTCGCAGAGCAGCTGTTCCCGGGTGAAGACCCGGTTCTTGTTGGAAGCCAGGTGATAGAGCAGTTCAAATTCCTTGGGCGGCATTTTGACGTCGTTGCCGCGATAGGTCACGCTGTAGGAGTTGACATCCACGGTCAGTTCCGGGAAATTGAGGACTTCCTTGCCGCCGCCCTCGACATTGAAGCGGCGCATGACGGCCTTGACTCTGGCCACCACTTCCTTCGGTTCGAAGGGCTTGACCATGTAGTCGTCGGCACCCAGTTCCAGTCCAAGCACCTTGTCAAAGGTCTCGCCTTTGGCCGTGAGCATGATAACGGGTGTTTCGTAGTCCCGGCGGATCCATTTCAAGACATCGATCCCGTCCACAAAGGGCAGCATGATGTCCAGCAGAACCAGGTCCGGCTTGTAGTCCACGAACACTTCCTGCGCAGATTTTCCGTCCCCGCAGACCTTCGTATCGTAACCGGAGTTCTGAAGATACATTTTCAGTACTTCGCTGATATTTTCATCGTCATCTACGATCAGAATCTTTCCAATTTTTCCTTCCATTCAAATCCTCCTGTGTCCCACAATGGGGATAATGGTTGAAACCAGTTAAGTATATCTTATATGAACGATGCAAAAAAACAGAATGTTTTCCGCAAAATTTACAGTTCATTCACCAGCGGTGCCCTCGCTTCGGTCAAACAGAGCTTTGGATCAGCTGAAAATTGTCGACACCGGTTCATTCTCATGCACCCGGTGGATCGCTTCGCTGAACAGATCTACGCAGGACAGAATCCGGAATTTGTCCCGCATCTTTTCCGGCTCCATCCGGATGGTATCCAGCAGCACCACCTCCGTCAGAGGCGAGTCCTGCAGGCGGTCCGGGGCGTTCCCGGACAGTACTGCATGGGATGCCGCGGCATAGACTTCACGGGCGCTATGCGCCATGAGGGCGCAGGCTGCATTGGCAATCGTGCCGCCCGTGTCGATCATGTCATCCACCATGACGCAGCGCTTGCCGCTGACATCGCCGATGATGTTCATGATTTCCGAAACATTGGGACGGGGCCGCCGTTTATCAATGATGGCAATCGGAGCGCCCAGCCGTTCCGCAAATTTGCGGGTCCGGGTCACCGAGCCAATGTCCGGTGCCACCAGCACCACATCATCGGCGCGGTAAAAGCCTTTGTCGGTAAAATAGCGGGACAGGATCGGCCCGCCGATCAGATTGTCCATGGGGATGTCAAAATAGCCCTGAATCTGTTCGGAATGAACATCCAGCGTAATGACCCGGTCTGCTCCGGCCTGGGTCAGGAGATTGGCCACCAGCTTGGCGGTAATGGGATCCCTGGCTTTGACCTTGCGGTCCTGCCGGGCATAGCCGTAATACGGTATGACCGCATTGATCCGTCCGGCCGACGCCCGGCGGAAGGCATCGATCATGATCAGCAGCTCCATCAGGTGATCATTCACCGGAGTTCGGGTGGACTGGATCACAAAGACATCACAGCCCCGAACGGTTTCACCGATGCTCACCGAGATTTCTCCGTCACTGAATCGTTCCACCTGGGCAACCCCCAGAGGCACCCCCAGCTTCCGAGCGATTCCCAGCGCCATCTCCGGCTGAGAATTCCCCGAAAAGATCTTCATACTCTCACACGTCCATGACTGAACCATACGATCCGCCTCCCCTGCTTTATTCAGGCATCAGTCCTTTTTCAGGCCCTTCTTCTCGACCCAGTGCTCCTTGATCTCCTGGCGAGCCCGGCCGATGGCCAGGGCGTCTGCCGGAACGTCCTCGGTGATGGTAGAGCCCGCCGCCGTATAGGCGTTGCGGCCGACCCGCACCGGTGCCACCAGATTGGTGTTGCAGCCGATGAAGGCGTTGTCCTCCACTACGGTCTTGCTTTTCACTCTGCCGTCATAGTTGACAATGACCGTACCGCAGCCGAAATTGACATGGGAACCGATCTCCGCATCCCCCAGATAGGTCAGATGGGATACCTTGGTGCCGTCCCCGATGGAGGTCTTCTTGATTTCCACAAAATCACCGATTTTCACATGGGAGCCGATCACAGAGTCCGGCCGGATATACGCAAACGGCCCCACTGTGGTCTCCTCACCGATGGAGGAATCCAGAATCACGGATTCCTGAATTTCGCAGTAATTGCCGATTCTGGAATTGCGGATCCGGGTGCCCGGATACAGAATCACCCCTTCGCCGATCACACAGGCGCCCTCGAGGATCACCCCGGGATAGATGACGCTGTTCGCTCCGATGACTGATTCCTTTGACAATATGATGTTCTCGGGATCCACAAAAAAGACCCCGTTGTTCTGATGTTTCTCCACCCGGGCTCTCGCCCCGTCCAGAGCTGTCTTCAGCTCGCGGATTTTTTCCAATGCCTTTTCTGATCCCTGTGCCATATGATACTCCTGTGTTTCCTGATAGATTTTATGTCTTTCTGATCAAATACTGGTACTCTGTTCCCATGCTGGTACTCTGTTCCAATGCTGGTACTCTGTTCCCATACTGGTACTCTGTTCCCATGCCGGTACTCTGCTTCACTGCCGATCCTTTCCTGATCGAAGATTTCTTCTCTGAGCAAGGGGAACATGGTTATCTGAACTGAATCAGACAGAGCCTCCGCCCCTCCTCTTTCTATTTTAGACGGAAGCGGCGGTTGTGTAAACTTGTCGGGAGTGGTGCTGTCCTGCCGGAGATCAGGCCCATAAAACCAGTCAGCTCAATCTTATTTCCCTGACAGGTGAGCCAGCGAGTTCAGGCAGGTGATGCCGCGGCCTTCTTCCAGTGCCACCCATTCATGGATGCCGGTATCCCCGGTAGTCACCCAGACATTGTAATCCGCCGGCAGCCTCAGAAAAGCCCGGAAGAGCTGATTGATCATCCCGCCGTGGGTCACCAGCACAACATGGCCCGTCGGATGCTCATACAGGATTCGGGAGATCACCCGCTCCGCCCGGAAGCGGAATTCCAGACGAGTTTCCTGTCCGTACACCGAATCATGGGCCGGTACATTGGGCACCACGGGATAGCGATGACCCACCTCAGTAATCGGCACACCTGCCAGCTGTCCGTTGTTGAACTCCATCAGGTCATCCAGCTCCGTCACCGATCGACCCGCAGCTTCCGAAATGGCCTCGGCCGTCTGGCGGGCTCGCAGCAGCGGCGAGGAGTACACCGCATCCACCGGATAGGTCCGCGCGATCCAAGCGGCAGCCAGTCTGGCCTGACCCAGTCCTTTGGCAGTGAGCGGAAAATCCGCCCGGCCTTCACAGACCCGCCGGATATCCGCCTCCGATTCACCATGGCGTATGACAATCAGTTTCATAGAGACTCACTTCCTTTCGATGAATACATTGCGCCAGGTCTTTGGGATCCGGAGCCTGCTGCAAACATTCTTCGGTACATCCAAATCCCATTCCAACTTTAGGCTTATTTTCTGGATCGATTCGCATCGTTCTGGCGATGAAATAATAATATTATACGCTTAATAATTATTTTCATAGAGGTTTCCGTTATTTTCCCACTGCAAATGAAAGCTGAGGCAATGCCGCGATGACATTGCCTCAGTGGATCCCGTTCCGGGTTACTGGTATGGATTGGGGGCGCCGACACTGACTTCCGCTTCGGGAAGGTTCAGGCGGTCGAATCCCGGTTCGTCGTCTGACGGTTCACTCATGATCTTTTCATACTCATCCAGAATAGCGTGCTGTAATTTTTCCCTGGTTTCGGTATTGATCGGATGGGCTATATCTTTAAACTCTCCATCCGGTGTCTTTCTCGACGGCATGGCAATAAAAAGGCCGTTCTGGCCCTCGATAACCTTAATGTCATGCACCACAAATTCATTCTCGAATGTCACTGAAACGATTGCCTTCATTTTCCCCTCCGAGGCAATCTTCCGTATCCGAACGTCGGTGATCTTCATTGAGTTTCCTCCTCGCTGTGGTATAAAAAGTCATGTCCCGATTCTTCCACCGGGGGGATCCCTCGCTCCGGATGGAATGATTCTTATTTAAAGAATAGCATGGTAAACGATTAAATATAAGACTGTTGGCACATTTTTACAATATTAACAATATACGCTTATTTTGTTCATAATCTATAATGAATTTGAATCTTTAATATTAATTTCACCATTCGAATCGATACCATAATAATCACAGAAATTCACGAAGGGGACTCCGATGGTCTTTTCCATGTCCTTGGAATCCACCATGACGCCCACGCCGACCAGGCTGGACTCAAACTCATGGAGCAGGTCAATGATGCCGCGAACCGTGCCGCCGCCTCTCAGAAAATCGTCAATGAATACCAACCGGGAGCCGGCCCGGATGCTGCGCTTGGACAGGCTCATCACCGAGAGCAGACCTTGATTGCCCGTCAGATAGTTGATGGAAACCGCCGTTCCTTCGGTGATTTTCGTGTTGCGGCGCACCACGATCAGATGGATGCCAAGATAGCGCGCCACCTCATAGGCCAGGGGTATGCCCTTGGTTTCCACCGTGATGATGTAGTCGGGTCGGGTCTCCAGGAAGTGCTGAGCCAGAATGGCTCCGGCCATCCTCACGATGCGGGGATTCTGCATCAGATCGGTTACATAGAGGAAATTACCCGGCACGATCCGGCTGGGATCTTTCAGGTATTCCAGAAACTCTGTCCGGAATTTCTGACGTTCCTTCTCGGAAACGGTCACCTGATATTTCACTCCGCCGCTGGCGCCTACCAGGGTTTCCACCCGGCCTTCGCCAAATTTCTCCAGGGTTTCCCGTACAATCAGCAGATCTTCGGAGATCGTCGATTTGGCCGCATGAAACAGATCCGCGAAATAGTTCAGGCTGTAGATCCGGTTCGGATTTTCAACCAGCGTTTTAGTAATGATCGCCACGCGGGCGGTTCGGGTATGTTTATCCATGATGGAACGCCTCCTCTTTTGTCCCCATTGTACTTAAAATTCGTACGATACGCAATGAAAGGATAACGAATGTTCGTTACCCTTTCGTGTGCATTATAACGGGACTTCAATAAGACTCCCTGTTTTTAGTCAGAACATCCCAGGGGCGATGGATCGGCCCTGATGAGCCAGAAGGGAAATCCGTAATTTTTACATACAAAGTCAGTCTTTCCAACCAGCCTTTGATCCGGCCCTTTTTATTCTTCGTCCAGCGGAACTTTTACGACCCAGCCTGCCGGTCCTTCGATGTCGCCGTACTGAATGCCGACCATCGTATCATAGAGCTTTTTGGTAACAGGGCCAACTTCTGTCTCAGAATGGAAGACATGGCGCTCTCCCTTGTAGTCGATGGCTCCGATGGGGGTGATGACAGCTGCGGTACCGCAGGCTCCGGCCTCGGCAAACTCATCAAGTCCGTTGATGGGGCAGTCCCGTTCGATGGCGTCCATCCCGAGGTATTCCTTGGCCAGGTGAAGCAGGGAATACTTGGTGATGGATGGCAGGATGGACGGGGAATACGGTGTTACAAATTCATTGTTCTTCGTGATGGCAAAGAAGTTGGCTGCACCGACTTCCTCGATCTTGGTATGGGTTGCCGGATCCAGGTAGATGCAGTCGGCATAGCCCTTGTCCTTGGCCAGTTCGTGGGGCAGCAGGGAAGCTGCGTAGTTTCCGCCGACTTTGGCTGCGCCGGTTCCAAACGGAGCAGCCCGGTCATAGTCTTCGGAGACCATGAAGTTTACGGGACTCATGCCGCCCTTGAAGTAGGCTCCTACCGGCGTGCAGAATACTGTGAAGATAAATTCGGGAGCGGATTTCACCCCGATCTGGTCACCGACTCCGAACATGAGCGGTCTTAAATACAGGGAGGCACCGGTGCCATAGGGCGGAACAAATTCCGCATTGGCGGCTACAACCTTCTTGCAAGCTTCAATGAACTGTTCTTCCGGAAAATGCGGCATCAACAGCCGGTCGCAGCTGGCCATCATGCGCTTGGCATTCATGTCCGGCCGGAACAGCTGAATCTCTCCGGACTTGGTGCGATAGGCCTTCATGCCTTCGAAGCACTGCTGCCCGTAGTGGAGCGCTGTAGATGCTTCTGAAATGTGAACCCGGTTGTCCCCCGTCAACTCACCCTCGTTCCAGGCACCGTCCTTCCAGTGCGCGATGAAGCGCCAGGGTGTCTTGATATACCCAAAGCCGAGATTGGCCCAGTCAAGGTCCGCAATTTTATGTTTCATGATTTCCCTCCTAAACAGGTGTATTATATATATGTTAACTTAAAACGTTGTCAGATTACAGTTCAAAGCCAAAAAATCAGAAAACCGAAAGGAATGAATGTCAGCGTCACCTTTCTTGCTATGGCTTTCGCTCTGCATTAAAATATTGATATCGAAGGAGATGATTTTTTTGTCATTTGATTTGAAAGAATATAAAGGTAAGAAAGTGCACATCGTCGGAATCGGCGGTTCCATGATGAGCGGAATCGCGGGAATTCTGCTGGACAACGGGGTTTCGGTTTCCGGAACCGACCAGGAGGATTCCAAAACCCTGGACTGGGTCCGCAAAAAAGGCGCGTCCGTCAAAGCCGGCCATCACCGCGATTACGTCTATGATCAGGATCTGGTCGTGTATTCCGCCGCGGTCAAGCCCGACCATCCGGAACTGATCCGGGCCCATGAACTGAACATCCCCACTATGACCCGCTCCCAGTTTCTGGGCTATCTGATGAAGAACTTCCGGTACTCCGTCGGCATTGCCGGCACCCACGGCAAAACCTCCACCACCGCCCTGCTCACCTCCATCACCATGGGAGCGGGCGAGGATCCCACTGTGCTCATCGGGGCGCCGGTGCCGCTTCTGAAGTCCAATTACCGGGTGGGAAAATCCGAAGTCATGGTCGTGGAATCCTGTGAATATCAGCGTTCCTTCCTGGACTTCCCGCCTCACATCGCGGTGCTGCTCAACATTGAGGAAGATCATGTGGATACCTATAAGGATCTGGACGCCATCAGGGAGGCCTTCCATACCTACGCCTCCAGGGTTCCGGCCGACGGGCTGGTCATTGCCAACGCGGACGACCCCAACTGCATGGCAGCGGCTGAAGGCATCCAGGCCCCGCTGATGACCTTCGGTCTGGAACAGGGGGATGTCCGGGCCGTCGGCATCACCATGGACAACAAGGGCTGCGGAACCTTTGATGTGGTCCGGGGCGAAGAGGTGCTGTTCAACCTGCACCTTCCCATTCCCGGCACCTTCAATATCTACAATACCCTGGCCGCCACCTGCGCCGCCCTGGCCCTGGGCATCGAACCGGAGGACATTCGCCGTGGCCTTTTGAGTTATCAGGGAGTCGACCGCCGGCTGCAGGAACTGGGCACCGTCAACGGCGTCCGCTTCATCGACGACTACGGCCACCATCCGACGGAAGTCCGGGTCACCATCGAAACCGTCCTGCACTACGATTATGAGCGACTCATCGTACTGATGCAGCCCCTGACCTATTCCCGGCTGCACCACTTCATGGCTGATTTTGTCCCCCTGTATGACAAGGCCGACCTGTTAATCCTGCTGCCGGTCTATACCTCGCGGGAAGTCGACACCGGACTGACCTCGAGCAATGTCCTGGGCGATGCCGTTCGGGCCCGCCACACTGTGGAGTGCATCAATGCCCTGGATTATCAGGATGCCGCCAACCTGATCCTGCAGCGCGCCAACCCCGGCGACATCGTGCTGTCCATCGGCGGCGGCGAGGGCTACAAGGTTTATGACCTGCTGGCCATCAACGAAGAGCTCAAAAAAGCAGGTCCGCGGCGCTAACCGGTCTGCTGCTCCCTGCCCAGCAGGGGTGCGCCTGTCCGTTCGTCTGGCGAGAACACCAGTACAGAGGATTTTGTGTAATCCTGTACTGGTGCTTTTTGTTGCAACGATTTTCCGGCGCCTATAAGATGATAGTGGTGTCTCAATCAGACCCAAAAGGAGGGAAACGATTGAAGCGAATTTTTGACATGCTGTTTAAATACTGGAAACAGCTCATCTTCCCCACCGCTGCCCTGTTGGCTACGATCGCCCTGGATTCCGCCAACCCGTTTTTAAACCGGATGATCATTGACCGGGCACTGCCCCAGCGTGATCTGAACCTGCTGCTCTGGATCCTGGCCGGACTTCTGGCCGTTACCGCCGGACGGGCTGTGCTTGGCTTCTTCAAGGAGTACATCTACGACCGGGTGGGCATCCTGGTGTATCGGGACTTGAAAAAGGTCCTGTTCGACCACATTCAGCAGCTCCACTTCCAATACTTTGACCGGATCAACACCGGCGAACTGATGTCGCGTCTGGGCGAAGACCTGGAGAACATCTGGCGCAGCCTGGCCTTTGGCTTCCGCCTGCTGGTGGAACAGGTGCTCTACTTCCTGATCGGTTTTGTCATTCTGGCCAGCATCAACTGGAAGCTGACCCTGATTATCCTTCTGATCATGGCACCCATCGGCTTTTTGGCCATGAGCTTTGAAAAGAAGATCGACCGGAACTTCGAGGCGATTTCTGATCAGACCGCCATCTTGAATACCACCGCTCAGGAAAACATCGCAGGGGTCCGCCTGGTCAAGGCCTTTGCCCGCGAACGCCACGAAATCCAGAAATTCCTCGGGAAAAACAAGCAGAACTATGACCTGAACAATGAACAGGCCAAAATTATCGCCGATAACTTTCCGGTGATCGAACTGCTCACCAATCTGGCAGTCATTGCCATGATCGCCATCGGCGCCATCTTTGTGACCCGGGGCGAGATGTCCCTGGGTTCCCTGGCGGTCTTTTCCGGCTTCATCTGGAATCTGATCTGGCCCCTGCGCGAGCTGGGCTGGCTGATGAACATGGCGGCTCAGTTCAACGCCTCCGCTAAGAAAATTCTGGCCATTCTCGACACACCGTCCGAGGTGACGGATGAACCCGGGCTGGCGCCCCATACCGTAACCGGCGCGGTGGCTTTTGACCATGTCAGCTTCTCCTATCAGGAGGAACCGGTTCTGCGCGATGTGTCCTTCCAGGCCCGGCCGGGCGACACCGTCGCCATCATGGGAACCACCGGATCGGGCAAAAGCTCCCTGACCGCGCTGATCGGACGCTACTACAACCATCAGTCCGGTTCCGTCCTGATCGACGGCATCGACAGCCGCCGGCTCCGCCTGGATGACCTGCGCGGAGCCATGAGCATCGTACCTCAGGATACCTTCCTGTTTTCGGAATCCATTGAGAACAATCTGAAATTCGCCAATCAGGACGCGACGCCGGAAGCGGTCCGGGAAGCCCTGCGCATCGCCTGCGCCGAGTTTGTGTTTGAGCTCGAAGACGGGCTGGACACAGTCATCGGCGAACGCGGCGTCGGACTCTCCGGCGGGCAGAAGCAGCGCCTGGCCATCGCCCGGGCGATACTGAAGCAGGCTCCCCTGCTGGTGCTGGATGATGCCACCTCTGCCCTGGACATGGAAACAGAATACCAGCTCCTGAAGAATCTCAAGGAAGTGGGTCAAAACCGGACGATCTTCATCATTGCCCACCGGATCTCCGCCGTTAAGAACGCCGACCAGATCCTCTACATGGAGAACGGCCGGGTCGTTGAAGCCGGAACCCACGATGAACTGGTGGCCCTGGGCGGACGCTACTACGAAGTGTACAGCGAACAGTTCCAGGATTTTGCCAGCCTCAGGGAGGTGGTCTAAATGGCGAAAAACATCGTATCCCAGGATGAAAAAATCAATCTGACGGAAAAAAGCTATATCATCCGCCGTCTCTATACCTACATCCGGCCTTACTGGAAGGCCGTTCTGGTGATCATGGCGCTCATGGTGTTCACCATGCTGGTTGGCCTGATCAATCCGGTCTTTGTCAAATTCACGGTGGATCAGGCCATTGCCCAGGGCGACACCCAGACCCTGATCCGGCTGGCTCTGGCCATGGCCGTGCTTAATCTGCTGGCCGCCCTGGCCAGCCGTCAGCGCCTCCTGTCCATGGGCCGGGTTTCGAACAAGATTGTTCTGGACATGCGGGAAGCTCTCTATCGGCACATCCAGCAGCTGTCCTTCGCCTTTTTCGACTCCCGACCGGTGGGTAAAATCCTGGCGCGGGTCGTGGGCGACATCAACTCCCTGCAGCAGCTGTTCACCAACTCGGTGACCTCGCTGATCCCTCAGGTGCTCCAGCTGGTGCTGGTCGCCGTCATGATGCTTTTTACCAATGTCTGGCTGGGTCTTGCCACCATGGTGGTCATGCCCCTTCTGGTCTCGGCGATCTTCTTCATTGAGATCAAGGCCAGAGTCCGCTGGGGTGAGTGGCGCGGCAAGCGCAGCAACCTCAATGCCTTTACCCATGAGAACTTTTCCGGAATCCGGGTGGTGCAGGGCTTCCGTCAGGAAGCGGCCACCAGCACCCGACACCTGGACATGGTCACCGAGATGAACGAAAAATTCATGGGGGCCGTCAAGCTCAATGACCTGTTCTGGCCCATGGTGGAAATCTCATGGGGCGTCGGCTCCATCGTAGTCTACCTGACCGGAGCGATCCTCTACTGGAGAAATCTGGTCAGCCTGGGCGATATCTTCGCCTTCACCATGTTCATCGGACTGTTCTGGCGCCCGGTCATGTTCATCTCCAACTTCTACAACACCCTCATCACCTCCCTGGCCTCCGCGGAGCGGATCTTTGAAATCCTCGACACCAAGCCCGACATCACGGACCGCGAAGGCGCCGCTGAGATGCCGCAGATCCAGGGCGAAGTCACCTTTGACCACGTCAGCTTTGAATACGATCCCCAGGTGCCGGTGCTGCACGACGTATCGTTCACGGTCCGTCCCGGGGAGAGCATCGCCCTGGTCGGCGAGACCGGCGCCGGCAAGACTACCATCATCAATCTCCTGGCCCGCTTCTATGACCTGTCCGGCGGCCGGATCCTCATTGACGGTCAGGACATCTCCCAGGTCCGCATCGAAACCCTGCGCAGCCAGATGGGCATTATGATGCAGGATACCTTCCTCTTCTCCGCCACCATCCGGGAAAATATCCGCTATGGCCGGCTGGACGCCACCGATGAGGAAATCGAGCGCGCCGCCAAAGCCGTCAATGCCCATGATTTCATCATGAAGCTGGAACAGGGTTACGACACTGAAATCCGCGAACGCGGCTCCCGCCTGTCCGTTGGCCAGCGTCAGCTCATCTCCTTCGCCCGGGCCCTTTTGGCCAATCCCAGAATCCTGATTCTGGACGAAGCCACCAGCAACATCGATACCCAGACCGAGCGGCTGGTCCAGCAGGGCATTCAGCTCCTGCTCAAGGGCCGCACCTCCTTCGTCATAGCCCATCGCCTCTCCACCATCCGCGACTGTGACCGCATCCTGGTCATCCACGACGGAGCCATTGTGGAACAGGGCAGCCATGAAGAACTGCTTCAGGCCAAAGGCTACTACTACAAGCTCTACCTCGCCCAATACCGTTTCCTCAACGAAGGTGCCTGATGCATTCCACAGGCATCCCTGAGAAAAGACTGAGCCTGGAGCAGCAGGCAACCTGATCAGG
>JABNAD010000570.1_pt1 | contig 20187 bp, 18 predicted proteins | sample 7240381 | NCBI WGS metagenome assembly JABNAD01 (sample SAMN11332834, study PRJNA596920) | anaerobic digester metagenome | biome: digested sludge; isolation source: digested sewage sludge-derived enrichment culture grown on H2/CO2 | place: Germany: Goettingen
CAGTCCTGCAATGCCCGGCGCGGCGGCGAGGGCCAGCTCCTGATTACGACCGCCCAAGCCCTTGCCCGTCAGATGGACGACCGTTTCTCCCCCTGCCAGAAAGGCCAAGGAGTTCTCCTGCTCCTGATGGGATTTGGCCACGGCGGCTAAAAAGCGGCCGGCTTCCCGAGCCTCGCAGTCCAGACAGTCCGTGAGAACAACCGGTTGATAGCCAAGCTCCCGGCACACATTGGAAGCCGCCCTGCACAGCTCCCGGACAGAGCCGGTAATGTGAGTTTCCACATTGTCCAGCGTCTTGGGAGTTTCTTGCTTTAACAGCGCGGCCGCCTGAGGAGAAAGGGCCAGCGTATATTTTTCCGCGATGCGCTTTGCGGTGGCGCAAGTGGATGTGTCGGGACAGGCGGGGCCGGAGGCGATCATGTCCAGCGGATCTCCGATCACGTCGGAAAGAACCACCGTCAGGACATAGGCTGGCGCACAGTGCAGGGCAAAGCGCCCGCCCTTTACACCGCTGAGCCGCTTACGGATGGTGTTCATCTCCACAATATCCGCTCCGCTGGCCAAGAGCTGCCGAGTGACGCTTTGCAGTTCCTCCGGGTCCACCAGAGGGGATTCAAAGAGGGCGGAGCCGCCTCCGGAGAGAAGAAAGAGAACGGTATCCTCCGGTTTTAATTCTTTCGTCAGGGCCAGAGCTTGGGCGGTGGCGGAGAAGGTATCCTGATCCGGGACGGGGTGGCCCGCCTCATGGATCGTCAGATTCCCAATCGGCCCTTTGGCATAGCCGTGCTTGGTGATGACAATTCCGCCGTCAATGCGGGAGCCGAGATATTCCGAGGCGGCTTGTGCCATGGACCATGCGGCCTTGCCCACCGCCACCAGAATCAGGCGACCGGCATCAAAGCGGCGGTTTTCCAAAACGCGGCGGACTGCTTCGTGGGGCTGAACCTGAGAAATTGCACCAGCGACAATGGTATTGGCATGGGATCGCAGCAGTTCATTCATAAAAGTTCACTCTTTCTATTTTTAAATTTCATGAAAGCATGGCAAAGCTAAACTGATGATTATTGCGACTATTTTTTATTTGATATGCGAAAATTGCCATCCTTTAAAATTACTTGGCAACAAGAGGAGCAGGAAATATCTTTGCGGTTAAGTAAATTTAATATCAAAGTCAGCTGCATTTTTTCGTTTACATACCCGGCAGCATATAAATTTCAGCTGGAAGCAAAATAAGCAACTTTTTCAACAAAATATTAATAGAATTGTTGATGCGGTTCCCTGTATCATAAATGACAGCAGGGGAGTACCGGAACGTCGGCTCCCACGGATAAAGGAGGAATCGTGACGATATGGACAAGAAATACCGCATTCTTATACAGGAGAAAAATTGCAAGCAGTGTGGCATCTGCTCGTATCTGTGCCCCAAGGAGGTACTTGCGCAGAGCGTGGGAGAATGTCCGACAGTGGTCAATCCCGGGGCCTGCATTGGGTGCAGACTGTGTGCCATGCGCTGCCCGGATTTTGCAATTGAAGTGGAGGTCGTCCAAGAATGAAGACGGAAAAGAAGTTTATCGAGGGCAATATTGCCATTGTAGAGGGCGCGCTTGCCGCCGGGGCTCGCTTCTACGCGGGCTATCCCATCTCACCTAGTTCCGAAATTGCGGAGTATTCCTCCCAGATGCTGCCTAAGGTAGGTGGCCTCTACATCCAGATGGAGGACGAGATCAGTTCTATGGCGGCTCTGCTGGGCGCCTCGGTGGCAGGCGCAAAAGCGTATACCGCCACCAGCGGTCCGGGGATTTCACTCATGCAGGAGAATTTGGGCCTTGGCATCATGTCTGAAATCCCGGCTGTCGTCATTGATGTGCAGCGCAGCGGCCCCTCTACCGGCGCGGCCACCAAGCCCGCTCAGGGAGACATGATGCAGGCTCGTTGGGGCGCTCATGGCGACCACAGCATCATAGCCCTGTCCCCTGCGTCTGTGCAAGAATGCTTTGACCTCACCGTACAGGCGTTCAATCTGGCTGAAAAATACCGTACCCCTGTCTATTTGATGGCAGATGAGGCTATCGGCCACCTCCGTGAAACGGTGACCATCCGGGAACTGGACGACTCGGAGATCGTCAATCGAAAGCAGCCCGGTGCGGACGTCAGCGCCGCGGATTTTCGCCCCTATTGCTATGACGGAATCAAACCCGCAGCAATGCCGCCTTTCGGATCGGACAAGTATCTTTCCCGTACTACCGGTTCCACTCACGACGAAAAGGGTGAGTTTCGCCCCACGCCGGAAAACATCAACCGGGTTACTCACTATCTGACCAATAAAATTGAGAAAAATGCCGACGAGATCTGCTTGACCAAAAAAGAACACTTGGAAGATGCCGAGGTAGCGCTGATTGCTTACGGCTGCTCCGCCAGAAGCGCCGTGGGGGCCATGGAACAGCTGCGCGCCCAAGGTGAAAAGGTGGGGATTCTTCAGTTGCAGACGGTATGGCCCCTGCCGGAAAAGGAGATCAGACAAATCCTATCTTCTGCCAAAACCGTGGTGGTTCCGGAACTGAACTTGGGGCAGATTGCCGGAGAGATTCGCAAATTTAATGACTACGGCTGCCGGGTGATTCAAGTCAACCGGGTGGACGGCATGATGATTGCCCCGGAACAGATCATTCACGCTCTGAAGGAGGACTTTTAAAATGGCAAACTATCAGGACTACATGCTCTTCGACAAATTGCCTCACACCTGGTGCGCGGGCTGCGGTCATGGGATTATCCTTCAGGCGATTGCGGGCGCGCTGGCGCAGCAGGAACTGGACAAGCACGACGTGGCTTTGGTCAGCGGCATCGGCTGCTTTGGCCGGGTGGACGATTATCTGGATCTCAATTGTATGCATGTGACCCATGGCCGCGCTCTGCCTGCCGCCACCGGTATTGCATTGGCAAATCCGAATCTGAAGGTGCTGGTTACCATGGGGGATGGCGATAGCACCACCATCGGCGGCAATCACCTGATCCATTGTGCCCGCCGGAACGTTAACCTGACCGCTGTCATCGCCAACAACTATAACTACGGGCAGACCGGGGGACAGTATTCCGCGACCACGCCTTCGGGCAGCATCACTTCCACCTCTGTCTATGGCCATATTGAGCCCGGCTTCGACATTTGCAGTCTGGCCGCGGCGGCGGGCGCTTCCTTCGTGGGCCGCAGCACACCCTATAACCCGGTTCAGATCCGCAATCTGATTCAGCAGGGAATGCAGACAAAGGGCTTCGCTCTGATCGAGATTTTGGATACCTGCCCCACCCACTATGGCCGTTTAAACAAATTCGGTGATGCGGGACACATGCTGGAAAAGGTACACAAGATGACGGTGCCTGTGGAAAGGGCTGAAAAAATGACCGCAGAAGAGCTGGAAGGGCTGTTTTTGACCGGCGTATTGGTGAACAAGCCCAGAGAAGACTATTACACCCGCTACCAGAAGATCATCGACCGACTCTGCACGGAGGAAAATGCCTAACAGCGCGGAACTAAAAAAGTCTTGCAATTTTATGATAAATCCCATATTGTAAAATTGCTGGATACCTTCAAATAAAAACTTGGCTTTCATGCAACTATGGAAAGGAATTCAGCTATATGAAAACACAAATCGTTTTAAGCGGGGTCGGCGGACAGGGCTTGATTTCCACCGGGGAGATCATTGGTCAGGCTGCGTCTATTTACGAAAACGGTTATGCTACTCTGGCGGCTGCCTATGGTTCGGAGACTCGGGGAACCTTTACAAAATCCGATGTGATTGTCAGCGATGAGCCCATCAGTTACCCCAATGTCAATACGCCCGATGTCATCCTTTGTCTGGCGCAGGTGGCGTACAACCGTTATGCCGACCGCTGCGCGGAGTACACGCTGGTCTTTTATGACACGGAACTGGTGACCCCCGCTGCGCAGGGCAAGGGCGTTTTTATCGGCTATCCGTTTAAGCAGATGGGGATTGAAATGGGCAACATGGCGGTGGCGAATACGATTGCTCTGGGTGCAATTCTCAAACGCACGGGAATGCTCAAGCGTGACAGCGTGGTGGAAGCAATTTCTGTGTATTTTGCTGCAAAGCCGAAGGTGATCGACATCAACATTCAGGCGCTGGACGCGGGGCTGGCACTGGAGTAGCGCACATGATTAAAAAGGGCGGAGCACGATGATAAAAGACTTTCAAAGCAAATTTGTGACCCCGGAATTTGCCGCTTTAAATGCGGTAAAATCCGGAGATTGGGTGGATTACGGTTTCGGGGCAGGTTTCCCGGAATTGATGGACAAGGCGCTGGCCGGACGAAAGGGCGAGTTAAAGGATGTGAAAATTCGCGGCGGCTTGGTCATTCGTCCGTGGATTGAGGCCATTGAATGCGACCCCGAGCAGACCTCCTTCTCCTATTATAGCTGGCATATCGGAGATTACGAGCGGAAATTGCAAACTCGCGGTCTGTGCCGGTTCATGCCCATGATTCTGCGGTATCTGCCGGATCTGTACCGCAGCCACATCCGCGTGGATGCGGCGTTCGTACCGGTTTCAACCCCGGATGGCGAAGGTTATTGCGGACTGGGCATTTCCAATTATGCCTGGCGCACCATTTTTGAAAACGCGCGGACGGTGGTCTTTGAAATTAACGAGCATCTGCCTCGGCTCCACGGTCCGGACGGCTCCCATCGGGTGCATCTCTCCGAGGCGGACTATATCGTAGAGGGAGAGCACGAGCCTCTGCCTCTGCGTACATACAAAGAGCCTTCCTCTATCGACGTGGAAATTGCAAAGCGTGTTGTGGAAGAGATTCCTGACGGCGCAGTCCTGTCGCTGGGCGTGGGCGGCGTTCCATTTACGGTGGCCCGGATGCTTGCCGCGTCTGACCGCAAGGACTTAGGCTGCCATACCGGGACCATCAGCGATGCGTTTTTGGAGCTCTACCGTGCCGGAAAATTGACCAACCGGAGAAAAGAAATCGACGCGGGATATTCCACATGGAATCTGGCCATGGGTTCTCAGGAGCTGTACGACTGGCTGGATGCGGAACCGGGGCTGTTCTGTCCCGCGGATGTGGACTACGTCCATTCTCCGGAACGAATCGGCAGAATGAAAAATGTAATCAGCATCAACGGCGGCGTTGAATTGGACCTCATGGGGCAGGAGAACGCGGAGTCGGCGGGGAGCCGCCAACTCTCAGGCACAGGCGGCCAGCTGGATTTTCTGGAAGGCGCATTCCGCTCTGAAGGAGGCAAGGGGTTTATCTGCCTTGCCTCCTCCCGCCGGAAGAAAGACGGGACGCTTAAATCCAATATTGCTCCCTTCATCTCCGCCCAAAGCGTGGTGTCCGCACCCCGCAGTATGATTCAATATGTGGCGACGGAATACGGCGTGGTCAAGCTCTCCGGCTTGTCGCTGGGGGAGCGGGCAGAGGCTATGATCTCCATTGCGCACCCGGACTTCCGGGAGGAATTGTCCCAGTACGCGCAGAAAACCTTCTTATAAAAACAGCGAACAGGACAGGAGCCCTCACAACGAGGACTCCTGTCTGCATTTATACCTTTACAGCACCGCCTGCGATCAGCGCCCAATCCGAATTCCGGTCAGCTGCTCGTAATACTTGGCGATAGCGCTGTGGTCGCATTGCCCGCAGTTGTTGTTATGGAGCCATTGCAGAAGCTCCTGAACGGAAGCGGTCATAGGGAGGGGCGCACCCACAGAGTGGGCACAGTCCAGTGCGTTGTTCAGATCCTTGATATGCAGGTCAATCTTAAAGCCGGGCTTGTCGTTACCTTCCATCATCATAGGACCCTTGGCATTCATCACGGCGGAACCCGCCAAGCCGCCCTTGATGGCCTCAAACACCAGATGCGGGTCTACGCCCGCCATCTGAGCCAGCGTCAGGGCCTCGGCCACCGCCTGAATGTTGCAGGCCACCACCACTTGGTTGGCAAGTTTTGTGGTGTTTCCTGCGCCCACATCGCCGCAGAGCACCATAGAGGCGCCCATGGTTTCCAGCAGCGGCTTGCACCGCTCAAACACGGACTGTTTTCCGCCCACCATGAAAGAGAGCGTGCCGTTAATTGCTCCCGGCTCTCCTCCGGAAACGGGGGCGTCCAGCATCTCCACGCCTTTGGCGGACAGGGCGGCGGCAATCTCCTTAGAGGCTAGGGGATTGATGGAGCTGCTGTCGATTAAAACAGAGCCGGGGCGCATGGCCTGGGCCAAGCCGCCCTCTCCCAGCACCACAGACCGAACCTGAGGGCTGTTGGGGAGCATGGTAAAAACCACATCGCAGGTAGCCCCGATTTCAAGGTTTTCGGCGTGCTTGGCGCCTGCCGCGACCAATTCAGCGACGGCGGGCTGGCTTCTGTTATTGACGGTGAGATCATAACCGGCTTTCAGTATGTTTTTTGCCATGGGCTTGCCCATGATACCAAGACCAATGAATCCAATTTTCATAACGGCAACCTCCTGAAGTTGAGAAGTGAAAAGAACGCAAGCAAAGCGCTTGTCATAAAAGTCCGCCCTTTTTCAGTTCCCCGTACATGGCGGCATATGCGGGACTTTGCTCTCCGGTGGGGAGATTTGGACGAAGGGGAGCGCCTACCTGCTGCCCCAGCATGTTGGCCATATCCTTGGTGGCCACGGGAAAGCTGGCCTTGTCCATGGCAAGACGGATGGGATTGAGGCGGAATTGCGCCTGCAGCGATTCCTGGATCCGGCCGGATACGAAAGAATCGTAGACGGAGACTACCAGATCGGGCATGTAGTTGGCCGTGGTGCAGACGGAGCCAACGCCGCCGTGGGCCATAGTCGCATAAATCAGCGTGTCTTTTCCACCGAAAACCTTGAATTCCAGATCCGATGTGCGGCGAATAAACTCCTCAGTCTGGGTCATGTCGCCGCTGGAGTCTTTCATACCAACAATATTGGGAACCTCGCGGGCCAAACGCTCCACCAAATTGCCGGAGAGTGTGTACCCTACCCGGCCGGGATTATTATAGAGAAGAACAGGCAGTTGGGGGACGGCTTGGGCGATGGTCTGGAAGTGGAGAAACAGCTCGTCTTCAGTGGGCTTGAGAAACATGGGCTGGAGGACGGAAATGCCGTCCACACCTGCCTGCTGGGCCATTTTTGCCAAGGCGACGCACTTTTTGGTGCTGACGGCTCCCATGCCGAAGTAGACGGGAACCCGGTGGGCGGTCTGATCCAGAATCACATGCAGGGAAAACTCCATTTCGCTGGGGTCAAACATATAGAACTCGCCGTTGCTGCCAAAAGCCAGAATGCCATGGACCCCATGTGCAATCACGTAGTCCACCTGCTTGCGCAGAGTCTCCTCGTCCACGGATTCATCCGGATCCACCGGGGTCAGAATAGGAACGACGATGCCTTTGATAAAACTGGTATCCATTTAGCCGTATCCTCGCTTTCGTTGCTTACTTGTGATTTAAAAACGCGTCAATCCGGGTCAGGCCCTCGCGGATGTTTTCGTCGCTGGTGGCGTAGGAGAATCGGACAAAATTACTGCAGTGCGTGCCTAATTTGCTTCCGGGAACACAGGCTACATACTGCTCTTCCAGCAGTCTGGAGGCAAAGCTGTCGCCGTCCATCCCGGTCTTGCTTACGTCGATAAAGATGTAAAACGCACCCAAGGGCGTGGTATATTCCAGATTGCCGATCCGATCAAGCCCTTCCATGAGCAGCTTTCGGCGGCGGTCAAAGGCGGCCACCATTTGGGACATATCTGCCAAAGTTTCCGGGAGATTCATGGCTTTGGCCACGCCTTCCTGAATAAAGGTGGGCTGGCAGGTGGTGGTATACTGGTGAACCTTCAACAGATGGGGAATCATCCGGGCATCTGCGGCCAGCGTTCCCAGCCGCCAGCCGGTCATCGCATATACCTTGGAAAAGCCGTTCATCACAATGGTGCGCTCTCTCATGCCCGGGAAAGAGGCAATGGAGCGGCACATGACCGCGTCGTAGACCACCTGATTGTAAATTTCATCGGAAAACACCAGCAGATCGTGCCGGACCGCCAGTTCAGCCACCTTGGCCAGCACTGCCTCCTGATAGACCACACCGGTGGGATTGCAGGGATTGTTAATCACGATCATACGTGTTTTCACGGTGATATGCCGGGACAGCTCGTCCGGATCAATTTGAAAGTTATTTTCTTTGCGCAGGGGGATGTTCACCAGAACGCCCCCGCACATGGAGATCAGGTTTTCGTAGTTCATAAAAGCGGGGGTAAAGACGATGACCTCATCTCCGGGATCAAGAGTGGCCAGAAACGCGTTTTGAATGGCTTCGGCTCCGCCTGCGGTAATCAGAATCTCTGTGGCGGGATCATAGTCCAACTGAATTGTGCGCGCCAGTTGTTCCGACACCGCCTTGCGGAGAGAAAGCGCTCCGCGGTTGGAGGCGTAGTGGGTCTGATTATCCTGAATCGCTTGAATGGCTGCGTTTTTAATGGCGGACGGTGTGTTGAAATCAGGCTCTCCGGTAGAAAAGAAAATAACCGGATGACCCTCTCCGGCCAGCGCGGAGGCCCGTTCGCCCACTTGGCGAATGGGGGAGAAGTACATATGGGACAGGCGCTTTGCCGCTCTGAAACAAGCAGTCTCGTTTTCCATGTAAATTGCCTCTCTTTCTTGTTCGGTTATTACAAAAAAACAGCAGCGGCATCTGCGCGACCTGTCCGGCCTAAGACGCACATGCCGCTGCTGATTAAGGGTGTACGGGGGTTCTGTGATCGCTTACAAACCCTTTTGGAAAATCTCGGAATACTCCATAAACTTTGCGTCGTCGGTCTTCAGATCGGCAATGGCCTCTTCTGTGTTCTTATAGTAGGGAGAGGCGCCGTAAGCATCCCAGATCTCCTTGGCATAATCCGCATTTTCGTTGATAATTTTTGCGCAGGCCTCGCTGAGGCGGCTGATGATCGCGGGATCGGTCCCCTTGGGCGCCAAAATATTGTAGACCATGTCGTAAGCAATATCCACGCCTTGCTCGGTGGCCAGAGGAATATCAGGGAACGCCTCGGAACGCTCGGTGGCCAGACAGCCCAGAATTTTCAACTCGCCGGTTCCGGTTCCGTCCAGATACTGGGAGATAACGCCCATGGCGTGGCTGGAGACATCAATGTGTCCGCCGATCAGAGAAGCAACCCGTTCAGAGGAACTGCCGCCATTTACCACATTGAAATCGCCCCCCAGTTCAGTCAGCTTGACCGCCACGTAATAGGAGGTCGCGCCGGTGTTGGCAGCCAGCTTGATGGTGCCGGGGTTGGCCTTGGAATACTCAATCAGTTCAGCAATGGTGTCGCAGGGAAAATCTTTGCGCACCACCAGATATTCTCCCGAGTTTTTGGCATTCAGACACACAGGGTCGAATGCCTCATAGCCAAAGTCCGCGATGCCGCAGGAGTGGTTCAGAGCCAGCGCGGTGTCAAAGCAGAGGAATGTGTAGCCGTCGGGGTCGGCATCCTTGACCTCGTTGGAAGCGATGGAGCCGCCGCCGCCGGCGGTGTTGGTTACGTTGACGGATACGCCCAGTTCCGTGGTGAGGTATTTGGCCAAAGTGCGGGCGAAAAAGTCGGTGTCACCACCGGCGCTCCAGGGTACCACAAAATTGATGGGTTTCTCCGGCCAGCTTGTGGCGGAGGTGCTTCCGGAGCTGCCGGCAGAGGCGGGTGCGGATGAACCTCCGCTGGACCCGCAGGCGGTCAGGGCTAAACTCATGGAGAGGGCAAGCGCCGATGCAAGAATTTTTAAAAACGGTTTTTTCATTTTCCAGTGCCTCCTTTTAATATCTGCAAGTAAAAACTTACATACAGGTTCATGCGGCGACTTTGTCCTTTTTTCTGGTCTTATAGATTCCATACAAGCTGACAACCAGAGACAAAGCGGCCAGAATCAGGAACACGCAGGACATGGGCCGGGTAAAAAACTCACTGATATCGCCTTGGGAATAAGAAAGCGCCCGACGAAGATTCATCTCCATAATATTACCGAGAACAAAACCAAGAATAAGGGGCGGCATGGGGTAGTCGCCTTTCTGGAGCAGGTATCCCACAAAACCAAAGAAGATTAGCGCAAAACAGTCAAAAAGCCGGTTGTTGATTCCGAAGGCGCCCACGGTGCACAAAACGAAAACAAGAGGCAGAAGCAGGTGGCTGGGAATCTTCAAAATGCGGACAAAGCCTTTCATGCCGATAAACATGACCAACAGCATAAACAGGGAGGCTATGGCCATGGCGGTATAAATTGCATAGACCACCTGCCCGTTTTGCTGGAAAATCAGAGGGCCGGGCTGTACGCCTTTCATAATCAGCGCACCTAGCAGAAGGGCGGCGGTGGAGTCTCCGGGAATGCCAAGGCACAGCAGGGGAATCACCGTGCCGCCGATGGTCGCGTTGTTGGCGGATTCCGAGGCCACAACGCCGTCAATGATGCCGGTACCAAATTTTTCGGGATGCTTGGACTGGCTCCGGGCCACGGAGTAGGAGAGCATATTGGAGGTGCCGCTTCCGATGCCGGGCAGAATGCCAAGGCCGATGCCGATGGCGGAGGACCGGATCAGGTTGCCGATCTGGGATTTGAACTCCTTGAAGGAGAAGCCGAAGCCCTTGATCTTGAAATCTGTGGTGGCTGCGATGTTCTTTTTGCTTCCTGTGCGGCTGGCCTCTGCGGCCAGAAGAATTTCAGAAATGGCAAACACGCCTACCAGCACGGTCAGTATGTCAAAGCCACTCTTTAAGGCGGGGGACCCGAAGGTATATCGCTGCACGGAGTCAATGGGGGCCATTCCCACCGTGGCGAAGATCAGGCCCAGTACGCCGGTCATCAATCCCTTGATAATGTTTTTGCTGGACAGGGTGATAATCAAGGTAAGTGAAAAAATGGTGATGGAAAAATATTCGAACGGTCCAAATTTAATGGCGATGGCAGCCAGTGGGGGCGAGATCAGCACAAGCGCCAGAAGGCTGAGAATGGTGCCCAGAAACGAAAACACAATGCCCACGCCAAGGGCCTTCCCCGCTTCCCCTTTCAGCGCCAGAGGACGACCGTCCAAGCAGGTGGCGATGGAGGCGGGCGTACCGGGAATGTTCAGGAGAATGGCGGAAATCAGACCGCCGGAGATACCGCCGATATAAAGGGCGATCAAAACAGAAATGCCCTGCGTGGAGGCCATGCTGTATGTAACCGGAAGAAACATTGCGATGGCCATGGTGGCTGTCAAACCGGGAATGCAGCCGAAAATAATGCCTACGGTGGTGCCGATGAACGTCCAAATCAAACAGCTGGGACTCAGCAAAACGGAGGAAATACCTTCCCAAATCATTTTTTATTGCCCCCTCTCTCAGCCTAAAATTCCGGCTGGAAGCGTCAACGCAAACGCTTTTACAAAAAGTAGATATACCCCGGTGGAGAACGCCACAGCGATGACGGCCACCCAGACCAGCTGCTTGGCGGTTCGCTGATCCTTGGGATAGAGCATCAGCGTCATCAGGAAAATAAAAACGCTGGACATGATGATGAAACCAACGGTTTTCAATAAACCCACATAGCCGATCAGGAGAACGAAGGTCAAAGTGACAGAGAGCAAAGATTGTTTCAGAGAGGGGGCGGCTTCCGAATCATCCTCTGCCGCGTGGCTCTTTTTGGATTTTAGCATACTGATTATAATCTGGCAGATACTTAAACCGATTAAAATAATGCCGTAAACTTTGGGGATAAAATCCGAGCTGAGAAAACCGTCGCTATATTGCTTGATACCAAATGCCATGACAAAGTACGTGGCGGAAAACAAAAAAAACACGCTGCCACCAACGACTTCCCGGTATTTTTTCAAATCCGAAACCTCCTCACAAAAGACATCTTCAGCACGGGTGTTTTCACCTGAATTTATCCCCCCTAACCAACAAATCAAGCCTGTCCCAGTAAAAACCACCATCATTTTCGAAGACGGGGCGTACAAGCTTTTTGCATAAATGGCTGAAACATTTATTGTAGTCTTAGTATAACAGGACTCAATTGACAAAATCTATTAGAAGTTTTGCTTTTTTGTTGCGCAAATTGCCAAAATGAATTATACTGAAAACACACATATTTTGCTGGAGGAAGTAATATGCAGTTGGATTTTGATATCAAACGCAACTTACATAAATTCCAGGACTTGACCGAACCCCACTGCCACGACCTGTTGGAAATTCTCGTCTGCCTGGCGGACGGCGGCAAGTTTATATCCGGCGACGAGAAACTCCCTTTATACTGCGGGACGGTCCATATTGTGAAAAAGGGGGTTTTGCACCATTGTTTGGTCGAAGTATCCTCCTATGAGCGCTACATTATCCACATTTCCTATGAAACGCTGTGGCTGCTATCCAGCCAGCAGACGGATTTGATTTCCATATTCAATCATGCAAATCCATATATTATTTTAAACGAAGAGGAATTGGGCGAACTCAGTGAACTGATTGAGCAGAGTCTCCACCAAGCCCCGGAACTCGGCATGGATTTTGAGCAGAATATTCTGTTGATGCGAATAATCCTCTATATTGTGCGACATCTCTGCTCCCATGAGGCAGAGGTGAAAGAGGGAAGCTCAAGGGAATTTTTGAAAATCATGCCCATCATCAATTACATCCACGACAATTACAGTGAAGAAATCTCTCTGGATCAAATCAGCCGCGAATTCTTTATCAGCAAGTACTATCTGTGCCGCCTGTTCAAGGGAACCACCGGTTTCAGCGTGGGTGGATACATCATCAACTATCGGGTGCGTCAGGCGTGCCTGCTGCTCCGAGAAGGAGCCTCGGTTCAGGAGGCCGGAGAAAACGTAGGCTTTGGCAACAATGCAAACTTTATTCGAACGTTTAAGCGGATCATTGGCGTCACGCCGGGGAAATATGCCCAGCATTAAAAGCGGCGACACGCGTTTAAACAACAGATAAACGAAAATTGTCATTTGTTGTATAATATTGCTTTTTTGCATAAGATATTGCCTGCAAAAGTTCAAGCTGGGACAATGGGCAAAATAGCGTGAGAGGCTGGAATCAAAAATACAATTCTTTTTGTGCAAGGCCGCCATTTTTTCTCGAAATGAGGAAGCCACTGCCCATTGTCTGGTAAATGGGCAGTGGCTTCCTTTTTGAGCAATACGAGTTGCAAAGAGAAAAATTGTTGGGAATATAAGGAAATGCGCAAAATGGAGACTGGGAAAAAATTTGTATAAAATATTTGCTTTGAAGCTGCATTTTGATTGAAAATTCTAAAAAATTCGGTTCACGGCTAAACGGAATTTTTATGTCAGCTGTCGGAAACAACGTATGCGTAAAAGCCCCGCTGGCAAGCAGGCTATGTATCTGAAATGATACAATTAATTCGTTTTTGATAGATTAACAGTTGCGGAAAACTTGTGGAAAAGAACGAGAGAAGTCCGCCCGGAAAGAAAGGAAAATTGCGGCTGTGTCTTGCCAAGAGGCGGATGGTGTGTTATATAAATAATTTATAAGACTGCTTGCACGGGGAGTCGCAAGTGTGTGCAAAATAAGAAAACGGCCGATTTTGAACGGGGAACGGCTCCCCAAAAAATGGAGAAAGAGCGGAAAGTCATGCTGGAAAAACAGTTGCCGTACAAGCACAGGGTGTACGATGCCCTGAAAAAAGAGATTTTAAGCGGGCATTACAAACCCGGCGATGTGTTGAACGAGCGCAAGCTGTCCGAGGATTTGGGCATCAGCCGCACCCCCGTAAGGGAGGCGCTGCAAATGCTGGAGCAGGACGGATGGCTGCAAATCGAAACCTATAAGGGCGCGGTGGTGCGGGAGTTCGACTGGCGCTACATGCAGGAGACTGCCCGCATCCGCTCCGCGCTGGAGGCCTGCGCCATCGAGGACGCTGCGGAGCACATCACCGAGAGCGATCTTGCTCTGCTGGAGCAGATTCAGGAGGAACAGCAGAAAATGCTGGAGAACTTTGATGTGGAGGCGTTCATTGTACAGGATCGGCGGTTTCACACCTGCCTGTATGAGCGCAGCGGCAACCACCAGCTCATTCGTCTGCTGGAGAATTATTACGATATTTTCCGCTTTTTGGGGACGCAGGCCGTCATGAATTCCGAAGAGCGGCGGCTCACCACACTGCTGGAGCATCAGGCAATTTTGGATGCGCTGAAGCGCCGGGATACTGCCGGAGCGGTGGAGGCCATGAAGGCGCACATGCACTATACGGAGGAGAATATGCGCAGCCACCGGGTGAGTGCGCTGGCGGAGGGACAGGAAGCGCCCGCTAAAGTTTGACTGAATTTTGAGCAGGCGGCTGGACCGGAAACAGCGCAAAACCCGAATAGTTTTCCCGGATAACGGGATCGAGGAAAAAAGCTGCAAGGAGGCCGCGCAAAGCTGGCGCGGCCTCCTTGCAGCTTTTTTCATGGTAATGCTTTGTGCGAAATGTGAAATGCAAGCGTGTTTTTTGTCAAATAGGATGATTTTCACAAATGGGACGGAAATTTCCTGTCCTTTATTGACAGGTTTCCGCCTGTATGCTATATTTTTGACAAGCAAGTGGTATATGGTATACCAAATACCAAGTATGTGTGCAAGCCGCCGATTTCTGTTTTCGGCGGAGTAAGGAGGATTTTCATGAAAGTCAGCATGATCCAGATGGACATGAAGCTGGGCAAACCCGAGGAGAACTTTGCCCACGCCGTGGAGCTGGTTCGTCAGGCGGCGCAGGCGAAGCCGGACGTTATTACGCTGCCGGAGACTTGGAATGTGGGCTTTTTCCCCAAGGAAGGCTTGGAAGAGCTGGCGGATCAGAACTGCGAGCGGGTGAAGGAAACCTTCTCCGCGCTGGCGGCAGAGTACGGCGTCAACATCATCGCCGGTTCCGTGGCAAACCGGAAACCGGACGGCAAGGTGTACAACACCGCGTGCGTCTTTGACCGCACGGGAACGCTGATTGCGCAGTACGACAAGGTGCATCTGTTCAGCCCCTCTGGGGAGCATACGTATTTCCAGCACGGAGATTCGGCCTGTAATTTTGAACTGGATGGAATCCCTTGCAGTCTGGTCATCTGCTATGACATTCGTTTCCCGGAGTTGATTCGCACGGAAATGCTGCGCGGCTCCAAGGTGCAGTTTGTGGTGTCCCAGTGGCCGGAGGCCCGGACGCTGCACTGGGATACACTGAATCGTGCGCGGGCCATTGAAAGCCAGTGCTTTCTGTCCTGCACCAACTCCGTGGGAACTGCCGGGAGCGTCAAGTGCTGCGGACATTCCGCTGTTTACGCCCCCATGGGCGAGTGCCTGATTCTGGGCGGCGGCGACGAGCAGATTCTCACCGCCGAAATGGACCTTTCCACCGTGGAGCAGGTGCGCGGCAGCATCAACGTCTACCGTGACCGCATCCCCGAGGTCTATCACGTCTAAGCACTTTACGTTTGTATGGAAACATGCCGCGGGCATGTATCTGAAAGCTGTTTGAAAAAAAGGAGAAACTACATGAGCAATCTGACCTTTACCGTGCAGGCGGGCGGCAAGGAAACGCCCCTGTCTCTGAACTACGAGCGCGTGTTTGCCATCGGCTACGCAGGCCGGAATCTGGAAAAGACCATGGAGCACATCAAGGAGCTGGAGCGCGATTTGGGCGTTCCCGCACCGAAAAAGATTCCCACCATCTTTCAGTGCGGCAACTATGTTTTGACGCAGGAAAAGGATTTGGTCTTTGTGGGGGAGAAAACCTGCGGCGAGGTGGAGTACGTCATCGTGCTGAAGGACGGAAAAATCTACATCGGTCTTGGCAGCGACCATACCGACCGGGAGCTGGAGGCCCAGAGCGTGCCCAAGGCGAAGCAGATTTGCGCAAAGCCCATCTGCTCCATGCTGTGGGATTACGAGGAAGTGAAAGATCACTGGGACGACATCGCCCTGAACTCCTGGCAGACCGTGGACGGGGAAGAAGTCCCCTATCAGCAGGGCAAGCTGGCGGACATCCTGCCGGTGGAGACGATTCTCAAGGAGCTGAACGAGCGCGTGGGCGGTATCGACAACTGCGTTATTTTCTCCGGCACGGTGCCGGTGCTCAACGGCTTCCGGTACGGCTCCAATTTCCGCTATGAGATGGCGGATGCGGTGCTGGGTCGGAAACTTACGTCCGATTACAATGTGATTGCAATTAGTGAAGAGGAGAGATAATGATGAAAAAGTTTTTAAGTCTGGTACTCAGTCTGGCCATGACCGCTACGCTGCTGGCGGGCTGCGGCTCCGCCCCCGCCGCATCCGGTTCCGCTCCTGCAGCGTCGGGTTCTGCTGCCGGCTCTGCCGTCAACCTGAAAATTGCCACCACGGGCAATGAAAAGCACCAGTCCACCATTGCCGCGCAGGCGTTTGCCGACAAGATCGCGGAGCTGTCCGGTGGGCAGATCACCGCCACCGTCTATCCCAACAGCCAGCTCGGCAGCGAGCGCGAGGCTGTGGAGGGCGTGCAGCTCGGCTCCCTCGAAATGACGGTGGTCACCAGCGACGGCGCGCTGCCCAACTTCGTCCCCGAGACGCAGGTGCTGTCCATTCCCTATATGTTCGAGACGAAGGACGAGGCTTATTACGTGCTGGATAACTTCCTGCAGGACGAGCTGGAGCCCAAGTTTGAGGCGCAGGGCATCAAGCATCTGGCATTCTGCGAGCTGGGCTTCCGCAACTTCACTAACAACAAGAAGGAAATCAAAAGCGCGGCCGATTTGTCCGGCCTGTCTATCCGTGTGCAGGAGGCCACCATCTGGTTTGCACTGGCGGACAGCCTGAACTTCATTGCTACCCCCATCGCCTTCAACGAGCTGTACACCGCGTTGCAGCAGGGCACTGTGGACGGTCAGGAGAACCCCATTACCTCCATTGCTACCTCTGCCTTTGACGAGGTGCAGAAGTATATGTGCATGGATAACCACACCTATGGTGCGGAGAGCATTATCATGAACCTGAACCTGTACAACGGCCTGACCGCCGAGCAGCAGGGCTGGGTCGATGAGGCTTCCGCCTACGCCAGAGATTATCAGCGCGAGACGGTCAGCTCCATGGAAGCCGAATATCTCCAGCAGATTAAGGACAGCGGCGTTATCGTGTGCGAAGACCCCGATATCCAGTCCTTTAAGGACGCCACCGCCGACCTGTATACCCGCGACGATGTAGCGGCTCTGGTGGACCCCGCTTTGACCGAGGCCGTGATGGCGGCAGTCAAGGAATCCCACAACTAACGAAAGCAGCCCCGACCTGTTGAATCGGCCGCCTCCTGTGGGCGGTCGATTCTCACGGGTCCCTTTTAGAAGGAGAGAATATGAAAGCTTTGAACCAAATAGTCGACGGGCTGACCCGTTTCGTGATGGGACTCAGCGCCGCCACGGTGTTCGTTATCACCTTTGCGCAGGTTTTGTGCCGGTATGTCCTGAAATCCCCCCTCCCGTGGAGCACAGATATCCTGCGTCTGGCCTTCACGTATCTGGTGTTCTGGGGAGCGGCATGGTGCGTTCGGGAAAAGGGAAACCTGAACGTGGACGTTCTGCTGACGGCAATGCCGGTCAAACTGCGGAGACTGGTGGAAATTCTCATCAATGTGATTCTGTGCGGCTTTTTTGTGCTGCTGATGGTCTATGGCGGCCAGTTCGCCAAGAGCGGACTTTCCCAGACCACCTCGTATCTGCCCATCCCCATGACGGTCTATTATGCCAGCATTCCCTCTGCCGCGCTGGTGATGCTGTTTTACATGGTGCAGATTTTAGCAGCACAACTGCGTAATTTTACCAAAAAGGAGGCCGGTGAGGAATGATTTTCATTGTATTGCTGTTTGTCCTGTTTTTAGTGGGCATTCCCATCTGTTTCTCTCTGGGACTGGTCTCCGTGTTCGGCATCATGCAGGGGGGCTATCCACTGACCGTGGTGGTGCAGCGGATGTTTACCGGTGCGGACAGTACGGCGCTCATCGCCATCCCCTTGTTCATTTTGGCGGGCGGACTGATGGTGCAGGGCGGTATTTCCAAGCGGATCGTGGATTTTGCGGACGCTTTGATTGGGCATCTGCCCAGCGGACTTGCCATGGTGAGCATTCTGGCGTGCATGTTCTTCGCGGCTATCACCGGTTCCGCCATCGCCGCCACGGCGGCTATCGGCGGCATCATGATTCCCATTATGGAGAAGAAGGGCTATGAAAACAACTTCTCCGCACCCCTGCTGGCCTGCGGTGGTTCCATCGGGCCGATTATCCCGCCGTCCATTCCGCTGCTGCTGTACGGAACCATGGCGAGCGTCAGCGTGGGCAAGTTGTTTATCGGAGGCTTTGTCCCCGGCATCATCATGGGTGCGGGTCTGATGATTTACAGCTATGTGGTGGGTAAAAAGCGCCATTATGTGGGTCGGGAAAAGCGGGCCACAACCCGCGAAATCTTCAAGACCGGCAAGGATGCGCTTCTGGCGCTGATTATGCCCATCATCATCATCGGCGGTATCCTTTCCGGTATTTTCACCGCCACCGAGTCCGGCGCGATTGCCTGCGCCTATGCGCTGATTCTGGGCTTGTTTGTCTATAAGGAATTGAAGCTGAAGGACCTGTACACACTGTTTATCGACTGCGCCAAGTCCACCGGACAGGTACTGATCGTGGTGGCCTGTGCCAGCCTTTTCACATGGGTTATCACGGTGGCGCAGGTGCCCCAGACGGTCAGCGCATTCCTCTCCGCCACCATCAGCAACAAGTATGTCATGCTGCTGGTCATCAACGTGGTACTGCTGATTGCCGGTACGTTTATCGACACCACCAGCGCGCTGGTGATTTTCACTCCGCTGTTCCTGCCGCTGGTGCAGGCTATGGGCATCGACCTCATTCATTTCGGCCTTGTCATGGCGGTGAACCTGACCATCGGCATGTGCACACCGCCTTTGGGTGTGTGCCTGTTCGTCTCCGGTTCCATCGCAAAGGTGAGTCTGAAAGAGCAGATGCGGGACCTCCTGCCCATGCTGGGCGTATTGCTGGTTGTACTGGCAATCATTACCTATATCCCATGGACAGTGACGTTCCTGCCGAACCTGTTCGGCTGATTCCCGTCGGTACGCTTGTCCACCGGACGAAACCAATATTTCCAAGCAGACGAAGCGCCCGCGCACTGGATAAGTGCGCGGGCGCTGTTTGACTGGCCAAAACTGGTGGGAGCCGCTCGTCTAAAACGAACACCATATATAATACCCGCCGGAACTCACGGACAACCGGGCGCAGGGACGTAGTCAGAGCATATGACTCTCGGTATTGACAGGCGGGGCTGTGCCGCTGGCCGACTGGCTCGGAGAACGATGCCGGGCGGGGCATGACGATTCCTTTCGGCGACGATCATCCTTCTGAGAGGAGGGTCGCAACGGCAATTAATAAGAATACTTCCTCTATAATTGTATAGCTTTTAAGCGGCTCCCGTGTTTTTTGCACTAATCATTCCCTTCAATGTATTTTATATTCACATGGCTGCTATTCATTGTGATATCCATTTTATCAGACATTTCTCCATACTGAATGAATATCTGCCAGGCAGATCGGCTGTCGGCCTCTTCCTCATTCGCATAAAGGACAAAGATTTGATTACTGCCGATTCCTCCGGCGATTCCGCCAATGACTCCGCTGATTGCCGCCCCAACAAGAGGAGAGACCGCTGATCCCGCAGCGCTCCCAGCATAGCGCCGCCTTTTGCCTCCAATGTTGATCCGGCCCAACTGTCACCAATACTGGCTGTTGTCGAAAGCGTTTTTTGCCAAGTTGCGGATTCATTACTCCGGCAACTGGGAGCGATCCCGTTCCGAATGTTTTGATATATGTTTCCAACGCCGTCATCGTTTTCTTCCCGTAGACTCCGTCCTCGGCCAGATGTTCCCCGATACCCAACTGATTGAGTTTGCTCTGTAACTGCCGGATTTTCGCCGGGTCGCCGCCCACAAACCACGCCGGTTTTTCAATCTTGCTGCCCGTCGAGCCGGTGCTGATTCCACAGCGTTCCAGCTCGCTGACGGCGGATTTCAAATTCTTTGCGGTATCGTCGGTGATATAGTTGTTCTCCCGCTCACTGCGCTCAAAGTCCCGCTCCAGCCGGTGGGCGATGGCGTCCAGCGCATCTTTCAGCAACCCGTGGTAATCGGGACTTC
>JABNAD010000571.1_pt1 | contig 20166 bp, 16 predicted proteins | sample 7240381 | NCBI WGS metagenome assembly JABNAD01 (sample SAMN11332834, study PRJNA596920) | anaerobic digester metagenome | biome: digested sludge; isolation source: digested sewage sludge-derived enrichment culture grown on H2/CO2 | place: Germany: Goettingen
GAAATATACAGGCTCCGAACCACGAAGCGGCAGTCTTCGACGTATCGGGGTCGCCGCTTGAAAACTTGTTATAGACTTTGATTCCGCCAATCAAGCCGACCACGGCTCCGATGGCGTATATCAATTTCGTTCCGGGGTCGAAATAGCTGGTAACCATGTTAGTAGCTTCGGTAATACCACCAATTCCGTTACCCTGTGCAAATGCGGAAGACACGGCAGCCATTATAAAGGTCGCCGACAAAAGAACCTTTTTCTTGAGTGAGAGCAGAGAGTGCTTGCACTTTTTGCCGAGCGTGAAAAAGGAAGAATGAAATTCAATTTTTTTCTTTGTCATAATAAGAAATTGTTTTAAAGTGGCACCGGGGTGGATAGTCCCGGCACCGATAATTATTTACTTTGGATTTTTTAGTGGGGGTCAAAGACCCGTTTGTTACTGCTAAGGCACGTCAACCATAATCTCTTTCTTTCATATTTCTTTCGTTTTACATTGTTATATATGCACTATGCGAAATTCCGTATATCGAAATCGGCTGGTACTTTCTTTCCGTTTTCACCACCTGATTCAGTATTCCTTTCATCCAATCGGCGGTAAAATGCCGAGAGGTGGGCATCCATAAATTCCGTTACTATGTTTGCCCTGTCCGGCTTTCCTGATACAAGCTGTTCAAACATATCCGTCTGGCGAATTTCCAACAGTGTCCGTCCCGCTTCTTCTTTCTGCTTTTGGGTAGTTTCTTCTTTATTGTTTACCGCCCTTACAGCATTTCCCAACTCTTCAAAACGGACACCTGAAGCGAGTGCTGCCTGTGCTGCTCCTTCGACTTCTTCTTCCTCCGGTTCCGGTTCTTGTTCCGGCTCATTGTCCTCATATTCGAGAGGAACATCAATGTCCATCGGCTCGTTTTCTTCGTCGGGCGGAGTTTCGGAAAATGCTTCATCCATTTCTTCAGGTGGCACTTCCGCCGAAGCTTGTTTTTCGCTTGCCGGAACAAATATATCGGGATTTTCCGTTGTATTTTCAGATTTCAAAGTGGTGGTAGCTTCTGGCAGTGAGTGGCTTAGGTTAAACTTGCTTTTACCTACAATATCATCTGTCCTTCGGCTCAGTTCTGTCAGATTACTGCCGTTACCGACAATATCTTTTTTCCGTCTTTTCCGTCTGTTATCTCCGATAAAGAAATACACGACGTAGATGCAATAAAGGAAAATCAGGGTTAATATTATCTTTACCATAATGACTTGTTTTTATTCTTTGTTACTACCCGAATCTTCCCTGTTACCGCTGTCTTCTTCATCGACAATCATCATAACCACATCATCGGTTTTTTCCTGTTCGGGTTCTTCCTGTTCGTGATTTTCCATCATACGCTTTCGGTATTTGAGCGCTTTCGGTATAAAAATCACACCCAGCACGATTAATCCTAAAAGAACTACACTCAGTATTATCCGAATTTCGGTCGGCATCGGTACGGTCGGTAATAAAATCTGTATCATGTTCTTTGATTTTATGGGTTAAAATATACTTTCGTTATTCTTGTTGTATAGCTCAGTAATCTCTTCCTGATAGGTAGAGAGATGGTGCGACAGCACATTGTCAATGTAGCTGAACAGGGAAACTTCATTCTTCCCGATTACCTGTACGATTTTCATAATCTTATCGTGATGTTCCTTACGGATATACACCGATTTTCCGGTACGGGCCGTGATATTTACTTCCTGAATAAATAGGCTTTCGTAATCGGGAACCTTATTTTTTTTCCGTTTTGTGTCTTCTCGAACTGGTGGCACAGGTTCCTCGTTGTTTTGTACCTTTTCTTCTGGTGGAAGCATCGGACGGGGTTCGGCACTGGGATTGTTCCGCCTGTCCTTGTTTTTGAATGAGGCAATAATGAAATTTTCGTCAATCTCATTCAGGTTTATATCTTTATCTTTCGGCATAATAGTTTATTTTAGTATTTTCAGTAATTCATCAATCATATTATCCAGGTTGCTACCTCTCACCAGTGTTTTATCCGCAGGGAATAGCGTGGAACGGAACAGTGCCTTATGGCTTATGGATTGTTCTCGGCGGAAGCGTTTACTATCAGGCAGGAACGTATTGAAAACAGGGAAGCCGAGCTGCTCTATAACTTCTTCATATACCTGATATAGTTCGGTTTTCTCCCTGCCATCCACAAGGTTCCAAAGCAGATGAATTGATTTTATTTTCGATTTTCCGGTAGTGACAAGTGTATCATTGATAACTACCACATATTGCAGGGTACTTTCCAGAACTACCCTGTCTGCACTTATAGGTGCAATAATGTAATCCATCTCTTTAAGTGTGCGGATCACCGCTGGATTGTTGGCTGTTCCGGGGAGGTCGAAGAAGATAAAATCGGGTTGTGTTTCCTTCAGCAATTCGGCGGCATCTTCCAGCGCATTTTCGGGGCTGCTCTCAATTACAGGGTAGGCTTTTTTATCCAGCGATGTAAATTGCTCATACGCCATCAGCTTGTAGAACTCGTCATCCATAGCGGTTTTCAAATCCCGCTCACGCATCTCGGCGATGGAGTGCTGCGGATAATCGCAGTCGATTACGGCTACATTGTAGCCTTTTACATAGTGCAGATAGCTTGCCACCAGCACGGTAAGGGTTGTTTTTCCGGCTCCGCCCTTTTGGGTGGAAAATGCTACATTCAAAATTTTCTTTTCCATGTTCTGAAATTTTAGAGTTTATACTATTTGTATGTCCGGTCAGCTATCTGTATAGCCATTCATCCGTACATCTGTTTAATTGCCTGTACTTTCAGCCATCCGTCTGTATAGCTGTTTGTTCGTACAGCCATTTAGCTGTTTAGCCGTTTGGCTGTTGGAACGTTTAGCCAATGGAATAACTGACCATTCATTCATCCGGCTATTTATCCGTATGTATTTCTTTATAGCTGATTATCTGTTTTTATATCCGTTCAGCTCTCTGTTGAACTATCCGTCTGTCTGTACATACAATCAAATACGAAGGCAAATAAACACACTAAAAATGGTGTAATAATCACTTTTTAAGTTGGTGGTAGCGAGTTGCGCCGATTTGGAAGCGAGTGGCTAAGTAGTCTATTGTACAGCTTGTTACTTTAGCCAGTAACTTTGCTGCATGAAATGTCGGCAGGTTTTTCTGCTGCCGTCTTAACGGTTTTCGCTCACTCAAACATCTGTCCTTGCGGACAGATTTTATTTGCGTCATGGCAAATAGCAAGCTGTGTTTTTTGCTGCACGAAACAAGTTCTGCTGCAAAAAACGCTTGCCCCTCCGGGGGGCGCAACCTCCGAAGTCGGTTGCTTATAACGAATCATTCGAGCGATGATTTTTAAGACGGCAAGGCTGCCTGACGACGGATTGTACCACTAAAAAATCCGACGTATGAAAGAAAATCAAAGTACACCCCGAAAACGGGGTAAAGGGGGCAGAAACCCCAAAAACGACCCGGCGAATTACCGTTATTCGGTAAACTTCACCGCAGTGGAACACGCCAGATTCCTGACGATGTTCGAGCAATCAGGTCTGCAATCGAAAGCTCGTTTCATTGCTGCCCGTGTGTTCGGCGATGAGTTCCGTGTTGTAAAAACCGACCGTGCAGCTTTAGAGTATGCAACAAAACTGACTTCGTCCTTTGCACAATTCCGGGCAGTAGGCGTGAATTATAATCAGGTAGTGAAGGAACTTCATTCCAATTTCTCAGAGAAAAAAGCACTCGCTTTGCTCTATAAATTGGAAAATGCCACCAAAGAACTGGCGGAAATCGGTAAGAAAATTGTAGAATTATCCGAAGAATTTAGGGAAAAATTTGGGTAAGTGAGTACAAAAGAAGCTCGCTTATTTTTGTCGAACGAGAAAATTTTATGTAAAAATGGTCGCCAAAATAAATATCGGTAGTAACCTGTACGGTGCATTGGCTTACAATCAGGAAAAGGTGGATGCAGGTTTAGGGAAGATTTTGGGAGCCAATCTTGTCTTCCAACCGGCAGACGGACAATTCAGCGTAACGGATTGTATCAATGATTTTATGCAGTTTGTCCCGGCACATTTCCGTACTGAAGAACCTGTATTTCACGTTTCCCTGAATCCGCATAAAGATGATGTGCTGACGGATGAACAATTGGCAGACATCGGCAGGGAATATATGCAGCGTTTAGGGTATGGTGACCAACCTTACCTGATATTCAAACATGAAGATATTGAGCGGGAACATCTGCACATCGTTTCGCTACGGGTAAAAAGCGATGGACGTAAAGTTTTCGACGGGAAAGAGCATGAACGCAGCAAGGCTATTACTATAGAACTGGAAAAGGAGTATAATCTACATCCGGCTGAAGGGCAAAAGCAGGGTGAACAATGGGAGCTTACCCCGGTGGATGCTTCAAAGGATAATCTTAAAAAGCAGATTGCATCGGTTATAAAACCGTTGGCATCCATGTACAACTTTCAGTCGATGGGTGAATATAAAGCTGTGCTTTCCTTATATAATATACACCTGGAAGAACTAAAAGGAGAAGTTAAAGGCAAACCGTATCGGGGATTGTTATACTCAGCAATGGATAGTGATGGTAATAAGGTTGGCACACCGTTGAAGTCTTCTATTTTTGGAAAAACGGTCGGTTATGACGGATTAGAAAAGCGGATGGCAAAATCTGCCGAGAGGATTAAAACCAAGAATCTGAAAGCCCATACCTTAAAATTCGTAGCTGAAGCGAAAGCAAGCTGCCGGAGTGAGAGAGAGTTCCGAGCGGAACTGCGGAAGCAGGGTATTGATGTTTTCTTTCGAAGAAATGAAGATGACCGGATATATGGAGCAACATTTATAGATCATACTACCCGTACTGTATTGAACGGCTCCCGGTTGGGCAAAGAGTTTTCAGCAAATGTATTTAATGAAATGTATGGCGGTAAACAAGCGGAAGTGGAAGAAAACAAATCAACTCCGGTGAAAGACTTTTATCAGCCGTTGGAAAATGAAACACCCGACAAACAACAGGGATATAGTCATTCGTCGGATGATAGTGTGACGGGTGGAATATTCTCAATACTTATGCCGGAACCGGGGCATCATCCCGAAGATGATAGACCCTTGCCACGCCGTAAGAAAAAGAAGAAAAGGAGGTATGGGAGGCAGATGTAATATGTAATACTAATCTTACAGTTTATATAATATAACAAATTGATTCAATTTCTTCGAGATATAAACCCTTCTTTCAAGATACTATTTCATAGGCTTAAGAGAAGTTGTATGCGCTTTTATCTTAGGGATTAAAACTTCAGAATCCAAATAATGCCAGTTCATTTCTAAAGGTGGTTCTGTCAATGGGTAACTAATAGTAGTCACAGATAAAGATTCGTAGAGTATGTTTAATATTTGATTTTGAGTTCCTAAAAAAACATCTAAATCGTTAGAAGTCATTTTATCTCCCTCCCAAACAGAATATATTCCATCATTAGTTTTAAATCGACCTTCTTCAATTATATTAGTGAGTTCATTTATATGTCTAATGGGATATTTTTGAATATTCCCAGAAAATAGCTTGTTGCTTAATATTATTGAATATGACACCTTATTAATATGCTCTAATGAAGAATTTAATTTAGCTTCAATAATTTTTTTAAGATCTCCTAACTCATATTCTTTTTTAATTTTATCCAATTGTTTTTCAGCTTTTTGAATATGATCAAATGTAGTTCTCATATCATACACGTTTATTGGTTGAAGAGTATGTTTACATTCAAATATATACAAGCTGTTATCAACAATAGCTAAAACATCAACATCACCATTCGAAAAGTTCACATTCTTTAAGCAAGAAATCCCAATTCTGTTGAATGAATTGTACAAATTGTCAGAAAGAGGTTCAAAATCAGCATTATAAAGAAGTCCTTGGTTTTTGTGCTCAGATGCATATAAATTGCGTATAGCATTTGATTTACTGAAAACATTCAAAGGGATCAAAAAGTAGCCATCTATATATAAAAGTGGATGATATTGCAAATCAAACATATTTTCAAATCCTTGCTCCCAACACATAATATCCAAAAAGGTATCCAGTTTATCGGGAGTTGTTATTTTGCCAAACAATTCATAAAATTTCTCTTCACGATATGCAGGAATTATTGATCTTAATAAAAGATCATTGCTTATTTTGTCTTTATTCTCAAAAAGATTTTTTTGATATAGAGAGAGCAAGAAGCTAAATAATCTCCTGATATTCATAAACTCCATTATGGTAAGATTATCTCGAATAATGGTGTTTTCAATGTCATCCAATGCTAATAGCTGTTGCTTAAATATTACAGATAAATACATTATATCCTCTTTAAACAATGTATTTGGTTTGAAAATACGATCAGCAAGAACATCTATTATATAATCTGGAAATTCAAGAACATATCTTCCATAGCCAAAATCTTCTTTGTAATAAAACTTTATATGTTCCCCAATACCATCGTGAATTGCATCAATAAGGCTTTCCGTCGAAGCAGCCTCTTCGATTATATCTAATTGCAGAACTTCGTCAACATAACTGCCAATTTGAAGTTCAGAACGAATATACCCTAATCTGATAGATTTGTCAAAGCCTTCTGACAAAGGAGTAACCTTAAGTTTTCTATCTACTGAAAGAACTGTATAGTTAAATGATTCAATCAAAATCTCTATTTCTTTCAAATCAATCATAGTGCATATCGGTATAATGAGTCTGCCTATTTCACCAGAAGTAATATATTCATCTGCGACAAATGTTGTGTCTTGCGCTTTTATCTCTTGGCGAGAACTTATAAAAAAAATAAGATATGAAATGGCTTCCGTAATTTCCTCTTTTGTTCTTGATTTTAAACTTAGCTTATTTGACGGATCTTCTGGATAGTAGTTGGTAAAAAACAAAAAATCGGAGAATGCTAATAATGTTTTAATGAGTGATTGTTTTTTATATTTCTTCTCAAATTTCTTTATCTCCTCCAAAACCAATCGCTGTATTGCGGCGAATGAACTCGGTAAATTAGATAAATTGATTATAGAGTATAAATATCTTTTCTCTTTGTCATTAAGAATATTGAGTTCTTTATCAAGCCGAATCAACTCACTTGAAATGCTACTTATTATGCACTTTTTTTGATTATACTTTGAGTATCGAAATAACCCATTTTTTCGTATAGTAGAGAAGGTCTTATTATAATCAATTTTTGTTCCCAAAAGTATAGAATTCACAGCAACCCAATAAATTCCTTTATCCAAAGATTTTTCTATCAGTTCCATCAAGTCGTTAATATCTCTGCGTGTAATTGTACCCAAAGAACCATTTGAAAAATTGGTTAATAGTACCCTCGGTCCAACTTTCCTCAGATTAATACCTTTATAATTCATATCTCATATCTGCTTGTTAATTAGCCGTAGCCACGCGCAGGAAAAGAATAAACGCAGGTTTGATAGGCCGATGTGATTTTATTTTAAAATGGTAGATCGTCATGTGCGGGATTTATTTTTCTCTCTTTTTGATCTAACCTTTCCCATATATTGTTCAGTATAATCTTTCTCTTGATTATCGAACTATTCTTAAATAGATTTATAAAATCTCCTAAAATATAAATAGGAATTAATTCCTTCTTTATATATTGATAACCTCCATTGATAAATGGAGAAACTATTTTTGATGAATTCTGTATATGTTCTTCTAAAATGGAATTTTGATAACAGATTTCAAGCTTTCTAATTATTTCCTCAATATTTGTCTCATACTTGGCGTCGTCATAAATTTTTGACACCACATTTGAGAAACTGCTTGCAAATCTTCTATAAGTATCTAATTCTTCTTGTTCAAATTCATAGCTGAATGCTTTTATTTCTGTCATTAACCTGTATATACCCATAAACGAATCTACTCGGTTATCAGGATTTTTGGAGCACATTTTATCTAAAATTTCATTGTATTTGAAACTTTGAATTTGATGATCAGTTATTAATCCTCGGAAAAGTTGCCCAACAAAATATATTTCTGTATTAAAAGAATATTCTTTATAATCATTGGGTCTATCGTACATCCCTGCTAAACTCAAACTATTTTCTCCATGAGTTTCATCAATATCTGTTCTCTTCCCAAATCCAAAATCAATAATTTTCAAAATGCCATCAGGTGTTACCAAAATATTTGAAGGCTTTATATCCCGATGCAAAATACCTAAACTATGAATATGGATAAATGCATCTATGATTTGCTCAAAAAGAGAATCTATCGCATTAGGATTATCAGCAATATACTTGTCTATTTTTTCTCCTTCAATATATTCCATTATGATATAGCCTGTATTTTGCTCAGGGTACATATGGTAACTAAATACTCGAACTACATTCTTGTGGTATAATAAGTAAAGGAGCTTTATTTCTTTTTTAAAATACTCAAAAAAATCATTACCATCCACAAATGGAGACGGAGCATATTTTTTGCAAGCAAAAACTTCATCTATCATTTCATCTTTCAATAGACGTACATCTCCTGTCGCTCCAAAGCCTGCATTCCCAATTAAGACATAGTCTTTTTGTCTAATGAATGGAATTATTTTCTTTTCCATATAGTCTTGATAAAAAACATTGCAAAGATACTATTTAGATACCTATTTCCATAAGTTTTTATTCTCTGATTTTCAACACTAACGCTATACAATACCATAATCGACATAGGTAAATAATTCTTTTGTTTAACACAGAAGTATTTCTGTTAAACATAGGAAAAATTCTTGTTTACCGTTTGATATTACGGACATAAAAAAGCGAAGTTAAATCGACTTCGCTTTTTTAACATTTTTTAATTTTTAGGCATTTGGATCAACATAATCGTCATCCGGATTATTCCCACTATTACCTTTTGTTCCATCTGTATAATCTCTGTCCGGTACAACATACCGGGTGATACTTGTAGTGTTCATGGCTTGTTTTAATGCGGAACCCGGTGTGAAAATAATCTTCCGTTTGTAAATGCGTGAAGCATCTGCTTCCTCTTCCGTGTCTGACGCTTTTGCTTTGATGGAAGGACGAAATATTCCGAATTCTCCAAGTTGAACGCTTTTGCCATCATCAAGATTATTAACGAGAGCATCTACTAATCCAGCAATAACTAATTGTACGGTTCCGCGGTGGGCACCGCATATTTGCCCGACCTGTGTACATAACTTGCTGAAAGATACCTGCCCGGTAATGACTTGTTTAGGAACAAACTTTGCTGTTTTAGTTTCATCAAAGCCAAAAATTTGTTTGGCTACTACATACTTTAATCCCATGTGATTTAATGTTTAAGGGTTTATATTATTATAAATATTCGTAGTATAGATAAATCTTTGGGAAAAAGATAAAAACGCCACTTACATCCAAACCAGAGCCACACACATCCACCTCAATATAAAACACTGAATACAAGGTTTTACCTCTCTACTTTCGCTTCTCAACCATTTAATTAAAAAAAAATGCAACAAGAAGACGATTTAAGAGGGCTGGCAAAGGTCATGGACTTTATGCGGGCATTGAGTATTATTTTCGTAGTGATAAATATTTACTGGTTCTGCTATTTTGCCCTGCATGAATGGGGAATCAATGTATCGGTAGTAGATAAAATATTACTGAATTTTGACCGGACTGCCGGACTATTTGGCAATATTCTTTACACGAAGCTGTTTGCAGTTGTTTTCCTTGCTTTATCCTGTTTAGGAACTAAAGGTGTAAAAGAGGAAAAAATTACATGGGCGAAAATCTATGTATTCCTTGCAATCGGTTTAATATTATTTTTTATGAACTGGTGGATATTGGCTCTGCCGCTACCTTCAGAAGCAATCGCAGGTTTTTATGTCCTCACGATGGCAGTTGGGTATCTTTGTTTGCTTGCTGCCGGTGTATGGATGAGCCGTTTACTTAAAACTAATCTCATGGACGATGTTTTCAATCTCGAAAATGAATCTTTCATGCAGGAAACCCGATTGATTGAGAACGAGTATTCGGTAAACTTACGCACACGGTTTTATTATCAGAAAAAGTGGCACAATGGCTTCATAAACGTTGTAAATCCGGCAAGAGCGTCCATCGTGGTTGGATTACCGGGGAGCGGCAAGTCTTTCGCTGTAATAAATCAATATATCAAGCAACAGATAGAAAAGGGCTTCGCAATGTACGTGTATGACTTTAAATTCCCCGACCTATCTACGATTGCTTACAATCATTTACTTAACAATCAGTCCGGATATAAAAAGGTGCCGACTTTTTATGTCATAAACTTCGATGATCCTTCCCGGAGCCATCGTTGCAACCCCATCAATCCCGACTTTATGACAGACATAAGCGATGCGTATGAAAGTGCCTATACCATCATGCTTAACCTGAACAGGACTTGGGTACAGAAACAGGGCGACTTTTTCGTAGAATCACCGATTATCCTTTTCGCTGCTATCATCTGGTATCTGCGTATTTATAAAGACGGTAAGTATTGTACATTTCCGCACGCAATAGAGTTCCTAAACAAACGGTACGAAGATATATTTCCTATTCTAACTTCGTATCCGGAACTTGAAAATTACCTCAGTCCTTTTATGGATGCGTGGCTCGGTGGAGCAATGGAGCAGCTTCAGGGGCAGATTGCATCGGCAAAAATACCACTTTCGCGCATGATATCTCCGCAACTTTACTGGGTTATGAGTGGTGATGAATTTACGTTGGATTTAAACAACCCAGAAGACCCCAAAGTGTTGGTAGTGGGCAACAATCCCGACCGTCAGAATATTTACGGTGCAGCGTTAGGTCTTTATAACTCTCGTATAGTTAAGTTAATCAATAAGAAAGGACAGCTAAAAAGTTCGGTAGTTATAGACGAATTACCTACGATATATTTCAAAGGTTTGGACAACTTAATCGCTACGGCCCGAAGTAATAAGGTATCTGTATTGCTGGGCTTTCAGGACTTTTCGCAGCTCACACGCGACTATGGCGACAAGGAAGCGAAGGTAGTAATGAACACAGTAGGAAACATATTTAGCGGCCAGGTGGTAGGGGAAACGGCGAAGACACTCTCCGAAAGGTTTGGTAAAGTTTTACAGAAACGGCAAAGCATGAGTATAACCCGAAGTGATAAAACAACGTCTATTTCTACTCAACTGGATAGCCTTATTCCTGCATCCAAAATAAGTAACTTAACACAGGGAATGTTCGTCGGAGCTGTGGCAGACAATTTTGACGAACGTATCGAGCAAAAGATTTTCCACTGTGAGATTGTGGTAGATAGCGCAAAGGTAGCTGCTGAAACAAAAGCCTATAAGCCTATTCCGGTAATCACCGATTTTACGGACGAAAACGGGGAGAATAAGATGAAAGAACAGATACAACTTAATTATAATCGGATAAAGGAGGAAACTAAGCAGATCGTGAAAGATGAACTGGAACGGATAAAGAATGATCCGGAACTGGCTTACCTGCTACCTGACCAGGAGTAATCCAAACCATAAGGAAAAGAAAAACTAAATTAAATTGTTTTTCTTTTCCTTATCTATATTTCTTCATATATATATTTATTTCTTCCAAATGATCTAAGTCTAAAGAAAACCACTCACCTCTGGTGCGTTTCTCTTTAAATTTTTCGTGAAGCTCCTTTTCCACATATTCAGGAGCAACCCAACAAGCTATCATTTCTATATGTGGGTCTTCTCCTTGTAAGGTTTTCTCTCTGTGATTTGCATTTATAGATCGTCCTATTTTAAATAGTCCATTCCTTTCATTAAATAAAATGTAAATTTTATTATCCCGACTTTTATCAATACGTACTTTGTTAATGTCCACTTCTTTAAAGGCATCTTGATAAAAACTTAGTTTGTCAAAATGAGTAATATCTATCGGATTATGTAGAAATATTGCCGTACCCTCTCCATACTTCTTACTATATTCAACACTATCGAAGACTATATTATCTCCAATTTTAGAAAAATATGCTCTCTTATGTTGTTGAAAGATATTTGCAACATCCAACATATCCAGATTACTTTCGGGAAAAATATACTTTACTGTTTTTGCGAATGCAAGAGTAATCATATTATGACTTTCTATCTCATTACTTATTTTTATTAATATGCCTTTTAAATGGGGGATATTAGTAATATAATATAATTCATAGCTGTCTTCAAAACCAAAAATACCAAAACAATGCTCATTAATTAATCTAATAACATTATTAATATCTCCACCTTGTCCTGGCATATTATTGAATGCGTGAATATCTTCTTCTGTCAACATACAGATATTCTCATCAAGATATTTATCTAATTCTTTTAATGTCATTTTTTAATTAATTTATTGGAGTAATTACTGGTGTATTATTAAAATATGGATGATTATAATTTAAGATTTGTTGATTAGAATCATCTCTCAATTTAATAGTTGGATAATCCCAACTTCCTTCAATAAATTCTTTTATTCGAGTTAAAGTAATTGCTTTATATTTTCCATTAAACATGTAAAAAGTGGGCGTGTTTATGAAAAAGATTGCTTCAACTTCAAAATCAAGAATGCTATAATCAATATGGAACATAATTTCAAGATGTTCTTGTAATACTTGTAAATTGGCTATTAACCAATCTCTTTTAACTTCTATTTTTTTCTCATAACCCCCAAAATTAGTATAGTCAGTGCGATAACCTACTGCATCGTAACGAGCACGATTATATTTAGTATCTGATATATATATTTTCCGCCGTTCTTTATTCACAACAATAAAATCAATTTCTCCCAACCCCGGGATGTCAACTTTTACATTTGATCTGCCATATTTCTGTTTGAAAGATTTTGTATTTCTACAATAAGGAAATCTGTTATCAATGAATATTTTTTCTATTTCATTTTCTAATAGCCTATCATGTTCCAAACCTTTTTTATTCATAAATTTAACCATACCTTTATTTTGCAACCATTCTTCAGGCATAGTATTCCAGTGAATAGTGTTAGAAGCAATGACCATCATACTTTCAGCAATTTTATTATCTCCAACCAAACATCTTTCGACATCATCAACAATATATGTAAGAATTGGTCGGAACATATATCTTTTTTCTGAATGAGGTTTAAGAACAGTATCTTCAATGCTAAGTTTATTTGTTCTGGTTATCATCAAACCGGTATAAAACATGCAAGTATTATCTTCTGAGGTGTTACATTCAGCAGCTAAGTTTATAGGTAATACATAAGGTTCTATTGTTTGATTCTGTCTATCACTAAAATGTCGTTTAAGAAATGGAATCTGTCCAATTGCTTTATTATAATCAATAGAAAAATTATCTTCAATGGCTTGTTTTAATTCTTCCAATGCAGCTTCATCAAAGAATGTTTCATAATCAATACTGAAATATTGTAATAACAGTCGATTGATCTCTCCATAATTATTTTGCCAGCCGCATGTGAAAATATTTTCTTCAAATTCAATATAATAAGCATTTGGAATCATTTTATGGTAAGCAATAAAAATTGAAAATTCATATATCCAATTTCCTAAATAGTATAATTCTTGAATTATATCCAGTGCTTCCTGAAATTCAATATTATGTCTTGCAGTTAATTCAATATCACATGATTGTTCCAGTATCAGTTTCAAAATTCTACGATAGCGAGGAAAATCAGAATCTATCTCATTAGGAAGATTAAATCCTCCGAGTTGATCTATGTATAAATCAATAGATGCTTCATGCAATAAAAAGACATAATGAAAGAATATCTCTGTATCTTGTTGCATTATTAAAGTTCTGAACCGATCAACAAAATATTCAAAGCAAGACAGTAAGATTCTTTCTACTTCTGCATGGTCACTGGTAGTTACATTTCCATATTGAGAAATAATAAATTCAGACAATCCAGTATTCCAATACGTTTCGATATAAGATTCATACTCAAAAGTCAGTATTGGATGATTATTTATTAGAATGTGAGCCATAGTATTGAATATTAATGTTTAATGCTCACAAAGGTACTTAAATTAATATTTAAGCTCCTACCTTTCTTTAATTGATTTCATAATTAGCGCCACTCACTTCCAAACCGATTCCACACACTGCCACCAAACCCACAAACCGCTTTTAACCAGCCGAATCCCCTTACTTTTATTCTGCATTAATAGTGATGCAGAACTAAAAGTATTGATACATGGATGAAAAATTAAATCCGAAAGACAAAGTCCTCCTGATGAGAGAAGAGGGAGGAAACGAACTCAAAGTAGTGAAAGGCATCAATAAGAAAGGAAAGATTGATGCCGTCGATCCCATGAAGGCGAAGCCAAGTGATTTTCTCACCATTGACAGAAACGCTGACCCCATCGAAAACTTTTTCAAAAACTTCATTCGTCAGGCGAAAAACCCATCTCATACGGGTTTTTTCGCTGTTACTGTGGATATGCTCGACAAAATCGTACAGATGAAAGATGAAGATTTGGAGAAGTATCGCATCAATCCGAAAGATTTTATCGAAAAGCAGGAGCAATCCCGGAAAGCTGCAGATAATCAAAAAGAAGTAATAACCGAAGAAAAAAAAGCAGACATGGAACAGAAACCAGCAACAGAACAGCAAAGCAATTACAAAGAATACGACACCAGCCGTATTCCTGAAGGAGAATATAAAAAGTACGGCATCAAGCCCGAAGATTTAGTAGGCGAAATGAAAGCCATGAGTTACGGGTATAAATCTCCGCATCTCGTAGACATTAACCCGAAAATTGAAGGAGTGGAATATCCTATGAAAGCACGTCTTTCGTTGGAAGAACAGGCGGACGGAAGCCTGAAATTCATTCCGCATCCCTATCAACAACAGGTCGATTTGGATAAACCATTTCAGGGAGTGATACTGCCTGATGATGTAAAAGAGAATCTACTGGCTACAGGAAACGGCGGCAGGGTGGTGGAACTTGAACCAACCCTCGGAGAGAAAATGCCCGCACTTGTTTCCATCGACAAGATTACCAACCGACTGGAAGCTGTTCCGTTGGATAAACTCAATGTTTCACAGAACCTCAAAGGTGTGGAACTGTCCCCTGAACAACAACAGGACATAAAAGCCGGTAAGAAAGTATTGGTAGAAGCTATGACTTCCCGCAACACCAAAGACACTGAAAATCCATTCAAATTCGACGGCTACGTTCAGTTCAATGCGGCAAAAGGCTCCTATGATTTTACCTATGACGGACTTGACCGCAACCGTTACCGGCAGGACAATAAACAGGAAGCAAATCAGGAGCAAAAGCAACAGCCAGCCGATGAGCAAAACAAAGTACGCATCCCTAAAAAATTACTCGGTGTTGACCTGAATAATACCCAGCAGGATATGCTTCGTAATAACAAAGCGGTATATGTTCAGGGTATGTTGAAAGACGGGCAAGACCAGCCGTTTAATGCCTATGTAAAGGTGAATCAGGAAAAAGGCAAACTCGACTTTTTCAAATGGAATCCTGACAAAGCTAAAAAGCAGAGTGCGGATGTGAAAGTTGCCGAAGGGAACAAAACACAGGTAGCCGTCAATTCGCAGGGTAAGACCAACGAAGCGACCAAGAATGTAAATGAGCCTCTCAAACAAGGTCAGCAGGCACCGACCGAGCAACAGAAGCAGCAACAACAAATCAAAAAGCCTGTAAAGAAATCATCAGGAGTTAAAATGTAATACCCACTAAAAAATCCAATGTAATAATGAAAGTAATAATAGCAGAAAAAACCAGTGTAGCCCGTGACATTTCAGCTATCGTTGGAGCATCGAATCGTAAAGACGGTTATCTTGAAGGCGGCGGCTATGCCGTTACATGGGCCTTCGGACATCTTGTAGGTTTGGCAATGCCCGAACAGTATGGCTTTACAGGTTTTCAGCGTGAGAACCTGCCCATACTTCCCTCACAGTTCAAACTTATTCCCCGTCAGGTAAAAGACGGCAAAGAATACAAACCCGATCCGGGAACCATGAAACAACTCAAAGTAATCAAAGAGTTGTTCGGCAAATGTGAAAAGATAATTGTTGCAACGGATGCCGGACGTGAAGGTGAACTCATTTTCAGATACATTTATAATTATCTGGAATGTTCACGCCCTTTCGACCGTCTTTGGATAAGTTCACTTACGGCTCAGGCTATCCGTAAAGGTATGGAGAACCTGATGCCGGGGGAAGATTACGACAATCTGTATGCTTCGGCGAAAGCCCGCAGCCAGGCGGACTGGATTGTCGGCATAAACGCTTCACAGGCTCTTTCACTATCAGCCGGGCACGGCGTATGGTCATTGGGCAGGGTGCAAACACCCACGCTTGCCATGATATGCAGCCGTTATCTCGAAAACAAAGACTTCGTACCACAGCCTTATTTTCAGCTAAGACTTCGTACCGCCAAAGATGCCACCGCATTCGCCGCTATCTCCGAAGAACGATATCTTGCGAAAGCAGAAGCCGAAGAACGGCTGTCGCGCGTGAGGTCAGGCGAAGTAAAAGTCGCAAGCGTAGAAAAGAAAGAAGTAAGGCAGGAGCCACCCTTACTTTACGACCTGACGACCTTGCAAAAGGATATGAACAGCAAGTATGGTTTTTCAGCGGATAAAACCCTGTCAATCGCACAGAAATTGTACGAAGCCAAGTTGATTACTTACCCCCGTACCGGAAGCCGTTATATATCCGAAGATGTATTTGAGGGCATATATGACCTGATTTCTACGCTTTGGGAACATCCGGTGTTCGGTACTCAGGCTGTGGCTGTAAGTAATTCCGAATTAAACAGACATTCGGTGAATGACGGCAAAGTAACCGACCATCATGCACTGCTGATAACAGGCACCGAACCGAAAGACCTACCAGATGAGGAACACAAAATCTATGAACGGATTGCCGGACGTATGGTTGAATCCTTTTCTAAAATCTGCATCAAGGATGCCACCACCATTAAACTGGAATGTGCCGAGGTTCTCTTTGATGTGAAAGGCTCCGTTACCAAAAGTGCCGGATGGCGTAAAGTCTGGGGAGAACATGAAGAAAAAGACGATAACGAAGCAACTGCACTTCCTGATCTTTCCGAAAATGAAACACTTTCCGTCCGGGATGTGGAACTGTTGGAGAAGCAAACCAAACCCCGACCGCTGCATACGGAAAGTAGCTTACTTTCAGCTATGGAAACCTGTGGTAAAGAACTAACCGACGAAGCGGAACGGGAGGCACTCAAAGAATCAGGTATTGGTACTCCGGCCACCCGCGCCGCTATTATCGAAACCCTGTTTTCACGGGAATACATCAAACGCGAAAAAAAGAGCCTTATACCCACTAATAAAGGGCTTGTTGTATATCTGGCTGTAAAGGATAAGAAGATATCGGATGTCGCCATGACCGGTCAATGGGAAAGCACCCTGAATAAAATCGCCACGGGTGAAATGGATGCAGATACTTTCCATAGAGGTATTGAAGTATATGCTACTCAAATCACCACTGAACTGCTCGATAACAAAATCGAAGGCGGCGATAACCGTGAAAGTTGCACCTGCCCTAAATGCAAAAATGGTCAGGTAACGATTTATCAGAAAGTAGCCAAGTGCAACAATGAATCCTGCGGGCTGACTGTGTTCCGTAATAAATCGGAAAAGGAAATGACGGACGGACAGATAAAAGATTTGCTTACGAAGGGCAAAACCGCTGTAATTAAAGGTTTCAAAAGCAGGGAAGGCAAATCTTTCGATGCTGCCGTAACATTCGACAATGACTTTAAAACCGTTTTTTCGTTTCCACCTAAAACGGGAGGGAAAAAGAAAGGAAAATAAAAAAGTATTATCTTTACCACAGAAAATACGTCTGATAATTAATTGTTTTACGATTATTTACGGCGGATTTTTTAGTGGTGGCACTCAGGAGGGATACCTGGGTGCCTTTCCTTTTTAATAATTATAAGCCATTGTTAAAAAAATATTTCCTGTAGGGGAATAATACCTTTAAGATCGCTATAAGGGTCTTTGTTAAATTCCTTCTTATATTTCTTGATGAATGTTTCTATATTAGAACATTTAGGTAATATAACTATAACATCGCTTAATTCAAAATCAAAATCATTTTTTATTCTCCATTCTCTTTCATGTGTCCAATCAATAATTTCATTTTCATCATCTAAATTATAATTTACAATTCTCCAATATTCATTTGCCGGAAGGAATCTTTTAGCTGTTTCTTTCTTTTCATATATAACCGGGCGACCACCTTTTTTATATATATGTACTTTATCAAACATTAATCCAATTCCAAGGTATCTAACTTTAGTATATTCATGAGCCTGCCTCATTTTTTGTTCGTAATATATATTCTCGGTTAACTGATACAATGGTGTATCCTGAAAGCAGACAGCCGGAATTCCACCACAGATGAAACCTGAATTAGAATTACTTCCAATAAGTCTTTTTTCTTTTAGTATTTTAATTAATACATCCATTGCAGATAAAGCGTTATTACCTTTTTTGTCTTTAGTGAGATGAACTAATGAAGTTGAAAGATCACTTCTTTCTGCTAATCTTCTTTTCCATGCATTTATTTTCATATAAATGTAGTTTATGAAATATTATTGTATGATTCAAAAATAGCATTTATTTCACAATCTATGATAAAAGAAGATATCACAATATTAAAAACTATTATTATAGTGCCACATACTTCCATCCCGAAGCCACACATTACCACCTGCCTCAAAATCACTATTTAACCTTCTGATTCCCCCTACATTTATTCCGCATTAATAGTGATGCAGAACTAAAAATATGTAATCATGAAACCCAATTCAAATTTAGAACCTGCGGAACTTTCCTACTTCCGCCTCAATTTACTGTCTTACCTCCGTGATTCCCACCCCAACAAAGCCGGTGACCTTTCATTCATTGCCGGACGTGGCGACCTGGCAGCCGAAGCATACAGCGATGCCATCAAAAGCGGCTTAGACCATATCCAGGCTGCTGAGATAGCCAACGAAGTTCTTTTTGAAGGCTTACATTTCTCTCCGCTGAATACCCTTGTGGAAATTATATGGAATGAATTTTCCGAGGAAATTCCACCGGGAACTGCCCAGCAGAAAGCAACTGAATTGTTGCCCGACTGCAAAGCGGTTTTTATCAAGTATAACCTGTCTGACGATTATGCCGAAACATCCGAGTACCAGATGCTCTATACAGAGCTGACCGGCACAATCATGTTATTGCTCGAAGATGAGTTACAATAAAAAAGCTCATTTGCGTCAGAATATTGACGCCATTCGCATAGCACTATACAACGAAAAGGAACATAGATATGCCACTTCAGAGGAAGAAGCCATACTGCGTTCCTATTCAGGTTTCGGAGGCATAAAAGCCATTCTCAGCCCTGCCGATAAGCCGGAAGATATAAACCGGTGGTCAAAGTCCGAAACAGACCTTTTCCCGTTGGTACAGGAACTTCACGAGGTACTCCGTGAGTATTCCGAAACACCGGAACAGTATAAACGCTATGTAAATTCGTTGAAAGCCTCTGTATTGACGGCTTTTTATACACCTGAGCCTGTTGTAAATGCGATATCAGATTCTTTTCGGGAAAGCGATATCCGTCCTAAATGGTTTCTCGATCCGAGTGCCGGAACAGGCGCTTTTATAGATTCGTTCAAAAGGATGAAACATGAGTTCGGTGTAACAGGCTTTGAAAAAGACCTGATAACCGGCAAAATATTATCTCAACTCTATCCTGATCCCGGCGATAACATACGGATTGAGGGATACGAAAAGCTCGAAGGGAGGTATTCACAGTTTTACGATGTGATAGCATCCAACATACCTTTTGGAGATACCGCTGTATTCGACCCGTTACTATCCAACCATTCTGAACAGGCGGTAAAGCAATCCACACAAGCCATCCATAATTACTTCTTTGTGAAAAGTGCAATGTCTGTCCGTGAAGGCGGACTGATTGCATTTATCACTTCGCAGGGTGTTCTTAATTCGGAACAGAATAAGCCTATCAGGGAGTTACTGATGAGAAGTTGTGATTTGGTTTCTGCTATCCGTTTACCGAATAACCTGTTTACGGAACATGCCGGAACGGAAGTCGGCAGCGACCTGATTATCCTGCAACGGAATAATAAACACATCGAGCCAACCAAAAGGCAGCAGGATTTTATTGAAAGC
>JABNAD010000573.1_pt1 | contig 20150 bp, 23 predicted proteins | sample 7240381 | NCBI WGS metagenome assembly JABNAD01 (sample SAMN11332834, study PRJNA596920) | anaerobic digester metagenome | biome: digested sludge; isolation source: digested sewage sludge-derived enrichment culture grown on H2/CO2 | place: Germany: Goettingen
TCATCGTCGTCGTCCGGCCGAACATCACCTGCCCCATGTCCATGACGATCTGCGGCCGCATGTTGACGAACCGCGCGATCGGCTCGCTCTTCGAGCAGAAATCCTTCCACTCCGACCCGCCGTAGGCGTGGAACTGGACGTGGGTTGCATACAGCGTCTGCCTCTTTTCGTTCAGGTCGGGGATGAGGCCGAACGACCCGAGCGTGCAGGAGTAGTTCCCCGGGGTGCCCAGGTTGTTGCAGTGGAGGTGGACGGAGTGCGGGAGGTGGAGGAGTTCGTTCGCCTCCACCATCGACCGGATGATCTCCGCGGGCGTCACCTCGAAGTAGGGCACCGGATCGCGGATGCAGGAGACGTTCTTGCCCCACTGCCAGGCCTCGGTACCGCCGGGGTTCGTGAGTTTGATGGCGAACCCCTTCACGGCCGAAAGCGTCCAGGCGATGATCGCGGCGACCCGTTTCGTATCGCCGTCGCGGATCGCCTCCATGACCCCCCAGTTTCCGTCGAAGAGGGTGTTCGCCATCGTGTCCTGCAGCGGCGTGTAGGTGAACTCCTCGTGGGTGTGGCGGGCCTCGAGCGGTGCCATCGCGCCCTCGAGCAGGGTCGTATAGCCCATCGCGCTGTAGCGGTAACTGTTGCCGTAGGTCGTCGGGACGCTGTAGCCGGACGTGGCGTGCATCGCCCCCCGGCGGGGCGTCCTCCCTGCCCGCATATCCTCCGGGCTCATGTACCGCCCGAAGTTCACCTTCGTCCCGCAGATATGGGTGTGGGAATCGACCCCTCCCGGCATGGTGAGCATCCCGTGAGCGTCGATCACCTCTGCGGCAGCGCTCACCTCCTCGACGATCTTCCCATCAAGGATGGCGATGTCCATCACCTCGCCGTTGATACCCCGGAGGGGGTCGATCACGCAGGCGTTCTTCACCAGGAGCTCCGTCATGGCTGTTGCGCCTCCTGCATCAGGGCGTACATCCGTGCAAGAACCTCTTCGTCGGAGAGGTAGTCTGTCCAGAGGACTCTCCGCGTCCGGATAGGCACCCCGTCCATCCTGTAGGCCGTTCCTTCCGCGTCGATCCCGGTCACCGCGACCGGGATCTGGACGTTGCAGAACGCGGTGGTGGCGTTCGGGTAGGGGTCGAGCTGAACGACCGGGATCTCTGCGAGGTGTTCGAGGCACTTCCGCGGGAAGTGGGCGGCCGGGTCGCTCCCGACGACCAGCGCCGCGTCGCACTCTTTCCGGGCCAGGATGTCCACCGCCGTCGTCTCCCCGGGGTTGTAGAAGGCGATCCCCCGCGAGAAGTCGATCCCGAAGGGATACCCGGTCATCCAGGTGTTCACTTCGTTCGAGCCGTAGACGTTGTAGTGGCCGCGCATCGCCGAGATGGTGAACTTCGTGTGCCGGCTCAGTTCCGAGACGAGTTCGATGGCGTTCCTGATGTTCTTGTACTTCCCCTGCGTCATCGTGAGCCCGAGCCCGAAGTAGACCGCCCCGAACTTCGCGGATTTGCAGAGGTTCGCCACCCGGATAAGCTGCTCGCGGGTGACGCCCGCGACCGTCCGCGGGATCGTGTCCGCCTTCCCCTGGACGATCGCCCGGAGCGCCGAGAGAACCGCATAGTCCCCGCCGGGCCTGATCTGGACGAACTCGTCGGCGATGTTCGCGCTCTCGGTCTTCCTGACGTCGACGACGATCACCTTCCGGTCGCGGAAGGCGTTCTCGAGGAAGAACCCTTCCGCGTAGCGGGTGTAGCGGGAGAGGTGGCGGGGATGGGCGTCGATCGGGTTCGATCCCCAGTAGATGACGAGATCCGCCCGGTTCTTCACCACCCCGAGCGTGCATCCCGGGTGCCCGACCTCCTGGATGGCGAGGATCGAGGGGCCGTGGCAGACCGAGGAGGTGTTGTCGATGACGCCGCGGATGAGTTCGGCCATATGCACCCCCACGCACTGCGCCTCCCCGTGGGTGCCGCTCCACCCGTAGAGGAGCGGCCGTTCGGCGGATAGAAGCATATCGGCGGCGTACTGGATGGCCTCGTCGTAAGTGATATCCTTCCACTCGTCTCCAACGCGCCGGATCGGGTTCTTCATCCTCTTCTCGCCCATGAACTTCGTCGTCCCGAGCTCGCAGGCATTCGTCACGGCGACCACCCTGCCCTCCTCGACTTCGACCTCGATGTCGTCGCAGAGGCATCCGCAGAATGGGCAGACCGCGTCCTTAACGATCATAAGCAAGGCCTCCCAGGTCTTCCATCAGTTCGTGAACGGTCTTTGGTTCGTCGTCGGTCGGTTCGATCTCCACCACGTGGGACTTGAAGTCCGGCATCCCGGTGGAGCGGGTGCCGGCGGCGACGATGTGGTTCGCGTAAGGCCCGTAAGGGACGAAGACGGTGCCCATCTCCACTTCCGGCGACGCAACCGACCGCATGACGACGTCGCCGCAGGGCCCGGTCACCCGGACGGTATCCCTGTCGTCGAGCCCGAGTTCCATCATGTCGAACTCGTGCATGAAGCAGGTCGAGGTCTCGGCCGCGTATTCGGCGGAGGTCTTGTTCTCGACGGTCACGCCCTGGTTCACCGTCCGTCCGGTGAGCATGAGGTAGGTCACGCCTCTGCCTCCCCTAATTGCACCCCTTCCACCATGCGGGCGACGCGGATCGCACGGTTCGGGCACTGGGTCTCGCAGGTCTTGCACCCCGTACACTTCTCCAGATGGAGTATCCGCACCCGGCCGCCCTCGACCCGCATGATCACCTCGTCGCTCGCGGACGTCCCGGATCCCGCGAGCTGGGGGTCGATCTCCCGGTTGACCGGGCAGGAGACGCAGCAGTTCCCGCACCGCATGCAGAGATTGTCGTCGACATCCAGGTGATACCACGAGGCGAACGCCGTCTTATCGCGGTCGGTGACGTCGAGGATCCGGCCGCTCGAGAGAACTCCTTCAGGGCACGCCTCGACGCAGAGGCCGCACCGGATGCAGTGGCCGGGGTAGACCTCCGGCTCCCACCCGTCCTTCTTGCGGAGGACGGCGATCGCTCCGGGTGCAGGGCAGATCATCATGCAGGAGAGGCAATGCGTGCACTCCTTCTCCGTCCGGGTCGGGTAGCCCTTGAAGTAGGAGGGGGTCTCGAGCGGCGCGGTCTTTACCGAGAAGAACTTCCGGATCCATTCCGGCCGGAGGAACTCCCGCAGGTAGTAGATGAACGATCGCATCTCTTCACCTCTCGTTGCACGCGATGCAGGGGTCGCTGCTGATGAACGTCGACGTCACGTCGGCGATCGACGCGGCATCCACGATCATGAAGTGGGCACAGGCCTCGATGTTCATGATCGACGGCGTCCGGATGGCGATATCGACCACCCGGCCGTATTCGTCGGTCTTGATGGTGTAGGTGAGCTCGCCCCGCGGGGCCTCGCCGGCATACGAGGCCTCGCCCGCCTTGCAGAGGCCGCCGCCCCGGATGGGGCCTTCGGGGAGGGTCTCCACACACTTCCGGATCAGGTCGATGCTCTGGAAGACCTCCTGGAACCGGACCATCACCCGGGCGAAGTTGTCGCCCTCCGTCCGGGTTATCTGGGTAAACCCGAGTTCTCGGTAGGTCGGGTGGCGGAGGCGGAGGTCGGAGTCCTCGACACCGCTCGCCCGGGCGGTGGGGCCGACGGTATAGGCGCGGATCGCGTCTTCCCGGCTCATGTACCCGATCCCCTTGCTCCTGAGCGCAATCAGCGGGCCGGTCTCGAAGATCCGGACGTGCCGCCTCATCTCCTCCTCCACCTTCGCGAGGTCGGCGAGCAGCGCCGCGGCGTCCTCGGGGAGGAGATCGAACCGGACGCCGCCCGGGATCATGTAGGCGGTGTTGATCCTCGAACCCGTGATCCGCTCCAGGTTGTCGAGCACCGTCTCCCGGGTATTCAGGAGGTACATCGCGAGCGTCTCGTGCTCGATCGTGTAGCAGTAGGAGAAGTTCGCCAGGATGTGGCTTGCCATCCGGTCGAGCTCGTTCACGATGACCCGGAGATAGGCCGCCCGCGGCGGAACAGCGATATCGCTGATCTCCTCCATCGTCTCGATGAAGACCATGTTGTGGATGACCGAGCAGATGCCGCAGACCCGTTCGGCGAGGAACATCACCTCCTGCCAGGGGCGGCCCTGCATGATCCGCTCGATCCCCTTCTTCATGTAGCCGAGTTCGACCTCGGTCTTGAGCACCCGCTCGCCCGCCGTCTCGCACTTGAGGCGGACGGGCTCCTTCCAGCAGGGGTGCATCGGGCCGAGCGGGATGGAGACGTCGACAGTCTTCTTCATGGCTGTTTCTCCTCGTAATCCTTGAATATCAGCGGTGCGACCGAGAGTATGGCGTTCAAGATCTCCGTAGGGCGGGGCGGGCAGCCCGGCACCTGGGCGGCTATCGGTATGTACTTCTCGACGGGCGGGCTCGTCAAGGTACCCCTCCGGGCATAGACACATCCCGATATGGGGCAGTTGCCGATGGCGACGGCAACTTTCGGCTCCGGGATCTTATCCCAGATGTCGCGGAGTTTGTCGACCCACTGGGGGGTGACGGAGCCGATCACCAGGAGGACGTCGGCCTCCCGCGGGTTGTTGTGGACGTAGATCCCGTACTGCTCGATGTCGTAGCGCGGGGCGAGGCAGGCGAGCACCTCGATGTCGCAGCCGTTGCACGACCCGACGTCGACGTAAGCGACGTGGATCGACCTCGAACGGACGGTGTTCTTGATCTTCTGAAGGATGCTCATGAGCGGATCGCCTCCCTGAGCCGTTCTTTTCCTCTTGCTATCGCCTCTTCAAAGGGCATCTCTCGGGTCATTGTTGTCGTGTCGCTGTAGATCGTCTGCATCGTTTCCGTATCCACGAGGGGGATGAACCGGGTGAAGAGTTCGTAGCCGAGTTCTTCCGCGACCGGATCGCCGTCGGCCGCGTGCCGCTGCCCCATCTGCCACCGGGATTCGAGGTTCTCGAGCAGGGACATGTCGAACCGCCGGATCAGCACCATCCGGAGTTTCGCATCGCTCATCCCGAGGCGCTCTGCGATCGCCCGGACGGCCTCGTCGTGTCTCGTGCTCGTCAGGATGTTGTACTTCATCTGGCGAAGGTCTTTTTCGTAGAGGTACTTCACGCGAGCACCCCCAGTGCGTGTGCCGCCGCGTAGGCGAGGAACCCGAGCACCATCACCCAGAGCAGAGCTACCTCGTAGCGTTTCAGGGCGAGTTCGTCGTGCATCCAGGTGAGGCCCGCAACGACGGCGAGCAGGACGACCCCCGCCAGCGCCTGGCCGGCCACGCTCGCGTTCCGGGCGACCTGGACGAGGAACACCACGGCGTAGAAAGCCGCTCCCGCCGTGATCAGGAGCCGCATCACGTTCATCCCATCACCACCCCGAGGATGACGATGTAGATGACGAGCGCGCCCGTCACCAGGGTCTGTATCGTCACGGTGTCGTAGGGCGAGAGCATGGGGGTGACGGCGCAGACGAACGAGAGCGATACCAGGACGATGAGCATCGCGAGCAGCGTCAGCCAGAGCGGCAGAGCCCCGATGAAGATGAGGACGAACGCGTAGAGGAGGACGTAGGTCTTGAGGGCGTACGCCACCTCGAGCCCGGCGCGCCAGACCCCGAAGTGCTCGGTCATGTTCCCGCTCACGATCTCCTTCGCCTCGATGATCGAGAACGGGCCGTAGTGCATCTTGGAGAGGATCACGAGATACATCGCCACGGCCGCCGGGAACGCGAGGATGAGGAGCGGGCCGTTCGCCTCCTGGTAGGCCGTGATATCCGCGATCGAGAGCGAGCGGGTGAAGAAGTAGATCGCGATGACGGTGACGAGAAGCGGGAGCTCCGATGCCGCCGATATGACCGACCGGATCGCCCCGAACTTCGTGTAGGGCGAACCCGTCGAGAGCCCCATCCCGTGCTCCACGATCTTGTGGAGGAGGTAGATCCCGAAGAGGAGCAGGATGCTTCCGCCTGAGAGGAGGAGGAAGAGCGCTCCGCTCCAGATGGCGATGGCGACGAAGACGATCCCCACAAAGAGCGTCTGGCTGGCCGTCTTCGGGATCCAGGTCTGTTTGAAGGAGAACTTCAGGGTATGGAGGATCTCCTGCCAGATCGGCGGTCCGGGCCGTCCCTGGACTCTCGCGATGACTTTCCGGTGGATGCCGTGGAAGAGCAGGCCGATGAAGGTGGCAAAGAGCAGGTATTCGATCATGTCAGTATCCTATGAACGGGATATCTTCTTCTCCGGATTTTGCGTTCCACCACAGTGCGATGAAGATGACGAAAGCCGGGAACGTGACGACCGTGACGATCTCCGCGGCAATGACCGGGAGGTAGCCGAGAGCGGCAAGGAGCCCGGCCGCCGTCGCGATAACGCCCGCGGCAACCCCGACAATCAGTGCTGTCCGTTTCTTCATGGCAATCACATCGATATGACGATCTCCGTTACGCGCAGGAAGAGGAGGAGCGAGCTGACGTGCACCATCAGGATGAACGGCGCTCCCTGCGCTCTCGTGATCTCCGCTTTTGCTATGTAGAACGGCGCCATCCCCTCTCCCATGACGCCGAGAACCAGGAACGCCTTCGCGATGAGGGGGACCGTCACCGCGGCGGTGAAGAGTTCCCACATGCTCAGCGTGCCGGTGCTGGAAAGGACGATCGCCGCGCCCCCGAAGAGCGGGACGGAGGCGAGCATCGCGACGATGCCGTACTGGAACGCGGCGTTTAAGACGTGCCGGTTCCGGTAGGCCGCGACGATGCCGATGTTCGTGATCCCCACCATCGAGGCGAAGAGGGTGAAGTTGAAGACGTCACCGGTCGCCATCGCCCCGAGCGTGGCGAGCCCGCAGGCGATCGCCATGAACCGCTGGAACCGTAGAAGGTTCGGGTCGACCTCTTTCGTGTAGTAGGCGTCGCCGCCGAACGCGATGTCCACCTGCCGCTCCGGGCGGCTCACGATGACGAGAACCGTGAAGATGAGCGCGAAGACGAAGAGCACCGCGGTGTAGGGGCTGAAGTAGGCAACGATGTCGCCGAACTCCAGCGCGAAGAGCCCCGGGCCGCCGATGTTCGGGGTGGGGAGATCAAACATCCGGACCACCCCGCCGCATCGTCCCGACAAGGGACATCTTCGCCATCACCTTGAGAAGGATCGCTCCTCCGGCGATCATCACTGCAAAGAACCAGTACGCGGGGAGGAACATGAAGATGAAGAACGCTCCTATCCAGAACGCCCACGCGTAGCCGCTCACGGTCTCGATCAGCTCGAACTGCTCGGCGTGTCCCCGGCACATGAAGTAGAAGACCGCGCCGACTGCGGCGATCACGCCGCCGGTGAATCCCGAGAGGACGATGCCGTAGGCGACCAGGATCAGCGCGAGGATGCCCGGAGCGCTGTCCATCACCTCGATCCGGAACGCCGGCCCCGTCGGCGCCCGGAGCCCTTCTTTCGCGATGTAGACCTCCGAGACGGCCATCAGTTCGGATATCCCGACGACCAGACCCGGGAGGATGAGCGCCTCGGCGAGGTCGGTGGCGACGAGCGCGATCAGGACGAGGGCGAGGATCTCCGCGAGGTCGGTGAGGAGGATCCGGTGCAGGTCGTCCTTCTCCCGGACGAGGGCGGCAAACCCGATGATGATCGCGACCGCGACGACGATGAGGCCGACCGGATAGGCGATATCCATCAGTCATCCCTCCTGAAGAGGTAACTTGCGATCCCGAACGCCACGAAGAGGATGCTCGTCTCGACGACGGTATCCAGCCCCCGGGTGTTGTAGAGGATCTCGTCGATGATGCCGCCGGGGTGGGCGACGATCGTCGTTCCCATATGGTGGGTGGTATCGGCGAGCCACTGGCTGAACGGGGTCAGGTAGGCCGTCACGTAACCGGCGTAGGGCGAGTTCTCGGGATACTGCGCCTTGACGGGAGTCGTCCCGAACGGTACCCCGCCCCGGTCGTAGGGGTGGAGGGTGCTCTCGGGATCGAGGACTTTCGGGTAGAGCTGGTCGTCGTGGTAGGCGATGAACGGCAGGGTGACGAGGCCGAGCGCGACGACGACGATCGCGAGGAGTGCATAGAGCGAGGTGAGGTTCTCGACCCGTGAGATTATCGCCGATATCCGGGTGATGATCGACCGGTTCGGCGTCATTCTGCTGCCTCCTTGCGCTCGATGGCCCGGACGAGGACGAAGGTCGAGATCGCCGTGACCCCGATGAACGTCAGCAGGGCGAGCATCTCGTCGTAGGCGAGCATGATCAGGAGGAGCCCGAACGCGGGGATCTCGAGGTTGATCAGCCGTGAGAGGTAGGTCTTCTCGCGCGGGAACCCGGCGGCGATCACCCCGATGATGAGGATGATGCAGCCGAGGACGAACTCAGGCGTCACGGGGATCCCTCCTGCAGACGAGCAGCATGATGATCGTGGTGATGGGGACGATCAGGCTGACGGCGATGAGGACGTCCAGGTAGCCGCGGGCGGCGATGAACGGCGCGATGCCGCCGAAGACGATACCGACGGCGATCAGCTTGCCGAAGCGGTCCCGCTGGAGGTAGGCGCTCACCGCCCCGATGACCGCCACCGCCGCGAAGAGGAGGACGAGGAGGTCATCCACGCCGCTCACCCCCCGCGTAGGTGCTCGCTATGGCGTTCGCCTCGAGCGTGGAGCCGACGAAGTAGGCCGCAGCCGCGACGAGGGCGAGCGGGTGGTCGAGGAGCAGGACGATCGTCCCGGCGATAGCGAAGTTCATGACGTTGACGTAGGGGAGCTTTCTCCCGGTGTTCTTCTCGACGGTGGCCCTGATGACGGCAAAGAGCGCAATCGCGGCGACGATGTAGATCGCGATCACTCTCTGACCCTCCAGAGCCGTGCAAGGAGCCGGCTCGCGTGGGTGTGGGAGAGCCCCTGGATGGTGAGGATGGCGATGACCATCCCTGCGATGAAGTCCGTCGCGGCGAATCCGACCAGCGTGAAGCCGTAGACGACGAACGTGGCGAGGACTGCGCCGGTGGTTCCGGCATAGCCGGGGTCGTGGCAGATGCGGTTGCCGATGAAGACGAGCGCGGCCGCGACGAGCCCGCCGGGGATGCCGGCGACGTAGACGCCGCATGCGGCAAGGAGCGTCCCGGCCGAGGCGTCGGGGGAGCAGACGATGTTCCCCATCATGGTGCCGCCGGCGAGAGCGCCGCCGCCGGCCTCGATATCCCGCGCGATAGCCGACGCTCCGCTGACGCCCCCCGCTTCCGGCAATTTGAAGAGAATATCGACGGTAACGAAGAGAATCCAGCTGACAGCGGCCGCCGCCAGGATATGGAGGATCTCACCCAGCATTATCACTCAACTACTGGAAAATACGGTCGATCAATTCAATAAAGGTTTTGTTGTTACCATTTCGGGCATGATTTAGCCGGAATGCATCGGTGGAGCACCCCGGGCACAATACTCCCCCGGGTTAATTTTGTATAAGATATATTATATTTTGCAAACAATATAATTTTCCACGCCCGTCCCGGAGCCGTTGCGCGCCGCAGATACCGGATAGCTGCCAGATCTCCGGGTGCCGGGAGTCTGCGAAAGGCAGGTACCGGGACACCCGGAGCGCAGGGCACCGGCGACCCCCCGGCCGCCGGGGAACAAATATAATGCTCCCGGCGCCGACATATATGCACGCGGGGGTTGCCGAGCCAGGTCAAAGGCGCTGGATTTAGGGTCCAGTCTTGAAGGAGTTCAAGGGTTCGAATCCCTTCCCCCGCATCCTGACGTCGGGTTGAACCTCTTTTCTGCACTTCTTTGGGGGAGCGCGTCCCTGGTAAGGACGGGATCGGTCATACGTGGATAGAGGTTATATTCCCGGGACATACCGAACGCTCCGGAGGATATGCGGTGCGAGAGCCGGTTTTATGGCATCGCGGCCGACGAGGTCGACTTTTCTCCCGAAGAGATCTTCGAGGAAGAACTTGATGTCCATGTATGTGTCAAAAGAACGTCCTCCTTCCTTGAACTCGATGAGAATATCGATATCGCTCTCTTCATGCCCCTCGTCCCGGGCAAACGACCCGAAGACCCCGATCCGCCGAACGCCCAGGCTCCTGATCCGTTCGCGGTGTTCCGCCAGCGCACCGAGAATGCCGTCAGCCGTAAGCATGCCGTATCATCTCCGATATATGTATCAGTACAATTCTTCAAGGTCTTTCTCGGCCAGTTTCAGGATGTATTCTTCAGGAGCATAGAGTTTTGTCATTTTTTTAGGGTGTTTCCTCAACCTGACTACCACTCGCTCTTCCCCGGGTTTCAGGGGTCGGTCGAGCTGGATTGTCGTGTCGTCGATCAGTCTTCCGTCGACTTCTACCGGCATTGTCCCCACTCCATGGATCACTATTGCCGCCGGGAAAATTAAAGGTTCTTCGCTCCTGTGTGCGGGGATTGATGCGGCCGGTACGGGTGATGGATGGATGCGTGGCGATCGTGGTGAAGCCCTGCGCCAACTTCCTCATGCAGGAGGACTGGCTCCTGCATCAGGCCGCCCCCTCCACAACCGCGATCTCCTCCTCAGTCAGCCCGTACAACTCGTACACCAGCCTATCGATCTGCCGGTCGGTCGCATAGATCATCCCGGCGAGGACCTCCTTCTCGTGCGAGACCTTCGCGGCCGCGAGGCGCTTGTGCAGGTCGAGCATCTTCTCGACGAGGGCGACCATGCGGTCGTGGCGGGCGACGTCGGTGGGGTTGGAGAAGTCGATGGTGCGGATCGGGAAAGTCTGAACGACGACTGCCGCCGGCATAAAGAACCCCCCTCGTAGTTTAGGAAGTAAAACTTCGAAAAGGAATGCAGTGAGCTTGCTGTTGAGTATACCTAGCAAGTACTTATCATCGCCGGGAATTGTGAAACACTTGTTGTTTGGATAGAGACCTTCGACGTCTACAGTAAATTCCGGTCTCTGGCAGATTTCGGGGTAGAGTATCTTCGGTTTTTCGAATACGTCATAATACTCACAAGCACGGAGTTCCCACCAGTAGTCGCCTTTATCATAGCGCTTTTCTGCCTCCTTTGCATGAGGTTCCAGGTAGTTGGCAATTGCAGGCACATTTTCTTTTAACCAGAGCCATTTATTCCGGCACCCCTCGGAATTGAGATCAGTCCAGCCTTTTTCGAATAAAATCAGGAACTGCGAGTTCTTGAGTGGACTATAGCGCTTAATTTCTTTTCCAGCGAGATACGGCTTGATGAACTGAGCACTTCCTGGATCTTCACTGATCAAGCGCTGTTTTGTACTTCCATCGATGACAAATGCCTTGTTGAGGCCGGTTTTCACTCCCCAGTATATTTTCCCGTGAATGTAATCCGCGAGTGAAACCCCGACCGCTTGGAGTTTATTTAATAAGTCGCGAGATTTTGCATCGATGAGCGACCAGCCTGAATCCTCCAATGAACACAGGATCACTGGGAAACGCTTCTCGCTTACATACTGTATGAGATCGCTGAAATCGAGTGAATCAACATTTGTCGCCTGGAAATTTGAACGTGGCTCACCCGTTGACACCCGCACAATACACGGATACGTCGTCGCGTTCTGAAACACCGGCAGATCCCCGAAGTCCACGATCTCCTCGATCCGCTTCCCTTTCAGCCACGCCCGCAGGGGCTTCCCGTAGTTCGCCCGCATCCACTTGTTCGCCACGATGTAGGCGAACTGCCCGCCCGGCCGGAGGAGCGAGACCCCCTTCTCGATGAAGTAGGTGTAGAGGTCGGCGACCCCGTGGTAGACCGCGTAGTGCTCCTTCGCGTAGTCCTTGAACTCCCGGCCGAGGATCTCCTGGCGCACATACGGCGGGTTCCCAATCACCGCGTCGAACCCGCCCGCTTGCATGATGGTCGGGAATGCGCGGTCCCAGGCGAAGGCGTTGATCCGGAAGATCGCATCCTCGTCGTCGAGGGTCATCTGCACGTCGTTGTAGATATCCGGGCCGATGAGTGAGTTGCCGCACTTGATATTGTTGTGGAGCGAGGGGAGCACCCGCTCGCCCGTGATCGTGAGCTGCTTGCCGATCCGCTCGGACTTCTCGCCCTCCAGCACCTTCAGGAGGAGCGAGAGTTTCGTCACCTCCACCGCCTGCGGGTCGATGTCCACACCGTAGATGTTGTTCAAGAGAATCCGCTTCTTCTCCTCGGTCGTCAGCCGCCAGTCGGTATCGGTCATCTGGTAGACCGGGAGGAAGTACTCGCTGCCGTTCCCCCGCTTCTTCCTGCCCCGACCGCTCTTTGCCGGCGCAGGTTTTACCGGCAGGAGTGTGAGCACCGCCGGGTCGGTCATCTTCGCCCCGCCCGCGAGCAGCGGGACGAGGTTGTCGATATACCATTCGAGATGCCAGTCGAGGAGATACTGGTAGGCGCCGAGGAGGAACGACCCCGAACCGCAGGCCGGATCGAGGACGTGGAGGCCGGCGACCGCCTCCGGGTCTTTCCCCGCAACAAGGGCGCCGACGGTCTGCTTCACAATGTACTCCACGATGTACGTCGGCGTGTAGAAGACGCCGCCCGCCTTCTTCACCTCCGGCTTCTCCTCGACCTTTGCCTGGTGCCCGGCCGTCAGGCGGATGACCTTTCCGAGGAACTGCTCGTAGACCTGGCCGAGGATGTCCGCCGGGAAAACCGAGAACTCATATGGCGAGTCCGGGTAGTAGAGGTGGCTGATGATCTGCTTGAGCACCTTGTCGTCGATGGCAAGGGAGAGCGTCAGGTTGTCCGGCTCTTCTCCCCGGCCGGCTTCCCCGGAGAAGTGAAACAGCCCGGAGTTGTACCGGTCGTCTGCATACCGGAAGAGCAATTTCAACTGCTCATAGACATCTTTCCCGGCGGCGATTCTCTTCAGCTGCCCGTACTCCTCGATCCCGCGGTCTTCGCAGATTCTGAGGAAGATGATCCGGTCGATCGTCTTCTGGACCGCTGCGTTCAATTCCCTGACCGAGAGATCCTTGTTCCGGAGCGCGATGTTCTTCGCGAGAATATCACGCCACCCCTCGATCTCCGCGAGGAACGCATCGTCGATGCCGGCGGTGCCCTTTCCGCCCTTCTTCTGTTTCAGGTTATCGACGTAGTCGTCATACCCCCCGGTCAGGATGCCCTGCTTGGAGAAGATCGCCGCAATCTCGTCCCATTTCTCGACATAGTCGGTGTAGCGGTAGTAACCGATCCTCTTCACCGACGCCTTATCCTTCGGTGAGGGTTTCGCCGTACAGTCGTAGATGATGAACTCCTCGAAGTCCGTGAGCAGGCTGACCGGCAGTTTCGCGCTCCAGGCATACCGGCGCACCTGGTAGGCTGGCTCCGGGTTCTCCTTGAGATTCACGGCGGGTTTCTTCGCCTCGACGAAGAACTTGCGCATGCCGCCGATCCGGAACGAGTAGTCCGGCGCTTTGGTGGACTTCTCCACCCTGACGGTGTCCTCGTGGATCACGTCTTTGTAGCGCTCATCGAGCCCCGAGCGGTTGTTCACGTCCCAGCCGAGCGCCTCGAAGAAAGGATCGATGAACTCTTTTCTGACCTGGAACTCGTTGTAGGACTGTGACGTATACTTTGCATAATACTGGTCGAACCGCTTGACCAGATCGACTATTTCGGGGGGAGCGGGCATGGCGATCAATGGAATATAGAAAGGAGGCAGCCATTAGGGTTTCCATTTATTCACGCAGTTCGCCGGCCGCCTGAAGAGAGAACATCTCGGCCCGCACGGTTCCGCTCTCCCTGCTCGTGCAGGGCGCCGTCCGGCTGAAACATATCGCAACGGCCGGGAGGCTCGGGGAGAATCCCCCCTCACGCCAGTTCGTGCCGCCGCAAAAACTCCCTGACCTGCCTCGACTCGATCCAGCCCCGGTCGAGATCCGTGATGTAACTGTTGATCCGGTGGACCTGCTCGCGGATCCTCCCCGTGGCCTTCTGTTCATCGAGGAGTTCACTCATCCCGAGGATCACCTGGAGCGGCTGGCGGATATGGTCGCCGAGGATCGCGAACTGCTCGATGTTCCGCTCGATCTGATCGAACGCGTGCTGCCGGAGTTGTTCGTTCTGTTTCCGCTCGGTGACGTCCCTGCCGACCACGTGCACCCCGATCACCGACCGGTCGCGGACGATCGGCGACTCGTTCAGTTCGAGGCAGGCCACCGATCCGTCTTTCCGGTGGAACTCAATCTCGAGCCCCTCGACCGGCTCGCCCCGGGCAATCTTCGTTCGCCCCTCCTCCCAGGCGGGGAGCGACCCGGGGACGACGAAGTCCCGGCACCTCCTGCCGATGATCTCATCGGGCGTGTAGCCGAGGATGCGGTTCACCGCCGGGGAGATGTAGGCGATCCCGCCCTCGTTGTAGCAGGTGTAGATCATATCGAAACTCTGCTGCATGATCTCCCGGAACTGCGACTCGCTCTTCTCGAGGGAGTCCCATGCCTGGAACCGCTCAATCATGCTTCCGAGCCGTCCGGCAACGATATCGAGCAGCGCCCGCTCTTCGGCGAGGAACGGGCCTTCGTCCCTCTCCGGCCTCTCGTGGAGGTAACAGACCTCCACCATCCCGACCGTCTCCCCGCGGACGACGACAGGAGATACCTGCCGCCAGGGCGTCTCCGCGAAGCGTTCCGTCGCAAACCGATGCCCGTGCACCGTGATCCTCGCGACGGTATCCTCCGGGTACTCCCAGCCGGAGGGGAGAACCCGGACGACTTCACGGAAGACCTCGTTGAGCGAAGGCTCCGATCGCCGCTCGATGATCCGGGATATCTCATACAGGATCGAGAGTTCCTTCACCCGCTCGTTCAGGTCGTGCGTCCGCCTCCGCAGGGCATCCTCCCCCCGCTTCTTCCCGGTGACGTCCCGTGCAACCGCCGCAACCCGGATGACGTTGCCCTGCTCGTCGGCGGCCGGGTAGAGGACGACGTCGTACAGCCGCCCATCCCATGCGTCCTCGAACCGTGCAGGTCGGCCCGACGCGACGACATCCCTGAGGCGTGCCGCGTACACCGCCGCCGCATCCGGCGCGAAGAACTGGAGTATGTTCCGGCCGATGAGATCCTCCCGGCTGCGCGCAAACCGCCGTGTCGTCATCTCGTTGGTGTCGAGGAGCCTGCCATCCCTGTCGAGGAGGACGATCATCTCGCTCGGGGCGTTCAGGAGCGCCCGGGCCGTCGCCTCGCTCTCCCGGAGTTCGTCCTCGGCACGCCTCCGGTCGGTGATGTCGTAGAGTTGCTCGACGATGAACGCCACCTCGCCCTTCTCATCCAGGATCGGGCTTGAGCGGCACTCCAGGTACCGCCCGAGTTCGGGCACGAACTTCTCCACGACCTCCCGCTTCCTGCTCGCGACCGCAAGCTCCGTCGCACAGACCGTGCAGGGCGACGTCCTCCCGAGGAGGTCGTAGCACTTCCGCCCCGCCACCTCCTCCGGCGTCATCCCGAGCATCTCGTAGCCGGCGCGATTGTAGCGCAGGATCGTCCTGTCCGGCCGCTGGACGCCGACGATATCGCCGAGGTTCTCGAAGAGCCCCTCGAGCAGGGTGTTCGCCTCCGCGAGGCGGCGGCATGCCTGCTCCTCTCCGGTGACGTCCTGCCAGGTGACAGTGGCGCCGGAGACGGCCCCGTCCATGATGATCGGCGAGGCGGATACGACGGCATGAAGATCTTCCCCGCCGGGATCGTGGATGGTGTAGCGGCAGGATGCAAGCCTCTCTCCCCTGAGCGCCCGGTGCCCGGGGAGTTCGCCGGGAGGAACCGGTTCGCCGCCGGGGTACCCGAGCGATACGTCCAGCCTCCCGAGGAGCGCCCGGGCAATTCGATCCTCCTCGCCCGGGCCCGCCGCGACCACCCCGCCGCCGGCGTCGTAGACGATCCCCTGCCTGCCGACGGCGGCAAGAAGGGCATCGCGCTCCAGCTCTGCGCGGGCGGCACGGACGGCCAGATCGTGGTTTTCGCCGAGCAGGGTCTCGATCCCCGCCGCCAGCCTCTCCCGCGACCGGCAATCGAGGACAGAAGCGGCTTCCTGCAGTATCTCCAGAAGGTTCCCCGGTAATTCGTCTCGCAGTTTCTCCATATATCACCCCAGAAGCTCTTCCGGCATCCAGGTACCTCCCCGCTTTTCGTGCCCGCCCGGCGCACTCCGATCGGTTGCAGGTTTCTTCGGCTTCGCCGGGGGGTTCGATGGGCACGGCGCGGGTACGAGCCGTCGAACCGTCAACCGCCGGGACGAACAATGCAGACATCAATATATTTTTAATCAGATAAAAGGGGTTGGCATCGCAATCCTTAACCGGGGGTTGAGCGCGGGTGGAGTACAACCGCGGTAGACGACCACAATGTAGATAACCGATACGCGTACCTCCGTGATGCGGCGGGAGAACCCCGCACCGGGTGCGAGAATGCACCATCGCAAAAACCACTTCTTCCCGGAGCATCCCGGCAGAAAGGCATTGCCGGCGGCACACAGCCAGTTCGCGATCATAGCTCCCGACATCGGGCTCATATTCCTCTTCATCGCGCTGGTCTCCTGCTCACCGTTCCTGGTCGCCCTCTGGTACGGCGAAGAGAGCATCCTCCTCCCCATGGCCTCGGCGCCGGCGGGATTCGGCATCGTCGGTGTATGGCTTGCCGGCGTCCCGAAGGTGGAGGGAGAAGCACGCCTCTCCGTCGCCCTCTCGGCGGTCGCCCTGATCTGGCTTGCCGCCGCCCTTATCGGCGCACTCCCCTACACGTTCGGCCTCAACCTCCCCTACACCGACAGCGTCTTCGAGGCGATGTCGGGCTGGACGGGCACGGGGTTCTCCCTCCTCCCGTCGGTCGACGCCACGCCGAAGACGATCCTCTTCTGGCGATCGCTGACCCAGTGGATGGGCGGACTCGGGATCGTCGCGTTCACCATCGCTCTCGCGGGAAGATCCGGCCTGACCCGGTTCCGGCTCTACCGCTCGGAAGGCCGGTCGGAGACGTTCATGCCGAGCGTCGTGACCACGGCCGTCGAGATGTGGCGGATATACCTGGTGCTCACCGCCCTCGGCGTCGGGCTCGTCCTCCTCTCGGGGATCCCCCTCTGGGACGCCGTAAACATCGTCATGACGACGATATCGACCGGCGGGTTCGCGGTGCATTCGGCCGGCATCCTCTACTACGACAGCCCGCTGCTCGAGATGCTCCTTGTCCCGATCATGATCGCCGGGGCGCTGCCGTTCAAACTCTACTTCCTGCTCTACTACAAAAAGAGGTTCCAGCTCTTTGCCGACCGGCAGGCAATCCTCCTCTTCGCTCTCATCATTGCCGGGTGCGCCGCCGTCACCCTCGACCTCGCAACCGTCTCGGCCCTCCCCCCTGCCGAGGCCCTCCGGGAGGGGCTCTTCATGACCGTGAGCGGCATCACCTGCACCGGGTTCCAGAACGCCGACCCTAAAACCTGGTACGGCTCGACGGTGATGGTCCTCGCCGCGCTGATGCTCGTCGGCGGATCGGCCGGAAGCACCGCCGGCGGCATCAAACTCGGCCGGGTCATCCTCGCCCTCGAGATGCTCCGGTGGTGGTTTAAGAGGCTCCATACCGGCTGGCGGGCGATCACCCCGCTCCGGCACGACGGCCGGCCGATCCTCGAACACCTCCCGGAATACGAGGTCTCGAAGAGCATGCTCGTCGTCGTCCTCTTCGTCCTGATGGTCGCCATTGCCACCCTCCTCCTGCTCCACCTCGCGCCGCAGGGGGGCTTCGACTCCGCCGAGATCATCTTCGAGGTCGTCTCCGCCGCATCCAGCGTCGGGCTCAGCACCGGGTTCGTCAACCCCGCGATCTGCCCCGCGGCGAAGTGGCTCTTCATCATCGTGATGTGGGCGGGGAGGCTCGAGATCGTGCCGGTCCTCGCCCTGGTCTTCGGGGCGGCGCGGAGGCTGTAGACCGCGGGGTTCCGTGCAGTCCGCCTCCTCAGGCGTTCGCAATAGCGGGGGGAGGAGACCGAGCAGTGTAATCAAGGAAAAAAAGGAATAGAGTATGCAGGTGGTTCAGTTCTTCTTAGCCTTGTCCTGAACCTTCTCCGCCTTCTTCTCCTGCTTCTTATCCTGGGACTTCTTGTCCTTTGCCATGGATGACACACCTCCCTCCCGAGGTGGGATAGATCTGATGTCATCCGGTCGGGATATAAATATTACGGACAGTCCGCCGTGTTACACGGAATCAGAACAAAATAAGGGAGTTTTTCCCGGCATCCGGGCTGCAGCGGGAGAGGGGATCGCACCGGAGCGCCCTATGCTTCGCGCCCGGCACTGGAGAGCATGTAGAGTACGACGAGCGTGAGCGCCCCCACCACCTGGACGCCGATCACGAGGGGCACGACCGGGATCGCGCCGGCAATCGCGAAGCCTCCGGGTAACGGACCGATATCGGCCGGCGTCCCTGCGGGCGCCGAGCCGGGCTCGGCAAGCCAGTCGCAGAAGAGCGCTGCGCCGACCGCAAGCATGACGACCGCCATGAGTCCGAAGATGAACAGCCCGAGTATCTCGGTCTTTCGGAGCGTTCTTCCTGCAACTCGCATCGATACCATCTTTGCACCCCTGCTCTCATGCATCTTCTTCACCCCACATCCCCCGCCCGGTGGTTACGGTTCCGGACAGGGGCATACTCTCGATTGTCATGACGGGAGACCCGGGTAGGTCCGGGTTCTCCCCATCTGCCTGTGTAGAATTGCTGAAGCGCCGAAAGATGACCGGCGGCCACAATTCTACATGATTGAACATGACAATACTATGAGAAACTAGTTGTATTTAATAGTTTGCCCCGCCCCTTCCACCACGCCCAAAGAACCCGATTCACGCGAATCGGGCTACTCAACCCGGGTTCCGGCGGCCGGTGCGGCGGGGTGAACCACCGGCAGGGAGGGGCGACCCTCTCGCCGGGCAAAACCGCCGTCAGAGAGAGTACTGCGGGAAAGATGTAGAATACACCAAGACTTTTATTCGTTTCGCCCCAACGAATATAAGAATGGCCCGCATTTACCTCGGCAAGATCTTGCTTCGCTGGTGCGACGCCTGCCATGCTCCCGTGCTCTCCGGGGTCTGCGCATGCGGCGCCCCCACCCGTCCGGTAGCCGTCACGCCGCCGGGAGACGCCCGGCCCGCGTTCCCCGACGACATCGAGCGGATCAACCGCATATTCCGCGAGCACTTCGGAGCGGCGCTGGTACCGGAGGGCCACATCGCGCTCCTGAACAAGGTTCCCGCCGACGACCGGATGGACGAGATCGTCCTCGGCGGGGCGGTCGTCGGCGCGGTCCGCTACTTCCCCGACGAGCACCGCTGGGAACCCCTCCCACGCCCGGCCGCCGCGAAGTACCTGAAGCCGACGAAGCGCTACGTCGTCGTCGACGACGGCGCGATCCCCTCCATCCTCGAGTCCGGGGCAAGCGTCCTCGCACCGGGCCTCGTCTCGATCGACCCCGCCGTCGCCGAAGGCGACGAGGTCTTCATCCTGACGAAGGCCGGCGAGTGCGTCGGCGTCGGAAGGGCGAAGGTCGATGCCGCAACCGCCGGGACGATGGAGCGCGGAGTCGTCGTCAGGACGCGAAAGAACGTCAAGTCGGTCTGTGTTCCCGGCGAAGCGACGTGGGAAGATGCCGTCAGGGCCAACGAACCGGCTCTCGCGGACTACGAGTCGAAAAGCATCCGGTTCGTCCGCGAGGTCGCGGAACAGAACCCAGAGAGGCCCACGGTCTCCTACTCCGGCGGCAAGGACAGCCTCGCGACCCTGCTCGTCGTCTTAAAAGCGCTCGGGCCGGTGCCGCTCCTCTTTGCGGACACGGGGCTCGAGTTCCCCGAGACCTGCGAGAACGTGGACGCGGTGGCGGAACGTTACGGGCTCGAAGTCTTGAAGATCTGCGACGACGAGACCTTCTGGAAGACGTTCGAGGAGAACGGCCCGCCGGCCGTCGACAACCGCTGGTGCTGCAAGGTCTGCAAACTCCACCCTGTCGGCCGCCTGATCGACGAGAACTGGGGAGAATGCCTCTCGTTCATAGGGCAGCGGAAGTACGAGTCGGTGAAGCGGATGCAGAGCAGGCGGGTCTGGAAGAACTCCTATGTCCCGCAGCAACTCTCGGCGGCCCCCATCCAGCAGTGGACGGCGATGCACGT
>JABNAD010000574.1_pt1 | contig 20136 bp, 20 predicted proteins | sample 7240381 | NCBI WGS metagenome assembly JABNAD01 (sample SAMN11332834, study PRJNA596920) | anaerobic digester metagenome | biome: digested sludge; isolation source: digested sewage sludge-derived enrichment culture grown on H2/CO2 | place: Germany: Goettingen
CACGGGGTCCAAGCTGGGAGATCCGGCGATAGACCAGGACCAGGAAGACCGCGTCCCACGGCGGCGGCCGGGGCCGCCGCCCGGGACGCTGCAGGACAGGAGGGTGTCCGTGAATCCGGGCATACCGAAGGATCTGATACACCCGTTCCCGGCTGATGCCATACCGTGCCGCGATATCTGGGACACCGTCGCCACGATGATACGCAGAGACAATATCCCCGGGATCATCAGCCGCCAGCTTCTGCATACACCCGGTCTTGTCGGGTGTCAAGTAATTAGGAGACTCTACAGTTCCTGGCTGTGAAGCGCGTCAGGACAGTCCGATTCGACGTGCCGTTCCAGATAACAGGGATCTGCCTTCTCGATCAGGGCAGCCATTTCAGCCGAGAGGTCAACGGCGTTCTGGCAGTGCCGTTCTTCCCGTATGAGCAGACGGGCGTGCCGGGTGCCCATCCTATTGTCCGCGAGGATCTTCTGTATGAGGACATGGCTGACCCGGATCTCATCTCGCGCCCGATAATCCGCGATCCGAATGCACCCCCAGGCAGGATGAACCCGGCTCAGCCTGTGGGATCCGATCGACAACTTCGGGCGGTAGGGTCTGAGGATGCACGTGGTGTGCGGTCGACAGGTCCCGCACTCCAGCGTAAACGTCCGTCCGAAACCAATACTTCCACTCGTAGAGACTGTTCCGGTCCATCTCCTCCCCACGGCACGCCTATGAGTTATTCTCCAGGACTTCGACCAGCTGCAGGGCCGGGAGACGGTGACGGACCAGTGTCTCGTGCGTGTCTTTGATCGTCACGTGAAACGTGCTCAGGGTCCTCGGCAACTGATGAAACAGTGGGAGATCACATGATTTAGAGTACGGAATACGTGTGACTATAATGAAAAATTCCGACAATCACAGTTTTTGTATCGATGAGCCTTATATGTGAAGCAAACGACTCATCAGACATCAATCCGAGAATCAGGATCCTCCGGGATGATTGGATATCGTGCCTTCTCGATCTGGATTCTGGTTTCGAACCATGTAATAATTACTTGGAGAATGATTGAAAGTGAGCGATGGAGAGGGATCATTGATCATTCGATGACTGAGTCAACCCAATCTGGATCGAGGTACTCGTCCTTGAAGGAGCGGATCGTCATGTACCTTTCGGCCGATCCAATTCTTAAAGGAGTCCTGATCATCGGTAGCGGCACAGCTCTTTCACAGGTCTTAAAAGTAGTATTCGTTCCTATCCTCACGCGCATCTATCCGCCCACCATATACGGGACATTGGCCATCTTCACCTCGGTTTTATCAATCCTGATCGTATTGAGCACGTTTCGATATGACACCCCTGTGCCGATGGCGGATACCGACGAAGACGCGGAATACCTCATGATAATCTCTTTCTTGATCACAGGGGTGATGACTGTCGTTCTCCTTTTCGTTTTAATTGTGTTTGGAGACGTTATCTCCATGAGCTTGAACCTAGAGTTCCTAGCACCCCATTTCTGGCTTCTCGGAGTTTACTTTTTGATTTTATCGACCTTCGGCATTGTAACCCACTGGATTCTTCGGGATCGGGCGTACGGGCAGATCGCACGAGCAGGGGTCTCCCAGAGCGTGTCAGGTTCGGTGTGTAAAATTGCGCTGGGTATTCTTGGATTTGGATCCTTTGGCTTGATCTTCGGTGAATTATTAGCACTGGTGGTCGGGATTGGTGTCCTCGGGGGAGCAATCATCCCACGATTGATAGCAAGGACTCGGAACCTGCAGAAAGGAAAAATTATCAGTGTTGCCCTCGGTTTCAAACAATTTCCTATCTTTTCTGTCCCTTCTGGACTGATCAACGAGTTGTCCTTACAAGCACCGACACTTCTGATCTCGATGTTATTCGGTTTTGAGATTGTTGGTTTTTTTTCCCTGAGTTACTCTCTGCTGGTGATGCCGATATCGCTTATATCGAGCTCGATAGCTCAGGTCTTCTATGGCGAGAGCTCCGAGTTACTAAGGACGAAATCACAGGAGATTCTCAATCTCTATAGGAAGACAACACGAAGATTGTTAATGTTTGGAACCCCCGTCATTGTCATAGCTGCCATCGTTTTCCCTGTCATCTTTCCGATGGTCTTCGGAAGTGCCTGGAAAGACGCGGGCATTTTTATTGTTCCCCTCAGTATTATGGTTCTCGCCCAGTTCGTCGTCTCATCGACAAATCGGCTCGAAGTATATGGGTACAATAATTGGGAACTAGCCTGGGACGCTAGTCGCACCCTGCTCGTCGTAGGGGGGTTTTACCTATCCTATACCATGGGTTTGGAAGCTGTCCCCACTATCTATGTTTACTCACTCATCATGACGTTGATGTATGTCGTCTGTTATATCCTCAACATTCGTGCCATTATTGGAGTACAAAAAAAGATGCGTAACCTGTGATCGAACTCGGCAGGTCATGGTTAGTCGATTCAGCGAAAACCACCCGTATTTGTCAGAGGCGGGAGCGCCAAAAACCAGCTCGCTTTCTGGTGTCATTTTGTTGTAAATTCGGTTTTTTAAAAGAAGTAAATCGGCACCTGTGAATTGCCCGGCCCATCATTGTTTATTTATATACGTAATTTTCATGTCTCACTTTTATGCAGGTACTGCCGGATAGTCTCAATCGGTAGGCAACCGCATTTCCGACATTCGAGATGAGGTCGCCTAGTATTGTGAACTCGAGCCATCGAACGAGGGGTTCACCTATGCATTGCCAGATTCGTAGAACGTCTCCCTGAACGCAGTGTGAAAGAACTCGTCCAGGACTGTTCTGTTGAACCGTTCGACAAATCCGTTTGTTTGGGGCGATCGGACCTTCGTAGGTCGATGGTCGATCTCATTGAGGGCGAGATGGAGTTCTTAGGACTGGAATGCTCACTCACAGAACACCGTACTAAGGGCCAAACGGACTGCCTGGACTATGAGTCCTCGGTTGCGGTAGAATGAGAGGACGTTGATTATGAGGGCGGGGGCCGTCCATTCCGGAAGTTTCCGTGTATGCAAGAACCGGAAGGCAAACGGTACGATGGGATCTACCTCCGTATCGGGACCGCACGACCGGTTTCGGTGAAGAGATACTGAGAGCGGGATTGAGATCCGAGCTGGTAGAACCGGCGATAGATCCGAAATTAAAAGACCGCTTCTCACGGCAGCGGTCGTGAACGCTGCCGAGGTGGTCGCAAGGCGACTCCACGACCGGAACATCCCCGCCCAGGTCCGGTTGCTCGATCCCAATGAGGAGACCATGTCTGTTCTGGTCTACCGGGGTCGCGACCCGATCTTCCTCCGGCAGCGGCTCCGCAACGCCGAAGACGGCGATACACCCTACTCCCACACCCTGGCACAGGCCCTCCGCTGGACCATCGCCGCGGACCCCTCCCGCTTTGAACGGGAACTGGCGACGATCCTCGCCGCTTCCGTCCACCGGGAGGTAGTCGTCTATTCGATCGCAGCCGGCGATTACAGCCACCTCAACCTGCTCGCCGCAGCAGTTCGCCGCCAGGGCCGGCGCCTGTGCCTCCGCGTATCCGACCCCCGGCGGGACGTGATCCGGGGGCTCGGCCGGTACGGTCGCGTGGAGGCGCTCTGATGGACGGGCTGGGTAAAGTCCTGGTGGTTGTATTCGGCCTCGCCGCAGTCATTACCTGGCTCGTTTCCGGCGTCGACAGAGGTGTCCCCATCCTTTCCACCCTGCTCGCGGCAGCCACCATCGTCGCAGCGGTGTCGGGATTCGGGAGACCGTACCTGGCCCTCGCGCTCGGGGAGGCCTGCGCGGTCGCCCTTGGGCTGGCGACCCCCGTCCTCGGGATCCTGGTCCAGCCGGCAATCGCCGCCCTCGTGGCCAGCACGGACGATATTCATGGATTCCTGGCCGTGTCCGTCGTGATGATTGCTGCGAGCGGTACCATCCTATTTCTTCGCCACACCCTGGTCCCCCTCCTCGCCCTGATCGGGATTGTGGTCTTGGTCGCGCTCGGGGTCCTCGGGGTTGAAACCTGGATTCGACGACGTCTCGCTGGAGGCACAGCATGAAGTACGACACAATCACTCTCGGTGGAGGCATGCTGATCGGCACGGCAGCCCTCCTGCTCCTGGTCGCCGCCCTGACCGGTCGGGGAGACATGACGAGCGCGACCCTCGTCCTGGTCGGGGTCGGGACGTTCGTCGGCGGCGTCATCCTGCTGACCCAGTACCGTGGGAACCCCGTCCCCCCGTGGGTGGCGGGGCTCGCGATCGCGCAGCCGGTGATCGACCTGGCACGCCTCTGCGCCGATCTCGGCCTGCAGGGCAACGCCCACATAGTCAACGGGGACGATGGGTTGGTCCAGCTCGTCCCGGTCGCCGAGACCCCGCCGACACTCCCAGCCGACGACTACTCGTTCATCGGCGAGGAGCACGGCGGGGGTGTGCTCCTGGTCCCGACCGGCCGGCTCCTCTTCGAACGGCTGGTGCAGGCGCATGGCCTCGTCGTCCCCACCGATCTGGATGGGATCTGCACAGCGATCCGCGAGGTGGGGAGAGACGCGCTCGAGGTCGCCGACCGGGTCGAGGCCAACCCCGAGGGCGAGGGGATCGTGGTCCGGATGGCCGGCTACCGGCTCTACGAAGAGTGTCGGGAAATCCGCGCCGCCTCCCCGCGGTGCTGCACCATGATCGCCTGCCCGGTCTGCAGCCTCTACGCCTGCATGGTCGCATCCGGCCTCAACCGCACCTGCGTGATCGAACACATGTCGACCGACGATGGGGATCGGTCGGTTCGGCTGGTGATCCGGACCCTACCCTGAGCGGAGCTTCAGCCAGATGTGCAGGTCCCGGTCGCTCGCCTCGATCCGGGCCTGCCCGGTGACGTCATCGCCTGGAACCGTCTCGTTGAAGAGCAGGAACTGGAGCTTGTTGTACCCGGCGTCCGGGACCGCGAAGTCCACGCGCCGCTCCCCGGTCTGGTTGTGCGGGATCGTCACCGAGTACCGGTCGAGGAGGTGCATCCGGTCGATCGTCGAGGTGTTCGTGGAGAGGTCATAGGTCTGGTTCACCGCGTGGGTTTCGACCGTGTACGTGACGTTGCGGTACTCGTGGTTGGACACGCCGACCGTGACCCACTGGGACGTGTTCGGGGCGAACGCGGTCGGGTAATCCGCCGCCTTGCCTTCGGCGCCGAGAATGTAGAACTCGGTGAAGTGTTCGCCTTCCTTGGGGACCGCGATCACGAAAAGGGTCGTTCCCACCGCCGCCACGATCGAGATGACGAGCAGGACGGAGAGCGCGCGGTCGAGCGGTCCCTGGCCCTCCTCGAAGAGTTCGCTCTGTGCAGAGACGAGCACCTCGCGAAGCGGGACGACGAGGCGCTCCTCCTCCGGGATGAGGAGCCGGCGGTAGGTCGCGATCGCCGCCATCACCAGGCAAAACCCGGCGATGGAGATGAGAACCGGGTCGAGACGGATCCCCCAGGGGGTGTAGTTGAGTACGAGCCCGATCAGGGGAACGACCGCGATCGAGAGGCCGAAGGAGAGGGCGACCCGCTCGATCCAGTCGATCTCGTCGTTTTGGGGAAAGAGGGCGGCGATTAAAAGATAGCCGGGAATGAAGAGGACCGTTGGAAGGCCGGCGAGTACGCGCAGAGGGGTCTGGTTCACCACCGGGATCCAGACCGCCCCGAGGGTGAAGAGCACCCAGGCGATCGCCACCACGAGGTCGGACGGTGGGCGTATCGACCGATAGAGGTCCTGAAGCAGTGACGTGGACGAACCCGGCACGAATCCTCCTCTCGCTGGAGGGAGTGTTGGGGGGACGAGTATATGAGCCCGATCGGTTGAGACGACGAACGTGAAAGGGCCCGACTGACGGGAGCGTGGTCCGCACGGATCGTTGTCGACGGAAATCATGCCCGAATCAGAGACCCGTTCGCGAGCCACCGGTCGCCCACGGATCCAACGCGATGGTCCGTCGTGACACCGCTGGACCCCGGCGTGCAGATGAGCACCCCCGGCGTTCTCGTTCGGACTATCCATCGGCCGTTGCGTGACCGGGTCGCCGGCAGTCGAGACGAGACTCCGTCGTCCCAAGCCCCGAACTCCCCCATCCACGGGGTCGAGCAACTCTCGGTTCCTCGGCGGTCGAACGCACCCACGTATCCGGAGGGACGGAGAAGCCCCCTGAAAGAACACGTTGGGGGCACCCGGGGTTCGGAACGGTAATGAACACCCACGTACACAGGGAAACACCATGAGCAGACGCGCAATTTGTGCCGTGATCATCCTCCTCGGGGTATCGCTTCTCGTCGCCGGGTGCCTCCAATCGGCGGGAGACAGCGGTACGCACTCCTCGAAGAGTGTCGTTATCGGGGCCATGCCGTTTAACGAGCAGTACATCCTCAGCGAGATGCTGGCCATTCTTCTTGAGCAGGAGGGTTTCGATGTCGAGGTTCGGTCCGGCCTCCAGAACAGCGTCCTCTACGAGGGGGTGAAGGGGGGGCAGGTCGACGCCTACGTGGAGTACACGAGCGCTGCTCTCTTCCTGGTCCCCAACGGGACGAAGCCCGACAGTTTCAATACCGACGCCGTCTTCGAGGCTGTCCGCCGAGGGACCGAGGCCGATGGGGTGATGCTCGTCGGGCGGACCGGGTTCAGAAACGACAACCAGGTCGCGGTCCCGTCTGCATGGGCTGCCGCCCGGAATGTCACCCGGCTCTCCGACCTTGCACCGTATGCCGCGGAGATGACCTTCGGCAGTGACCTCGTCTTCGCCGACGCCGAGGACGGGCTACCCCTCCTCGAAGCGACCTATGGCTACCGGTTCGGGGACGTCAGGCGCATGGACCCGGCATTGACCTTCGAGGCGATCCGCACGGGACAGGTCGACGCGATCGTGACCTACACCACGGACGGACGGATCGACCTCTTCAACCTGACCGTGCTCGAGGATGACCGGGGCGGTCTCCCCCCGTACGAGGCCATGCTCCTCGTCACGTCTTCCCGGGCAAACGACCCGCGCTTCACAATGGCGGTCGGGAAGCTGGTGGGAGCGATCACCTCGGAGGACATGCGCCGGATGAACGCGGCGTTCGACAGCGAGAAACGGGACGCACAGGAGATTGCACGGGAGTTCCTCGTGTCGCGTAGCCTGGCCTGAGGAGGCGTTGGTGAGAGCCGCGAGGGGATCTGGGGTCTTCGATACGATCGAGACCCTGTCGTTTCACAGCGTCTGGAAGTCCTACAACGGGCGGCGGGTCCTGGGGCCCTGCGACCTCGAGGTCACGAGCGGGGAGACCCTCGTTCTCGTTGGCCCATCCGGGAGCGGCAAGACCACCCTTCTTCGCATGGTGAACCGGCTCGTCGAACCGGACCAGGGCTCGGTCACGATCAACGGGACGGACGTCCGCACCTGGGACCCAGTTCTCCTCCGACGCAGCATCGGGTACGCCATCCAGCAGATCGGGCTCTTTCCGCACATGTCCGTCGCAGAGAACATCGGGCTCGTCCTCTCGCTCGACGGCGCTTCGCGTCCGGAGGTGGAGGAGCGGGTCGAAGAACTGCTCCATCTTGTCAGGCTTCCGTTCGACGAGTACGGCGATCGATTCCCCCGTGAACTCTCGGGGGGTCAGCAACAGCGCGTCGGCCTCGCCAGGGCCCTCGCCCTGGACCCGCCACTCCTCCTGATGGACGAGCCCTTCGGCGCCCTCGACCCGCTCCTTCGGGCCGGGCTTCAGGAGGAGTTCCTGGCACTGAAACAGAGCCTCCAGACGACCATCCTCCTGGTCACCCACGACCTCGACGAGGCCTTTCGCCTGGGAGACCGTATCGCAGTCCTGCACGAGGGGCATCTCCTCGCTGCCGCTCGTCCAGGAGAGATCGTCCTCGACCCGGGTGTCCGGGCGATCCTGCCCCTCGCGAGGCGGTCCCGTTATCTCGAGCATATGCAGGTCGGGGAGATCGCCGAGAAGATTGACGGGTGGCCGGTTCTCGACGCCGCTCTCTCGTCCAGTGAGGGACTCTGCAGGCTTGCCGATCTGCGGTCTCCTCGTGCGCTCGTCGTTGACAACGGGGTGACGATCGGTGCTGTTGGGGCGGCAGACCTTGTCCGGGCAGACCCCGAGAGATCACTTGGAGGGGTAGCCCGGGAAGTACCCCGGGTCTCCCACCACCAGTCCCTCTTCGCAGCCATCGATGTGATCGAGAGGTCCGAACGGGATTTTGCCCTGGTTTTCAACGGAGAGGACCTGACCGGTGCTTTCTTTCCCTCGACGGCGCTGAACGGTCTGGATGAGGTTGGACCGTGATTGGCGATCTCCTCGCTCTCTGGATTGACCAGGAGATGGGCCTACGGACGCTCGAGCACCTGGCTATCTTCGGTGTCTCCCTGATGCTGGTGATTCCGGCAGGAGCAGCGATCGGCGTCCTGCTCTACCGGCGGCCACACATGGCGGAGGTGGCCTTCAGCTGGCTGAACGTCGTTGAGACCATGCCTGAACTGGCGCTCCTCGTCCTTCTCATCCCACTCGTGGGAATCGGTACGCCGGCCGTCATCGCCGCATGCGTCCTTTACTCGCTCCTCCCGGTCTCCCGTTCCGCCTACACCGGGCTTTCCCACGTACGGCGTGAGTTCATCGAGGTGGGAGAGGCCCTCGGCCTTCGGGAGTCGGAGATGCTCCGATATGTTCGCCTTCCGCTCTCGCTACCGCTCCTGGCGGGAGGGATCAGGATCGCAGTCATCTTCTGCATGGGGATCGTCACCCTCGGCGGCCTCGTTGGGGCGGGTGGACTCGGCGCTCCGCTCCAGGCGGGGATCAGCTTCCGGAACACCCCCCTGATCCTCCTCTGCTCGGGCTGGATCGCTATCCTTGCCCTGCTCGCCGATGGTGTCGTGGGGGCGCTTGAAAGGGGGGCCCGGCGGCGGTACGGAGGCGAAGATGGCTGACCTCGTCGCCGCAATCGAGGTCCACCTGCTGCTCGCCTTCGCCGGCCTGCTGCTGGGCCTGGTTATAGGCCTCCTGCTTGCTCTCGTCGCCCTTACCAGCCGTCCCCTTGCCCGGGGGGTTTACGCCCTCACCGGGATCACCCAGGTGGTCCCGGCCCTTGCCCTCGCAGCCCTGGTCGTGCCCATCCTTGGCATCGGGTTCCTGCCGGCCCTGGTCGTGGTTGCGGTGAGCACACTCCTACCGATCGCGCGCACCACCTACCTTGGCCTGATGAGCCCTTCAGCGGCCGAGCTGGACGCGGCAAGGGGAATCGGACTCACCCCTCTTGAGACCCTTCGATTCGTCCGCATACCTGCCGGCATGCCAGCCTTCTTCTCGGGGTTTCGGCTTGCGGCGGTGATCGCGAACAGCGTCGCCGTGATGACGGTCTTCATCGGGAGCGGGGGCCTGGGATCGGTGGTGCTCGAGGGGCTCTCACGGTTCTATTTCATCCAGGTGTTCGAGGGGGCACTCCCGGCAATCGCCCTTGCGCTCATCAACGATCGGATACTAACCCACCTCGAGTCACGGCTGGTCCCACCGGCGTTCCGAGCAAGCACGGAGATTGAACGCGGAGATCCGGGTGGATAGAAGGACACGCGGTAATAATTTCCATCCATTCTCGGGATCCTGCGCTAATTGAGAGAACAGCTGCCGTACCAGATCCTCATCGACCCTGCGAATCCCAGGCCAGGAATTGCCGTGGTTCATTTTTTTATGATCACTCGGAGATGTTAGAATGGTCAGCACGCGAAACCGGAACACCAAAGACCATGGGATGTCGCGTCCACGGAAGATCTGGAGGGCGTTTGGCAACGACCGATGGACAGGGGGGGCTCCGTCATGGTCGAACGGAAAGTCACGTGAGCCTACACAACGACCATAGTGGCCACGGGAGAATGGGTCCTAACCTCTCGAAAGACGAGTCGATCCCTTCCCTCGCCAGGGGACCAGGTAGACTCATAGAATATGTCAAGGAGAAATGATTAATCAGGCTGGCATCCCATGCATTGGTGAAACGGAATGGGAGGCTGGTATCGCGGCCCGAGGAAACCTGAGTGGAAGTGGATCTGGAGGGGCCTCGCCGCCAGGGTTCGGCATCTGTATGCCGTGTCCTCCCAGACCCTCCTGGTCTTTGTTTACGGGTAAGTCCAATGAACAGTCCTGACGACGACACAGAACGATGGCAGAACGCGGAGATCGTCTTCCGTCCCATCGGGATCATACATTCCGAGCACCACGAGCAGGAGAGCACCCCCATCCAGGGGGTCTTCAACCCGTCGATTGGCACAGTCGAGGTCTTCGGGGAGTACGCCGAGGGACTGCGGGATATCGAATCCTTCGCCTATCTCTTCCTCCTGTACTACTTCGACCGGGCGACGGGGGCGACGCTCCTGCAGAGACCCTTCCTCGACGGGGAGAAGGAGCGCGGGATCTTTGCCATCCGTCATTACAACCGACCCAACCCCATCGGGATCTCGATCGTGCGCCTCCTCGAGGTGAACGGCACCGTCCTGACGGTGGAGGGCATGGACGTTCTCGACGGCACCCCACTCCTCGACATCAAACCCTACGTCCGGCAGTTCGACCACCGGGACGACGCGAAGAGCGGGTGGGTCGACGACCAGCACCTCGACGACATCGCCGAGTGGAACAGCACGCCCAAAGAGCTGAGGAACAGGAGTCGGACGAATCTCTGATACCGCAGGCTAACGGTGAACAAAACCCTGCGCAACCGGGGATATGCCCTGGCAGAACCGTGGGACACAGGGTATCCTCTCCGGCGATGGGTGATGGTCGGTCTCGTGGATCCGCCCGACGGTCCCTGGGACAAGCAGGCGGTCGCCGGTATCACGCGTGAATCCTCCTGATGGAGCCGAAGAGGCATCTCTTGTCACGGAGGAAGACCGGGACACCGGAGATCGAGATCGGAGGGGGACCTCTCGGCCGTCGGGGAGCCGGCAGAGGGGGGTGCGGGACCGCGATCTCCCGGGCTGATAGTGTGTACAGCCAGCCTCTCACCACGCATCGATCCATCGATCTCCCGCTGGTGTGCACCATGGCTGACCGGACCGTCCGCCAGGAAGCGCACCCCGCACCCGGGTCTCTCCGGGCCGTTTCGAGAACACGGTTACATGGGGAGCTCCGTGGACCGACCTTCGAGGGATTGGATTATTTTTGACTCGAGTGGTCTGACCCACCTGGGAGAGCAGAATGAAATGGACAGCGTACGTCATTCCGCTCGGCGTGTTGCCGTTTTCAGGATACTCGTCACGGTCATCGTCTCGGAGGCGATGGTGATCTGCTCCTCCCTCTCGACGGCGGAGAGGATGAGTTCGCTCAGGCGGGAGCGGATGATACGGCGGTTGCGGGCATCGGTGACGAAACGTGCATCGAGCGTGATCCAGTTGTCGGTGAGTTCGATATACACGGTAGGTTCCACGACTTTTCGCGGCAGGTAGTACTTCTCCCCAATCCGCTCGATCTCGATCTTTGCCCGCTCTGTCGTCGCATCGGTCTCCGCCTTGAGAATCGAGAGGATAATCTCCCGGGCCCGTCGCCAATCACTCTCGTAGGTCAGCGGGATGGAGATCTCGTCCCAGATGAAGGAGTGATCCCGGTTGTAATTGAAGAAGGAATGGCTCAGCACAAGACCGTTGGGCACCGTCAGCAACCGTCCGGACGGTTGATCCCCACGCACCCATCCCCGGATCTCCATCAGCGTGGTGTTCAGGATCCCGATGTCCATGACGTCCCCGAACGTATCATCGATGGATATTCGCTCCCCGACGCGGTAATACCCAGACGTTATGATCAGGATCCCACCCACCACGTTCCTGAATACATCCTGGAGTGCGAAAGCGATGCCGGCACTGATCACACCGTAGGTGACCAGGAGCGTGGTGGGATCGACAACCCAGATACGTACAGCGAGAACGATGACGACCATGAGAGAGACGATTGAGACGGTCTTTTTTGCGGTATAGCGGGTCTTCGGGTCCTGGATCCGCCGGATGATGATCATGCCGATAACCACCGAAAAAAACAGGTACGAGACGGCGAAGACGAGGGCGGTCAGAAAAAGGTTCGGAACGATGGGGTCGACGTAGAGAACCATCGCCACGCCGAGCGCAGCGGTGACCAGTATGAGGCTGATGGAGATCAGGATCTGCCGTTTCATTCCAGTATGCCACTCTCTTCTCGTTGCTATAAAAACAGATGAGACGGGAGAGAGCCGGCAGCAGATGGACTCTTCCACTCGGCACGGTATGCGGAGCCGATGCGGCTCCAGGAACATCCCTTATGCTCGCTCCGGAGTGGCGGAATCAGCCATATCTGGGCAGGGAATCGGGGTGTTGTGATCCGTTCCAAGTGGACAGGAACACGGGCGGAAACAGCGGCATCCCGAAGGGATAGATCGCACCTCTCATCCAACCCATCGACGGGGGAAAACAGGGTAGAATGGCGATTTAACGGATGATGCATCGGGAGCGGATCCGGCTTGAATCTCAATAAAAACGGGTAATTTTCGCTTTTCGCGATAAATTGGGCGTATCGGGCATTTTTTATAGGGTCGGGGCACAGTTTAGCCGAGGAACCAGGCATGGTCATTTTTTCCCCAAAACAGAGAGAGATTGCCGGACGGATCGAGGCAGATGTTGCCATCGAGATGTGGAAGGACTGGCGATGGCAGATCGCACACGCGATCACCGATATCGACACGTTCGAGCGCCTGCTTGACCTCGAGTTCGAGCCTGAAAAAAGGGCTCTGCTGGAGGAGACTATCCGGAAGTTTCCACTCCGCATCACTCCCTACTACCTCTCCCTCGTCGACACCAGTTACCTCCAGGAAGGACCCATCTTTCGGCAGTGTTTCCCGGACCCGGCCGAGCTGATCATGGACCCCCACGACATGGAGGACCCGCTGGCTGAGGACACGGACAGCCCCGCCCCCTGCATCACCCACCGCTACCCCGACCGGGTGCTCTTCCTGGTCAGCAACGTCTGCGCCATGTACTGTCGCCACTGCACCCGCAAGCGGCGCGTCGGCGACATCGACTCCATTCCGAGTCGGGATGAGATCAGCGCCGGCCTGGACTACATCCGGGAACACCCGGAGATCCGCGACGTCCTCCTCTCCGGTGGAGACCCCTTCATGCTTCCCGACGAGTACCTGGACTGGATCCTCACCGAGCTCGATGCGATCCCGCACGTCGAGGTGGTCCGGATCGGTACGCGGGTGCCCGTGGTTCTCCCGTACCGGGTGACCGAGGAGTTTGCACTGATGCTCTCCCGGCATCACCCGCTCTGGGTCAACACGCACTTCAACCACCCTGTCGAGATTACGACCTCCTCGCGACTGGCGTTGCGCCGACTGGCCGACGCGGGGATTCCGCTCGGCAACCAGAGTGTCCTCCTGGCCGGGGTGAACGACTGCCCGAGGATCATGAAGGCTCTGGTCCAGGCGCTCGTCCGGAACCGTGTCCGGCCGTATTACCTCTACCAGTGCGACCTCTCGGAGGGGCTCACGCACTTCCGGACGCCGATCTCAAAGGGGATTGAGATCCTTGAGAACCTGATCGGACATACCAGCGGCTTTGCGGTCCCCACCTATGTAATCGACGCTCCAGGGGGCGGAGGGAAGATACCGTTGATGCCCAACTACCAGATCTCGTGGGGAACGAATAAGGTGGTGCTCCGGAACTACGAGGGGATCATCTGCACGTACAAGGAGCCCGATTCGTACGAGCCGATCTGGTGCGACCGCCAGTGCGCCACCTGCCAGCGCAACCTGAAGATCGACGGGGCCGACGAGTCCCGGGCGGTCGGGATTGCACAGCTCCTGTCGTACGAAGATCCAGCGATAGCACTCGTTCCGGAGAACACGCTGCGCATCGAACGACGCAATGAGAACTGATATCATCACCACAATCGGGGCCAGCACCGTCCAGCACGGGCCCACGAGCAACCGTGTATACGTGATGAGACTGGATCTGGACGATCTTCCCGGACTCCTCGACGACCTGGACGACCTCGCCGTGAGGGAAGGGTACACAAAGGTTTTCGCCAAGGTCCCGGCGTCCGCGCGGGAACCCTTCCTCGACCGGGGATATATCGAGGAGGCGAGGGTCCCCCGGCTCTTCCGGGGCCGCGAGGACGGGTGTCTCCTCTCCCTGTTCCTGGACCCGGCACGGGCCCGGGACCGTGGTTCGTTCGACGATGTGCTCAGAGCAGCGAGGACGGCCTCTGCGAACAGAAGCCCTCGCCCCCTTCCTCCTGGAGCGGACTGCTCGCCGGCGTCACCGGCGGATGCTTTCGAACTCGCGGCCCTGTACCGAGACGTCTTTGCCACGTACCCGTTCCCCATTCACCGGGAGGGCTATATCCGTGAGACGATGAAATGCGGAGTACGGTACTTCTGCATCCGCATCGGGAATGAGATTGCGGCCGTCTCCTCAGCAGAGATGAACCCGGAAGAGAACTACGTCGAGATGACCGATTTCGCAACGCGACCAGGGTTCCGGGGGCAGGGGCTCTCGGGGAACCTGCTCGACTGCATGGAATCGGCAATGCGAGCGGCCGGCATGCAGACCGCCTACACCATCGCCCGGGCCACATCGCTCCCGATGAACATCACCTTCGCCCGTGCCGGCTACGCGTACGGGGGCACGCTCCTCAACAACACCGGGATCTGCGGCGGGGTCGAGAGCATGCACGTCTGGTACCGACCGCTCGCGAGACCGGTGCTGGAGGACCCGGCAGCCCGGTAAGACTGGACGGTCACCGGTGATGGGACAGCGGCGGGGTACGGAGGAGCGGTTGCCTATCGCCCGGGTCGTCACGGCACGGGCGGTGCTTTCCTCCAGCGCAGACGAGGCGGCCCGGTCCGGTGCAGGATCCGTTCGACCCACATGTATTCCTTCAAAGGGTGGTGTATGTTCGCCCCACCTCGGTGCGCTGTCCTGAGACAACCGAGAGCGACGCTGACGCAAGACCGAATCGTCTAACCGGAGCTGAATGTCCCTCCGGATCCGTCCCAGATTCGACGGCGAACTTCACGCCGCATCCAACTGATCCTTATTCCCCATCCAGGAGCGGGGTTGGATCGACGTCCCGGACATCACTGGGGTCGGACTTATAGGAGGGCAGCGCCATCCCGATAACAATAAAAGCAGTACCTTCGGTAAAAACTCATCACCTCATCAGCAGTTACGTAACACACAGATGAACTGGATCGCGGCAAACGAGTCGGTTTCAGCGTTCGACTACAACGGAAACGGACGGATCGACTTCGCCGACGTCACCTGGCTCTTCAATCACCTCTAGTCCCCCCTCTTTTCTCGAATGCACCAGCTGTGACGGTCCTTCTCGCCATGCGAGTTCTGCGGGCGGGGTTCGATATGCTCGGGATCCCGTTTGACTGTCCGATCGCCGGGTCGCACCATCGCCGGAACGGATGATGAAAACCACTCTCCCGGTAGAGAGAGCGACAGTTCCTTGGTTGCCCGCGATCTCTTCCGTTCGCTAGATTCGGGCACGAAGACCTCCCGTCCCGTCCGCGACGGAAATTCAATTGTTTCATATATAATGACAGTGATATTAAAATGACCGGTCCCTCTCCTGGAGGTCCGCCCACCCCTGGAATCCCCGTCATGCACCTCGAAGACCCGAGCCCCAGCGTGTCCCCCCTCCCCACTGGCCAAGCCAGGAAAGGACCGTTTCATCGGAGGCCTCATGTCCACGAATCGATGCGTATGCAGGCGAAGGGCGCGCATGGTGAGAATCCTTCTCGCCGTCATCCTGATCGTCACGAGCTGCACGGTGACCGTGTCCGCGCTCTTCTGGCGGACCGAGACCGTGGATTCCACCACGTCGGACGTCGGGCGCCACAACTCTCTCGCGCTCGATGCGAGCGGCAATCCCCGGATCAGTTACTACGACGGAATTTATGGAGACCTGGAATATGCCTGGAACGACGGCACCGCCTGGCATACCGATACGGTGGAAGAGGCGGGGGGCCCGCTCGGTGCCGGGGCGTTCACGTCCCTGGCGCTGGACGCGGCGGGTAACCCGCGCATCAGCTACCACGATTTCTCCGAAGGCCTGGAGTATGCCTGGCGCGACGGTTCGGGCTGGCACGTCGAGACCGTCGACTCGAACAAGGGGACCGTCGGATACCACACCTCCCTCGCGCTGGATGGCGTCGGCAACCCGCGGATCAGCTACCAGGACTGTTCGAAACAGGACCTGAAGTACGCCTGGAAGGACAGCGGGGGCTGGCACAATTTCACGGTGGACTCCGCCGGGAACACCGGTACCGGCACCTCGCTCGCACTGGACCTGGACGGCAACCCGCGGATCAGCTACCTGAACTACTATCCGAACCGCGACCTGCTGTACGCCTGGTACGGCACCTCGGGCTGGCAGATCAGGACCATCGACTGGACCGGGAGCGTCGGGGAGTATAGCTCTCTCGCACTGCACGGAGGCGGCGATCCGCGCATCAGCTACTGGGATCAGTCCAACGATAACCTGAAATTCGCCTGGCAGGACAGCTCGGGCTGGCATATCGAGATCGTGGACGAGGCCGGTATGGTCGGACAGTTCACGTCTCTCGCACTGGACGGCGCGGGCCGTCCGCGGATCAGCTACTACGACCGGACGAACCTCTCCCTGAAGTACGCATGGCACGACGGCGAGCACTGGTGGACCGAGACGGTGGACTCGTCGGGCTCCGTGGGGAAATACTCGTCCCTCGCCCTGGACGACGACGGGAACCCGCACATCAGCTACTACGATGAGACGAACGGCCACCTGAAGTATGCGAGCGCCGCCCCGGTCGTATCGATTCCCGGCGGTGTGGGGGTACCCCGCGACCTGAACCGCGACGGGAAGTTTGAGGACGTGAACGGGAACGGGCGACCGGACTTCGCCGATGTCGTGCTCTACTTCAACCAGATGACCTGGATCGGGGCGAACGAGCCGGTCGCCGCGTTCGACTACAACGGAAACGGGCGGATCGACTTCGCGGACGTCACCTGGCTGTTCAACAACCTCTGACCTCTTTTCTGAGACGCGAGCAGGCCCGTACCGCTCGGGTGCACCGGGTGGCCGGTGGATGACAGCCGACCCATGAATTGTACTCTAAACCTTGCTGTCTTCCAGCGGCCCATCACGTGCTGAGGATCACGAGCAGCTCTCGCGTGACGACTAAAGACTAGCATGAGATACTCGCCCATCACCGTCTCTCAGCCCTCCAGTTGGCCGAAGCGCAGGGGGAACAGTTCGGAAGCATGTCGTCGGACGGGGATGGGTCGGAACATTTTCTACGAGTAGAAACGTCGGTTTCAGACGCACGGTTTCGCCGGGTTGAAGGACCTCTCGACCGCTCACCATACGCATCCTCAGACCACGCCTCCTGAGGTCGTCGATCGGATCCTCAGCCTGAGTCTGGATCATCCCGCCTGAGGGTGCACTCGCATTGCGAATCTCCTGGCGCTTGACGGGACCCGGGTCAGTCACGTCACCGTGCAGAAGATCCTTGCCGACTATGGCATGGGTACCCGTTATGACCGTCTGCTCGCATTGGACAAACGACACTGCCAGAAGGCAATCGACCTCTCGGCTGAACAGGTCGCTCTTATTGAGAAGGCAAATCCCTGCTTCCGGGAACGGCATGTCGAATTCGGACCGCCCTGGTGCTTTCCTCAGTCAGGACACATTCTTCGTCGGTACGCAGTAAGGAATCGGCAGGGTCTATCTCCATGCGGTGGTGGACACCTTCGGATCGTTCTCCTTCGGCTTCCTCCACACCGCGAAGCTTCCGGAGTGTGCGGTTGCTGTTCTTCATAGCGATGTGCTTTTGTTGTATCGCGACCTCGGACTCACAGTCCAGGCTGTCCTCACGGACAACGGTATGGAGTTCTGCGGTCGAGAAGCCCATCCATACGAACTCTATCTCGCTCTCAATGACATCGACCATCGACCTACGAAGGTCCGATCGCCCCAAACAACCGGATTTGTCGAACGATTCAACAGAACAGTCCTGGACAAGTTCTTCCACACAGCGTTCAGGGAGACGTTCTTCGAATCTGTTGATGCACTGCAGAGAGACCTCGATCGATGGCTCGAATTCTACAATACCAAACGTCCCCATCTCGGGTATCGGAATTTTCGGCATCGGCCGATCGAAACCATTCAGCAATTCATCCAAAAATGTGAGGCATGATCATTACATGTACAACTTATGATATCGGGTTCTGATCTTTCAATGCATCAAACATTTAAGAACCGCAGCGCGCATAGGTGCCGCACAGGCCACAATACACTTCTTATTCGAACCGAGCTTGAGAACAGTATGCTCCATGTTCTCTTAGTCGAAGTCCAACAGAGCATAAATGAGATATATCTCTCTCTGACAACGAGCATTTATGAACCTGGAACCTGACAGAAAGATCAGGCGACTTCTCAGCAGCGAACAAATTCCATATAACCTCCTTTTACTGGCAGATGAGACAACTGAGGCAATTGATGGGTATATTCATGAATCTGAGGTGTATGTCATTGATAACGAGGAGAGGTTCATTGCAGTGTGCGTTCTCCAACCTGTTGATTCATCGGTCGTTGAGATAAAGAACATCGCGGTTGACAGAAAGTATCAGGGGAAGGGAATCGGGCACTCTCTATTGTCAGATGCTATACTAAGGGCAAGAGAGATGGGCTATTCTGAAATAATCATCGGAACTGGCGATATAGCAACCAGACAAATATCATTGTATGAATCAGTTGGTTTTAAAAAATATGGAATAAAGAAGGATTTTTTTATCGAGAAATTCCCAGATCCGATCTTTGAAGATGGAGTACAATTGCATGATATGGTGATGTTAAAAATCGTCTTATAAAAACCGGCGGAATTCAAAAAAACATAGATTTAAGCCTACCTTCCTGAATTCCGGAAAATTACGCGCAAAGTCCCATCCTCTCCAGGATGGTTCGTTGCTTTTTGGAGAGTTCCTTCACGAGGGTCTCTCCATTCGCGAGTTGGATCATCTTGATCTTGGCCAGTTCGAGGAACAGTCTCTCCACCGGATAGACCTCGAGAAACCCGGCCTCCTTCAACCTCTTCAACCGTAGTTCCCGGACGTCGGCGGGCACCGCTCGACCGTCAGGTCGTGAAGATCCACCCTCCCCTGCGACGGCGGGTGCACCTCGACCAGGTCCGCCGAACGGTCCGTGACGATCGTGATCCGGTTCCGGCCATCGCATACACCCGCGCCCGGTACCGGTCGGGAATCCCGAGAAGCACAGGCTGGGCCACCCTACATGCTCTGCCTGCTCAAAGCCCGCGAACGCCGTTCCACCCGGCCCATCGATGGCTTGATATTCGTTCCCCCCGGTCACCAGGTAAACGAACCATGCCGGCCAATGTCTCCGCCCTGCTCGATGCGAAACGCCCCGAGATACCGGCTGATGCAGCTCGTTGCGGCGTGACCAACATACGCATCTTCGGTTCCGTCGCGTGGCGCGAGGCCCGCGAGGATAGTAACCTCGATCTGCCCGTCACTTTTCCCCGGGGCACCTCCCTACTCGACCAGATCGGCTTTTCACAGGACCTCGAAGACCACCTCGAGATGCGCGTTGAGGTCGCGTCGGACCGTGGGCTCCGCGAGCAGATCCGCGAGACCGTCATGAAGGAGGCGGTACCCCTGTGAGAACAGACCGGGACCGGCTTGCTGACATCCTCGAAGCCATCGTGAAGATTCGAAGAGGCTCCCGCCCACGGAGGAGGAACTGGTGGCCTCCGAGCTCCTGAAGGTCTGGGTCGTCCAACACCACCAGTTGATGGCGAGGCCGCGAACCACCTCTCACCGGGGTTCATCGCCGAACACTCGGACATACCCTGGCGGCGCATCATCGGTCTTAGCCACGCTCTCGTCCACCAGTACTTCGGCATGGACCTCGACGCGATCTGGAGCATCGCGGTCGACGACCTGCCCCCGCTCGAGGCGGCCATCGCCGCGATAATCGCCGGGACCGGGTGACACCCCGGCTGGGCCGGCCGTCGGAGTGTCGCGAGGTCGTCGACGGCCGGGATCGTGTTCCAAAAAAGGGGTGTTATCCGATGACGCTGACCGGCCGGCCGCCGGCAGTCCGG
>JABNAD010000576.1_pt1 | contig 20097 bp, 18 predicted proteins | sample 7240381 | NCBI WGS metagenome assembly JABNAD01 (sample SAMN11332834, study PRJNA596920) | anaerobic digester metagenome | biome: digested sludge; isolation source: digested sewage sludge-derived enrichment culture grown on H2/CO2 | place: Germany: Goettingen
ATATAAACCTGTTCCCGGAAGGGGAAAAAGCAGCGGTTCTGACCGCGTATTTCCCGGATACCGAAAATATGGAAGAGCACATGTCCTTTTTGCGGGAACGAATCGTCGGACTGAAAGAATTCGGAATCAACAGCGAACCATTTCGGGTGGAGGGCAAAAAGGTTTTCGAAGAAGACTGGGCCAATTCCTGGAAAAAGTACTACAAACCGATCCGGATCGGTTCCCGAATCGTGATCAAGCCGACCTGGGAAGATTACAATGCCGCCCCGGAAGATCTGGTGGTGGAGATGGATCCCGGAATGGCATTTGGTACCGGCACCCATGAGACGACCAAGCTGTGCATTGAGATCCTTCAGGATTATGTGAAGGGCGGAGAAACGGTATTTGATGTGGGAACCGGTTCTGGAATCCTGGCAATCACAGCAGCCAAGCTTGGGGCGAAGGAAGTCCTGGCCATTGATCTGGATCCGGTTGCCGTGGATTCTGCAAATATCAATGTCAGGCTCAATCAGATGAACCAGGTGACGGTTAAGGAAGGCAACCTGCTGGATGAAACCGGCGACAAGGCCGATGTAGTTATCGCCAATATTATTGCCGACGTTATCATCTTCCTGGCAAAGGACTTGGACCGGGTCCTGAAACCGGGCGGTCTGTTCATCGGCTCAGGCATCATCCATCTGCGGGAACAGGATGTGCTCGATCAGCTGAGTGCATCCGGCTTTGAAGTTCTTGAAGTGCGCAATGAGAACGACTGGCGGGCGGTAGTGGCTCGATTGAAAGCAGCCGAATAATCCCTGACTTAGGATTTCATTCAGGCAATTCGTCAGCCGATCCAGGCACTGAACGCTGAATGTTCATTGACTGATTGATCGGGAAGAGGGGATGTCGCAAGTCCATGCAATGAAAAAAACCACCTGACTTATACCGTCTTGCCGGTATGAGTCGGGTGGTTTCGTTTGCTGGGCTATCTCAGTTTTTTAACATTGGCTGCCTGGAGACCCTTTGGGCCTTCTTCCAATTCAAACTCGACGCGATCGCCCTCATCGAGGGATTTTCTCATTTCATCTGAGATAATGGCACGATAGTGCACGAAAACGTCTTTCTCACCAGGTACTTCGATGAAGCCATAGCCCTTTTCCTGGTTAAACCATTTAACGGTTCCTTCTTTCATTAAAAAAACATCTCCTTAATAAAAACGTACTGTTTAAGTTACGGAGTATTATAACATAGGCAGGAAAACAGGATGTGAATAATCCAATAATATGCATGTTATAATTGGATTTGACAACAATCCGTCATGGATCACCGGACAATACGATATGATTGATGAAAAGATCGATGGGAGGCCAATGATTGCATAAATTTTTTACACAGGATATTACGGAGATGACAGCCAGAATTACCGGGGATGACGTCAAGCATGCCTGGAAGGTACTGCGCCTCAAGGAAGGGGACAGGGTACTGGTTAACGATTTGGACGGACAGGATTACCAGGGGGAGATTCGATCCATCAATAAGACCGAGGTTGTGGTGAGTTTGGATGAAAAAATCGCCCAGACCAATGAGAGTCCTTTGGAATTGACAATCTTTCAGGGACTGCCCAAAGGTCAGAAAATGGAACTGGTATGTCAGAAACTGACCGAGCTTGGCGCTGTGCGGCTGGTGCCGCTGATTACTCAACGGGTCATACCGGAAGTGCGGTCGGAATATAAAAAACTTGACCGGCTGCGCCGGATTACGCTGGAGGCCGGAAAACAGTCGATGCGGAGCAGGATTATGAAGGTAGCTGAGCCCATCGAGCTGACGGAACTGGAACAGGAAATGCGGGGATTGGACCTGATTCTCGTCCCTTATGAAAATCAGGAAGGTACCGGTCTTGCCGGATGCGAGGATGAGATTCGCGCTTCGCGGCGAATTGGCATTGTGGTCGGACCGGAAGGTGGGTTTGAGTCTTCTGAAATCCAATGGCTGCAAGAGAACGGAGCCAGAATAATTACACTGGGCCCCAGGATCCTGCGGACAGAAACCTGTGCCCTTAGTGTTGTATCGATCCTGCAGTATATTGCCGGAGATATGGCTGGTGTTCGTCCGGCGAAGGAGGAACTTCATGAAAGTCGCGTTTGAAACCTTGGGCTGCCGCGTCAATATTTATGATTCGGAAGCCATGCTGGAGCTGTTCCGAAAAGACGGCTACGAGGCAGTTCCCTTTGAATCAAAGGCTGATGTATATGTCATTAATACCTGCACTGTGACGAATACCGGTGACAAGAAGTCCCGCCAGATGATCCGCCGCGCCCGTCGGATGAACCCGGATGCGGTCATCGCCGTGGTCGGATGTTATTCCCAGATTGCACCGGAAGAAATCGCCGCCATTGACGGAGTTGACATCGTACTGGGTTCACGCAACAAATCCCGGGTCGTAGAACTGGCTAACCGCAGCCTGGCCACTGGCGAGCGGATTGTGGAGGTTTCAGACGTCATGGCTTCCCATGAGTTTGAGCCGCTGAATGTCAGCGATTTTGAAGACAAGACCAGGGCATTTCTTAAGATCCAGGATGGCTGCAACCGATTTTGCACCTATTGCATGATCCCTTATGCCAGGGGTGGAATCTCCAGCAAAAGAAAGGATCTTGTCCTGAAGGAAATTCATCAGCTGGTCGAGGCTGGTTTTCAGGAAGTGATACTGTCCGGCATTCATATTGCTTCCTATGGACTGGATAAACCGGATCAGGGCGTTCTGATGGGGGACTCAAGCTATGGATTGATTGAGCTGCTTGAAGATCTGGAACAATTTGAGGGGTTGAAGCGTATTCGTATCGGCTCCATCGAACCAATGTTTTTCAAAGGGGATCGTCTGGAACGGATCGCTCGCTTAAGGAAGCTTTGTCCACACTTCCATTTAAGTCTTCAGTCCGGATCTGATTCAGTTCTGAAGCGGATGAATCGGCGCTATACTACCCGGGAATATGAAGAAGTTGTGAATGCGCTTCGGGTTCAAATTCCCCAGGTCAGTATTACGACCGATCTGATCACCGGATTTCCAGGAGAAACAGAGGATGAGCACAAAGAAACATTGGATTTCCTGAAAAGGCTGCGGCTGACCAAGACTCATGTCTTCAAATACAGCCCTCGCGCAGGTACCGCGGCTGCCGGCATGCCGAATCAGGTTTCTCCGGCGGATAAGGATCGCCGCAGCCATGAGCTGACCAGCCTTTCAGATGAAATGGAGAATCTGTTTCATGCCAGTCTGATTGGGACTGTTCAGGCCATCCTGTTTGAACACAGTGATAGTTCAATGGGGAGGGGACTCACTGAGCATTTTGTCGAGGTTCGGGTTGAAACCGAAGCAGATCTGGCCGGACAAATCCGTAAGGTGTACATCGTATCTTCAGTTTCGACTCATTGCACAGGGATCCTGCTGGATGAATCGTAATGAGCAAAAAATAAGAGGAAAAGGCCCTGATATTCTCGAAAACGAACAGTTTATTTAAAGAAATGACAACTCATTAAATAACCATTGAATTGTTTTGACTTTTCGAACAATACGGCCTGTTGAGCGTTATCAAACAGATTTAATCGAGGCGTTTAGATTTCCAATTCGTCATTTATGCATGGATATTTCGCTGGTTTACGACGAAATTAGCAATGAAAGCAAAATACGGCTTGTTCCGGTTTCTGAAGATGCATAATTATAAACAAGAATGTATAGAATGGGGCTTATTTAAACGTTACACTGGCCGTAATTTTAAAAAGTGATTTATAAATATTGTATAAAGGTCGAACGATGTGTTAATATAGGTTTAATCTTTAATGGGACCAACTCATTTTGATAATCTTAAGGAGGATTAGTTAATGAAGAAAAGAATCGTATCACTTCTTTTGCCTGTCGTTATGGCTGCCTCAGTGCTTGCCGGTTGTACACCATCAACCCCAGCTACCCAGCCGACAACAGGTGGAACACCGTCAACCACAACCGCGGACTCAACCCCTGCAGGTACAACCACTGCAGACTCCACGACTCCGCTGACGGCAGCCTCACTGGTCGAGAGACCGGACATCATCAAGACCCCTGGCAAGAACACCGTCATCATCGGAACAACAACCGAGCCGACCGGTGACTTTGCTCCCCCCTGGTGGCAGAACAATGCAACCGACAACGACATCAAGACATTCGTTGAAGGCGCTGCAACTGTTGAAGCCAAAATGGACGGCGAACTGCTCATCAACAAATCTGTTGTAGCAGAGCACAAAGTGACCGAAAATGCAGATGGAACCAAAACCTACGAGTTCAAAATCAATGATGGTATGGTATTCTCTGATGGTACTCCGATCACCGCAACCAACTATGTTGCATCGATCCTTCTTTTCTCCTCACCGGTCCTTCAGAAACTGAATGCGAAGCCTACTTATGGTAACTACTATGTAGGATACGCAGACTTCCTCGAAGGCAAAACAAAGGAATTCACAGGCGTTCGCCTCATCGATGACAAAACGTTCTCCGTAACCATCGATAAGGAATACGTTCCTTCCTTCTATGAACTGACCCAGGCTTCCGTTGGACCGACTCATCTGGACTACTGGCTGAACAATTCAGCAGCAGGCAAGGTTGAGATCAAGGATGACGGCAAGGGTGCATACTTCAGCGACAACTTCACCGAAGAAAACTTTGGTAAGGCGATTGAAAGCGCGAAGAACAACCCGGACAGACCGGCTTCAGGCGCTTACAAGGTTAAAGAATGGGATCCGACTTCCAAGATCATGGTCCTTGAGATCAATGACAAGTACGTTGGAAACTATGAAGGCAAGAAACCTTCCATCAACACTGTAATCTTCAGACACATCACATCCGCAACCGCGATGGATGAGCTGAAAACCGGTGGAGTTGACCTTCTGACCCACATGATGTCCGGAACTGAAATCAACGCAGGATTTACCCTGGTTGAAGACGGATCCAACAAGTTCAACTACTTCGCATATCCCAGAGCAGGATACGGTAAGCTTGCTTTCGTAGCTGACGTATACCCGACCAAGGATGTAGAAGTCAGACAGGCGATTGCTCACCTGCTGGACAGAAACAAGTTCACCCAGGCATTCACTGGCGGATTTGGAACTGTTGTTAACGGACCTTACGGCGAAGGCCAGTGGTTCTACAAAGAATCTCAGGCTGCCCTGGCACCGAGAATTAACCAGTATGCCTATGACCTCAATGCTGCCAAGGAACTCCTTGACAAAGCCGGCTGGAACCTGGACAAGGATGGAAAACCTTACTCCGGAACCGGTCTGAGATACAAAGAGAACCCGGACAAGAAGGGCGAGTTCATGCCGCTCATCATCAAATGGGGATCCTCTGAGAACAACGCTGTTTCCGAACTGCTTGTAACCCAGCTGCAGAAGTCCACTGATGTGGCTGCTGCCGGTATGGAAATCCAGCAGACCGTTATGACCTTCGAAGAACTCCTGAACTATGTTTACAGAGATGCTTCACAGGGTGAAAAATACGGCGCTAAGGAATTCAACATGTTCAACTTCGCTTCCAACTTCCCAGTTGGTTATGTACCAAGAGATGAGTACACAACCGATGAGAAGAAACTGGCTCAGGGCTACAACACCAACTTCATCGTTGACAAGCAGCTCGAAGAACTGGCTGAAGGATTCTGGAAAGTGGCTCCGACCGAAAAGGAAAAATTCCTTGAAGGATGGCAGAACTACATCGCAAGATGGAACGAACTGCTTCCGGACCTCCCACTGTATTCCAACCAGATCCATGACTTCTTCAATGCGAAGATTCAGAATTACGAGTCCTCCGCAACCGGTGGCTTAGTGGATTCCATCCTCTACGCAACAGTTCAGGACTAAGACCTAAATAATTCTTTTAACGAAGCAAATGAGGCTTTTTAAGGCCTCATTTGCACGTTAAAAGAGAAATTGATTAAAACGAGGGGGAGAAAAAAATGGCAAAATATATACTGAAGCGATTCATGTATATCGTACTTGTATTCGTTGCCTTGTCCGTTATCATCTTTTTCATGTATAACAGCGTTCCCGGTGACCCAGCGATGGCTAAGGTCTATCCTTTGAAATCCACCATGTCTCCGGAAGCCTTCCAAAAGATGTATGCGATCACAAGAGCCCAGATGGGTCTGGATGACCCGCTGCCACTCAGATACTGGAAATGGTTTTCCAGGCTGATCACACTTGATCTTGGAACTTCAACACTTTACAACAAACCAGTTATGGATGTCATCAAGGTACCGTTGAAGAATACGGTTCTGATGAACCTGTTCGTTGTCTTTTTCGGATTGATCATCACCATTCCGCTGGGAATCGCGATGGCCGTCAAGAAAAACACTGTTTTCGACAGAATTATCCAAGTAGCAACATTGGTAGGTGTTTCAATCCCGTCCTTTGTTACTGCTTTGGTATTGATATACTTCTTCGCCGTTAAACTCGGCTGGTTCCCTGTCAGTGGTTGGAAAACCCCGAATCTGCAGGCAGCCACGCAATGGGCTGAGACCAAGGATATTCTTTGGCACTTAGTTCTGCCTGTTGCAATCCTGGTTATGTCTTCCATGGCCAGCACCACGCGGTATATCCGTTCAGCCATGGTCAGCTCACTTTCCATGGATTACATTAAAACCGCCCGCGCAAAAGGTCTCTCTGAGAAGGCCGTTATTTTCTCCCACGCCTGGCGCAATGCGCTCCTGCCGGTCGTAACACTTCTGATCGGATGGGTTCTGTCCATTTTCTATGGATCCATCGTTGTAGAAAGCATGTTTGGACTGAACGGAATGGGAAATACCTTCATCACGGCTTTAAGAAATCAGGACTGGTCAGTTGGACTCGGTATCCAGATGTTCTATGTACTTTTGGCCTTGGGATCCAATCTCATCATTGACTTGACATTCGGTCTGGTAGACCCACGTGTCCGGATCAACGCGTAGGGGGAAGACAAATGTCAGAAGAATTGAAAAAAACAAACGGAAATAATGAGCAGAAAGCCGCTGCGCCCAAAAAGGGCTTGTTCGGCAAGAAGAATAAGAACCTGAACATCTATCAGGAAGAACAGATCCAGACGCCATGGCGTACAGTAGTCAAAACATTTGCCTCGAACAGACTGTCCATGGGCGCGCTGATCGTGTTCGTACTGATTGCGGCCTTCATGTTTATCGCACCTTACTTCTACCGCATCGATCTTGGTTACAATGAACCGATGCAGGCGGATCTGCCGCCTTCACAGAACTTCATGGAATTTCCGGAAGTCATGAAGACCGGCGCCAGAGATGTCGCTGTCGGAAGCACCTTCGGTGTTGGTATCGACAAGGATGGAAATTTCCATGCCTGGGGACAGAAAGCGCTGTTCGCCATGCCTGACCTTGAAGCAAAGAAACCCGCTGGCATGAATAACCTGGTTCAGGTAGCTGCCGGCTATGACCATGTTCTGGCATTGGGTGCCGATGGCAAACTTTGGGCATGGGGCAACTCGCGGAACGGACAGACCCGGATTCCTCCTCAGCTGAGAAATGCAAAGATCAAATCGGTTCATGCGGGTTACAAGTTCTCACTCGTTGTTCTGGAAGACGGTACGACCGCAGCCTGGGGCAATATAATGAACTTTGACTATAATGAGTACCATCAGTATCAGGGTCAGATCGACAAAGTGGCAATTACCACTGATGTTGTGTCAGCCCTGACCAAAGATGGAACGATTGTTTACCTCGGAACTCAGGCTAATACATTCTCCAAACCGCCGTCAGGCAAGTTTATTGATCTTGCAGCCACCTCCAAGTCCTTCGCTGCGATTCGGGAAGACGGAAAGGTTATCGACTGGGGTAATCTGAGCTATCGGACGGGTCAGGAACTTCCTGAATTTGCTTCCAAGCCAGTGGCAATTTCAGGCGGGCTGTACCATTACGCCACCGTTCTGGAAGATGGTTCTATCGTCGCCTGGGGTGAAGATGACCAGCGGCAGATCGCTGTTCCAACCGGTGTTAAGAACGCGAAGATGATTGCTTCCGGATTCTATCAGAATTACTACATGACAGCAGACGGACAGCTTAATTCCTTCGGTATGAAAGGGTATCTCCTGGGAACCGACGAATTCGGCCGTGACGTTCTGACTCGTATCATTAATGGCGGAAGACTGTCTCTGACCATTGGTACGTTAGCTGTAATTATTTCCACCCTCATTGGTATGGCATTAGGCGGCATCTCCGGTTACTTCGGAGGAAAAGTCGACATGCTCATCCAGCGGTTCGCGGAAATCATTTCCTCGTTCCCCTTCCTGCCAACGATCATTCTGTTAAACTCTGTCTGGGGAAATAAGTTTACCTCAACTCAGAAAGTTTACCTCATCATGGTTCTGCTCGGATTCCTTGGCTGGACCGGTCTGATGCGTCTGATTCGTGCTCAGGTTCTGTCTCTGCGTGAACAGGAGTTTGTTACCGCGGCCAGAGCCATGGGTATTAAGGAACTGGGAATCGTATTCCAGCACATTATTCCTAACGTTATCTCAGTAATCATTGTTTCCGCCACTTTGGACTTTGCCGGCTACCTGCTCTACGAAGCAACGTTGTCCTTCCTGGGCTTCGGGGTACAGCCGCCACAGCCAACCTGGGGCAACATGCTGTTCGGTGCCAACAACTCCACGGTTATTCAGAATTTCTGGTGGAGATGGGTATTCCCTGCGCTGATCCTTTCCATCTGCATCATTTGTATTAACCTCATCGGAACCGGACTGGACGATGCCATCGATCCGAAATCGCAGGAAAGGTAGAAAGGAGAACAGGTTATGCCGTTATTAGAGATTAAAAATTTACATACCTATTTCAAAACGAAAAAAGGTGTTGTTAAAGCAGTTAATGATGTCGACTATGTGGTTGAAGCAGGGAAGACATTAGGTGTTGTTGGTGAATCAGGCTCCGGAAAATCCGTTTCTGTTATGAGCATCATCCGTCTTCTGGATGGAAATGGCTATATTGATTCGGGTGACATCACATTCGACGGAAAAGACATGGTTCACATTCCGCTGAAAGAAATGGAAAAAATTCGTGGAAACGACATTTCAGTTATTTTCCAGGAACCCATGACTTCGCTGAACCCGGTGTTCACCATTGAGCGTCAGATTTCTGAGCCTTTGATGATTCATCAGGGACTCAACAAGAGCGAAGCAGCCAAAAAGACCATCGAAATGCTCAAACAGGTTCGGATTCCGAATCCTGCCAAAGTAACCAAGCAGTATCCTCATCAGCTGTCCGGCGGTATGCGTCAGCGTGTCATGATCGCTATGGCACTGGCCTGCGAACCGAAGCTGCTGATCGCGGATGAACCTACTACCGCGCTGGACGTAACAATCCAGGCTCAGATCCTGAAGCTGATGAATGATCTGAAGGCCCGCAAGGGAACTTCCATCATCTTTGTTACTCATGATCTGGCGGTTATCAACGAAATGGCTGATGACGTTGTCGTCATGTACTGTGGTCAGGTTGTTGAAAAAGCCCCGGTTCGCACCATCTTTGATGAAACCAACTCCAAATACAGACATCCCTATACCGAAGGCCTTCTGTTCTCCATCCCGCGGCTCGACACCCCGGTAGATACGAGACTTGAGCCGATCCCGGGAGCGGTTCCGCATCCCCTGAATCTGCCTAAGGGCTGTAAGTTTGCACCACGCTGCAAATATGCGACAGAAAAATGCCAAAACGAAGAACCGGAACTGCTTCTGCTGGAAGATCAGCATGAAGTAAGATGTTTCTATCCGGAAAAGGGGGTCCGTTCAGGTGAGCAAAATGCAAAATAAACCAATGAATGATGTTAAGAACAATCAGCCGGAAACCGCTGTTGCGGGGAACTCGACTGATGGAAAAAAACTGCTGTTCCGTCTGAAGGATTTCACGAAATACTTCCCATTAAAGAAATCATCCATCTTCCAGAAGGAAGCCCTGTTTGTCCGGGCCAATGAAGGGGTTGATCTGGATATTTTCGAGGGAGAAACACTGGGCCTGGTTGGAGAATCAGGTTGCGGAAAATCAACCCTTGGTCGTACGCTGCTTCAGCTTTATCCCCTGACCAAAGGCGAAATCCTCTATTACGGTGACCCGGAACATCCGGAAGGAATCGACCTGGCGAAGCTGAACCGCGATCAGATGAGAAAGTACCGGAAAGATCTTCAGATCATTTTCCAGGATCCTTATTCATCACTGAATCCCAGAATGACGGTTGGTCAGATCATCTCAGAAGGACTGAAGGCAAATGGCATTATCGAAAAAGATGATGAAGAAAGCCAGAAGTATATCCTGGATGTTATGGAAAAATGCGGCCTCCAGCCCTATTTCGTACACCGTTATCCCCACCAGTTCTCCGGCGGACAGCGTCAGCGTATCGGTATTGCCCGGGCAGTTGCACTGAATCCCAAGTTCATCGTCGCTGATGAACCGGTTTCCGCACTTGACGTTTCCATTCAGTCCCAGGTTATCAACCTGCTGCTGGACCTCAAGGAACGCCATAAGCTGACGTACCTGTTCATCTCTCATGACCTGTCTGTCATTAAGTACATTTCTGACCGTGTCGGCGTTATGTACCTGGGCAACCTGGTCGAGCTGACGGACACCAAGGAACTTTTCGCAAACCGCCTCCATCCCTATACGGAAGCTCTGCTGTCGGCTATCCCGACAACGGATCTGAAGGAAAAAGTGGAGATCAAGATCCTGGAAGGGGATATTCCTTCACCGATCAACCCACCGGCAGGCTGCAAGTTCCACACCAGATGCCAGTTCGCTCAGGAACGCTGCAAGACAGAAGTGCCTGAACTCCGTGAAATTCGCCCCAATCACATGGTTGCCTGCCACTTCCCGCTGCTGAAGCAGGAAGATCGGGCCAAGACCATTGACATCACTCTCGCGGACGAAGTTCAATAATCGATTCATCGGAGAAGCATGTTCAAGAAAAAAATTGATGAGGCATTTGATGCCGTTAAAGATCAAGATCATCCGGTCGACGAGGAGAATTTCCGGACAACAATGGAAGAAGAAATGGAGCGAAGCGACTTCCTGGCCATGGTGCTGGGCGCTTACAAGTTTTTCCTTCCCTTGTTCCTGGGCATCATCCTGCTGGTTGTACTGATTCTGAGTCTTGGTTAACTCCATGAACAGCAGACGAGATTCTCGTCTGCTGTTATTTTAATGCTTTCAAAAGAATTAGGTAGTATAATAGAACTATGACAGGAGGTGAAACAATGGATTGTTTATTTTGTGAAATTGCACATGGCCGAGTTCCAGCAGAAATCATCCATGAGGATGAATACTGTGTCGCATTCAATGACATCAATCCCCAGGCACCCGTTCATTTTCTCGTTGTCCCCAAACATCACATCCCATCCATCGCAGATATCACTGAGGCGGATCAGCGGATTCTGGGACATGTTTTGAAGATCATAGCGATCCTGGCCAATGACAAAGGTCTCAACGAAAACGGTTATCGGGTCGTTTCCAATGTTGGCCGGGATGCCCAGCAGTCGGTGCCCCACCTTCATTTCCACATATTAGGCGGAAGAAGTATGAATTGGCCTCCCGGTTAGGTGTTGACGTTTAGCTCTGTTCGGGGTATAATAACTGATGTGTTATTTTGCCCCGCAGGGCTGAAATGTTTAAATTTTTTGCTAGCGGAGGGAGGGATAAATAATGTCAGAAATCAAGGTTGGAGAGAACGAAACTTTAGAGTCAGCTCTCAGAAGATTCAAGAAGAAGTGTGCCAGAGCCGGAGTTCTCAGTGAGGTCCGGAAGAGAGAGCACTACGAGAAACCGAGCGTAAAGAGAAAGAAGAAGTCAGAAGCTGCCAGAAAGAGAAAGTTCAAGTAACTTCGAGGTAGAGAAAAATGACGATAAAAGAGATGCTCCAACGGGACTGGATTCAGGCCATGAAGGAGAAAGACAAGAATCTGAGCAATATTTTGAATATGGCGAAGGCTGCAATTTTGCAGGTAGAGAAAACTGATAACCGTAAGGTTGAAGATCCCGAAGCCCTTCAAATTTTAGCCAGAGAAATCAAGCAGCGTCGTGAGGCTCTCACGGAATTCCAGCGGGGCAACCGGCAGGATCTGGTCGATCAGGCTAATTTCGAAATTGAAACACTGTTGCGCTATATGCCGGAACAGTTGACCGAATCCGAAATCGCTTCATTGATTAAAGAGCAGGCTACGCTTTTGGGCGCAAATAACATAAAGGATATGGGCAAGCTCATGGGTGCGGTACGGCCCCTGACAACAGGGAAAGCCGATGGCAAACTGGTGAGTGAACTCGTTAAAAAGTATCTGAATGAACAAAACTAGGCTTATCCCGTTCGTGGGTAAGTCTTTTTTTGTCCTTTTGCATCACTGGCCAAGACTGAATTTCTGATGTGAACGGATGCGGTTTCGTGTATCATAGAAGTAAGCGAAATACACTGGATGGGAGGAAGCTTATGCTGAATCTGGAAAACGATCAGACTCTGCTGGAGCCTGCACGTGAACTGATCGATAAATTGAATGAAGCACTCAATGTCGTCGCTGAAGGCGAAGGCGTGGATTATGAACCGGAAGTAAGTCTGTATCTCGTCGACAATCAGGCGATCCAGGAACTTAACCGTGATTATCGCAGCCTCGACACAGCAACGGACGTCCTGTCTTTTCCGGTGCTGGCCTTTGAAGAAGGAGCGGTTTTTTCGGAGCAGTATACCGAACATGATCTGACGGACGATCTGTTCCTGGATGACCGTCTGTTGCTGGGCGATGTCATTATCTCGACAGAGCGGGCAATCAGTCAGGCGGTGGATTATGGCCACTCGATCCAGCGGGAGATGGTGTTCCTGTTTGTCCACTCGCTGCTCCATCTGTTGGGGTACGACCATATGAGCGCCGTCGACCGGGAACGAATGGTTGCCAGGGAGCAGCATTATATGGCATTGATTGGAGTGAGCCGATCGTGAAGCGTGGTTTGACTGACAGTTTTAATTATGCGATTCACGGACTGATCTACGCCATTCGGACGCAGCGCAATATGCGCATCCATGTGCTGTCTGCTATTGTAGTTCTGATCGCTTCACTGGTCTTCAAGGTTTCCAAAGTGGAAATATTGATCCTGCTCATAGCCGTCACACTGGTCATCACAGCCGAGTTGATCAACACAGCGCTGGAATCGGCCGTGGACGCGACGACCAACTATTACCACCCGCTTGTTAAAATTGCCAAAAATACGGCGGCAGCCGCTGTTCTGGTTACTGCCATCAACGCGGTCAGCATCGGCGTCCTGGTTTTCTGGACGCCGATCACGCAGATGACCTATGGCGGAATCGTCCTGATTAAGACTTCAAGCCCGTATTTTGCCTTCGCAATCCTCGGGATCGTGACCTTCCTGGTTCTCTATATCAAAGCTCATGTCGGTGACGGCACCCCGCTGCGCGGCGGCATGCCATCAGGCCATACGGCCATTGCCTTCGCGCTGGCCACGATGATGAGCTACGTGACAGAGAATCCGATTGTGGTCACATTGTCCTTTATCATGGCAGTTGTCGTGGCACAAAGCCGGATTGATACCCGCGTTCATACCTTCTGGGAGGTTTTCGCGGGTGCGCTGCTTGGCTTTGCCAGCACCCTGCTCCTGTTCCGTCTGTTCGGCTTCTAGAGCCTCAGATGGTCAAGTCGAAGGAAGAGTGGCGGCACGCCGTGAGCGATGCCTGCCAGCTTCTGGAGCGGCCCTGACGCCATCAGTCAGCGGTTTGCCGCTGTTAATTCAGACACATCATTTTCAACATCAGAAAGGATTGATTTCATGGAAATAAAGATACAAGAATTGATTGACCTGGCTCTTGCGAAAAAAGAGAAGGCTTATGTGCCGTATTCTCAGTTTTCGGTAGGGTCGGCAGTCCAGACCGAATCCGGGGAGCTGGTCGGAGGGTTTAACATTGAGAATGCCTCCTATGGTGCCACCAACTGCGCGGAGCGCACCGCCATTTTCTGCGCACTGCAGGGGGGAGCTAAAAAAATCAAAGCCCTGGCAGTCACTGGCGATCCTGAAAACTACACCTATCCCTGCGGGATCTGCCGTCAGGTAATGGCTGAATTCGGGGATCCGGACATGGTTGTCATTGTTGCCAAAAACCGCTCGGAATATCATCTTCATACCCTGGGGGAGATTCTTCCCGGGGCGTTCACCAAACAGGATCTGGAAGGCAGGGAAGACCATGTTTAAATCTGGCTATGTTACGATCATCGGACGGCCCAATGTGGGCAAATCAACTCTCCTCAACAACCTGATGGGCGAGAAGCTGGCCATTGTGTCCAGTAAGCCTCAGACAACCCGTACCACCATGCAGGCCATCTATAACGACAACGATTCTCAGATCATCTTCGTAGATACTCCTGGAATGCACAAACCAAAGCACAAGCTGGGTGAATACATGGTCAACCGGGCGACGGATTCCACCAATGAAGTGGACTTGATTCTCTTTCTGACCGATTCGGATGAACCCGGTCCGGGAGACGAATTCATCATTGAAATGATGAAACACCGCTCCGCGCCCAAATTCCTGGTCATCAACAAAATGGATGAAAAGAAACCGGAAAATCTGGCCCAGACTCTGCTGGCTTATCAGAAACTGGCTGATTTCAACGAAATGATCCCAATCAGCGCGCTGCACGGAAAAAATGTCACCCGGCTGATGGACCTGATGAAAAAATACCTTCCGGAAGGGCCGGCCTACTATCCCAAAGATATTATGGCCGATGTCCAGGAAAAGTTCATTGTGGCTGAGACTGTCCGTGAAAAGGCTCTGCGCCTGCTCAATGAGGAAGTACCGCACGGCATCGCCGTCAATGTCACTTCCATGAAGGAACGGCCCGATGGCACCCTGGATATTGAAGTGGATATTGTGACTGAAAAAGAATCCCATAAACCCATTATTATCGGTCGCGGCGGGCAGACGCTGAAAAAAATCGGAATGTACGCCCGGCAAGATCTGGAACATTTCTTCCGCACGAAAGTCAACCTGAAGGCATTTGTCAAAGTCAGGAAGGACTGGCGGGACAATCCGGGTTTCCTGGCTGAATACGGCTATAAAAAAGGCAAGTAGCCATGAACCTGGTCAAGACCCGGGGCGTAATCCTGAATACCATGGAGTACAAGGAAAAAGACCGCCTGCTCCATGTCTTCACCCTCGAGTACGGTAAAATCTCCGTCCTGGCCCGCGGGACTCGCGGCACCAAGGGGCGGTTTCAGGCGGCGGCACAGCCCATGATGCTGTGTGACTTTGTACTGTTTCCGGGCAAGAGTCTCTATCAGCTGAACGAAGCGGTTGTCATCCACTCGTTTTCGCACGTGAAAACTGATTTTGACCGGATTGCCTATGGCAGCTACTTTCTGGAACTGACCGATATCGCCATGCCCGATCATGAAGTCAATGAACGCTTCTTTCTTGATCTGATGAAGGCAATGTATCTTCTGGATCAGCCCGGCATTGCGGTGGAACAGCTGGCCCGAGCCTTCGAAATGAAGACTCTGGTGCGCACCGGAAACCTGCCGGACCCGGCTCTGGCACAGGGGATGCCCGAATCGGCCCGACTGCTGATTCGAAACCTTCTGAACAAGCCTCTCGAGGAGATGATGCAGCAGGTGTGTGAAGCGGCGGATCTGGCCATCGCCGGTCAGCTGACGAAACAGCTGCTGGATGAAAACTTTCAGCGCAAGCCAAAGAGCCTGGAAATACTTCAGTCATCCTATTAAGGAGAGTATCGATAAAATAATCTACAGGAGAGCTTAGCATGGATAACAAAGATTTGATGGAACTCATCGATGAAATCAAGAAACGTCTCCGTGTCTCATATGAAGATGCCAAGGCCGCCCTGGAGCGGAATCAGTTTAATCTCGTGGAAGCCCTGGATGATCTGGAGGAACGCTCCGGCATTCCGATCAGGGAGAAGGTCGAGGAGACCGGAGCCAGATTGACCGGACCGACCGTGACTTTCCGCCGCGGAGGACAAGATCTCGTTACAGTGCCGGCAGTCGTTGTCCTGGCCATCACTCTGTTCGGCCTGAAGCGCCCTAAACTGCTGCTGGGTGCCGGGGCGGCACTCCTTCTGTCCGGAACGGATGCAGCGCTTACCTGTCAGGGGAGGGAAGTCAGCCTCCATGAATCAGTCTTTCGCCGTTCCCGTAAGGCAGCGGCCAATGTTCAGGAGATCAGAGAACGGCTGGATGACCGCCTGCAGGACATGAAAGATCAGGCATTCCAGAAAGAGGGACCCAGTCACGGGGACCGATACTTTACCATCAAGCTGTAATACATTGTCATCACAAGCTATATCTAAGGCAACCTACCCACGAGCTGTTTTCGGGGACGGTTGCCTTTTGTGATCCGTCTTGAACCTCCGGTCCTGGATATTCAGTCCTGAACATCCAGAATCGAAAAACCGGTCTTGAAATAACGATTTTTGATGAGAGATTATTTTGAGAGAGATTATCCTGATGAATGTCAGGACTTCCGGGGACAGACCCGCGAAGACCTGTAGAAATTGGACGGGGAAGGCAGAAAGTTCAGTGTTCGCGATGAGACTCATTTGGGAGGTCCTTCGGACAGAAAGTCGCAGAGATTACGTGTGACGCGATGAAAGGAATTCATTTAGATCGATGCGGTGGAGCTGGAACATTCCATGCTGAAGAGAAAATGACAGTTCATCATAAAATGAGCAAGGTATCAAAAAATTGCCAACTGAGCTGTCAAAAATCGAAAAAAACTAAAAAATGAAAACGTATCAGCGGTGAAACTAAAATAATATCATAAACGACCCCATCAATCCGTGAATAATCGTTAAACTTGATTAATCCTGTGGGAATTCATGATATAATTTGTGGTGGATTGTGGACTTCATAAGTCCATGTTAGGCATTCATCAATCACTCTGTTTCAGAGTAAAAATAAGTGAGGTAAGAGAATGGAAAACAAACAGTACGTATACCTTTTTACAGAAGGTAACGCCAAAATGAAAAACCTTCTCGGCGGCAAGGGCGCCAATCTGGCTGAAATGACCGGATTGGGGATCCCGATCCCCCAGGGGTTCACGGTAACAACGGAAGCTTGCAATAAGTACTACAATGACGGCCGAGTGCTGGCACAGGAAGTAAAAGAAGAGATCCGCAAAGCCATGGCAAACATTGAGGAAGTCACCGGAAAGACGTTCGGCGGACAGACCAATCCTCTCCTTGTTTCTGTACGTTCGGGAGCCAGAGCTTCCATGCCCGGCATGATGGATACCATCCTGAACCTGGGTCTGAATGACGAAACAGTTGAAGTACTGGCCCGTGAAACCGGAAATGAGCGCTTTGCTTATGACTCTTACAGAAGATTCATCCAGATGTTCGCGGACGTCGTTATGGAAATCGAAAAGAAAAACTTCGAACATATCATGGATCACATGAAAGAAGCCAAGGGAGTTCATCTCGATACCGAGCTGGATGCCAACGACTTAAAGGAACTGGTCAGAAAGTTCAAGGAATTCTACAGCCGCGCCAAGGGTCAGGAATTCCCGCAGGATCCGGAAGAGCAGCTGATTGAATCCGTCACTGCGGTGTTCCGTTCCTGGGACAATCCCAGAGCGAATGTCTACAGAAGACTCAATGACATTCCTTATTCCTGGGGTACCGCAGTCAACGTCCAGGCCATGGTCTTTGGAAACAAGGGCGAAACATCAGGAACTGGTGTTGCCTTCTCCAGAAACCCATCCACGGGTGAAGACAAGATTTTTGCTGAATACCTGATGAATGCTCAGGGCGAGGACGTTGTTGCCGGAATCCGGACACCGTTCCCCATTGAAGAACTTAACAAGCAGATGCCTGAAGTTTACCAACAGTTTGTCTCCATCGTTGACACGCTGGAAAAACACTATCGCGATATGCAGGATATGGAATTTACCATTGAAGAAGGCAAACTCTACTTCCTGCAGACCAGAAACGGCAAGAGAACTGCGCAGGCAGCACTCAAGATTGCGGTTGACCTGGTTGAAGAAGGACTCAATACGAAGGAAGAAGCACTCCTTAAGGTTGATCCCAAGCAGCTTGACACCCTTCTCCACCCGGCTTTCGATGAAGCTGCGATGCAGGATGCTCAGGTTATTGCACAGGGTCTGCCGGCTTCTCCCGGAGCCGCTACCGGAAAGATCGCATTCACCGCGGCTGAAGCCAAGGAACGTGTAGAAAAAGGCGAAAAGGTTATCCTGGTTCGTCTTGAGACTTCACCCGAAGATATCGAAGGCATGATTGCCGCTGAAGGAATTCTGACCGTTCGCGGCGGAATGACTTCTCATGCAGCGGTTGTTGCCAGAGGTATGGGAACCTGCTGCGTAGCCGGCTGTGGTTCCATTGTTGTCAACGAAGCCAATCGTACGGTTAAGGCTGGCGACAAGCTCTATACCGATCAGGATTACATCTCCCTGGACGGATCCACCGGAAATGTCTATGGCGCGCAGATTGCAACCGTTGATCCGGAAATCTCCGGTGATTTCGGAACCTTTATGAGCTGGGCTGATGAAGTTCGTGTTCTCAAGGTTCGCACCAATTCCGATACACCCCACGACACCGAGCAGGCTGTCCGCTTCGGAGCGGAAGGAATCGGTCTGACCCGTACCGAGCACATGTTCTTCGGAGAAGATCGGATTCCGGCAATGCGCGAAATGATCGTTTCCCGCACTGTGGAAGCCAGAAAGAAAGCCCTGGACAAAATCCTGCCGATGCAGAAAGCAGACTTCAAAGGCATCTATGAGGCACTGGAAGGCCGCCCGGCAACCATCCGCTTCCTGGATCCACCACTGCATGAATTCCTGCCCACCCATGAATCAGACATCGTGGCGCTGGCAAAAGACATGGAGATGGAAGTTCAGGATCTGAAGGATATCATCACTTCCCTTCATGAATTTAACCCGATGATGGGACACAGAGGATGCCGTCTGGCCGTTACCTATCCGGAAATTGCTGAAATGCAGACCAGAGCGATCATCGAAGCAGCTCTGGAAGTCCGTAAGGAAAAGGGCCTGAACATCGTTCCGGAACTCATGATTCCGTTGGTTGGCGAAGTCAAGGAAATGAAGTACATCAAGGATATCGTTGTCCGCACTGCTGATTCCATCATCAAACAGTCCGGAGAGGACATGAAGTACAGCGTTGGTACCATGATTGAAATCCCAAGAGCCGCCATCACGGCTGATGAGATTGCCCGGGAAGCTGAGTTCTTCTCCTTCGGTACAAATGACCTGACTCAGATGACCTTCGGATTCTCCAGAGATGATGCCGGCAACTTCCTGAAGGATTACTATGAAAAGAAAATTTACGAATTTGATCCTTTCCAGAAAGTAGACCAGACCGGAGTTGGCCGTCTCGTAGAGATCGCTGTTGAGCTGGGCCGCAAGACCAGACCGGACATCAAGCTTGGCGTTTGCGGAGAACACGGCGGAGATCCATCTTCCGTTGAATTCTTCCACAAAACCGGACTTGACTATGTCTCCTGCTCACCGTTCCGTGTACCGCTTGCCAGACTGGCTGCTGCACAGGCGCAGATCAAGTTCCCCAGAGAAAAGAAATAACTGAAACCAATCAGTTCTAATCCATAAGATTCGCCGTCCCGGTACTGCAGAACCGGAACGGCGAATCTTTATTCATTGAAAAAAGGAACCTAATTCTTCAAGACCGGCGAACCATTGGTCTTTAGGCTGACAAACCATTATCTGGGAGGTATTGAGCTGTGATCCACTGCTCAATATAGACCGGGAGGGGTGAGCTGTTTCAACCGGAAGGAGGAACCGTTGTCGACCCCCTCTCTGGGGGATTTATCAAGATTTGCTGTGTTTCTGTCTGAATTAGCATATAATGAAAATAACTATCGATATTTCTGTGAAAAAGAGGGCTCTCATGAAATTAACTTCCCGCTTCCATAAATTAATGATCTTATTGACCTTACTGGTCTTCTTTACCGGTTGTCAGCCGGCAGCCCCTATATCCTCATCCAGGCTCCCTGAGACCTCAGGCGGGTCTGTCTCGGCTCCGGGTTCAACTGCATCGTCAGGGACCGCTGCGGCGAGCTCTGG